>ERZ842401.7155-NODE-7155-length-11546-cov-3.364285_pt1 | contig 11546 bp, 15 predicted proteins | sample MGYA00521270_ERZ842401 | MGnify/ENA primary metagenome ERZ842401 (study PRJEB31892, sample SAMEA3878208) | bioreactor metagenome | biome: Moose rumen | place: Sweden | collected 2011-10 | study: EMG produced TPA metagenomics assembly of the PRJEB12797 data set... | reverse complement strand
ATGATATTTTAGATAAGACTTTAAGATATTTAGGTTATGAAGTTACTAGAGCTATGAATATAACTGATGTTGAACATTTAACAAGCGATTCAGATTCTGGTGAAGATAAAATGATGAAAGCCACAAAAAGAGAACATAAAAGCGCTATGGAAATAGCTAAGTTTTATACTGAAGCTTTCTTTAAAGATTTAAAAAAACTAAATTGTAAAACACCTGAAATAATAAGTAATGCTACTGATAATATAGATATGTATATTAAAATGATTACTAAGCTTATTGATGATGGCTATGGATATATATCAGGTGGTAATGTATATTTTGATATATCTAAATTAGATGATTATTATAAGCTAACAAATCATAAAGCAGATGAAATGGTTGTTGGTGTTAGAGATGGCGTAGAAGAAGATAAATATAAAAAAAATCAAGCTGATTTTGCGCTTTGGTTTACTTCATCTAAATTTGAACACCATGAATTATTATGGGATTCTCCGTGGGGTAAAGGTTATCCTGGCTGGCATATTGAATGTTCTGGTATATCCATCAAATATTTAGGAGAAAAGCTCGATATACACGGTGGAGGAGTCGATAATATATTTCCTCACCATACTAATGAAATTGCGCAATCTGAGGCTTATTTAGGCCATAAATGGTGTAATTATTGGTTTCATGGTGAACATTTAAATGATAATACTGGTAAAATGAGTAAATCACAAGGTGAGTTCTTAACTTTGTCATTATTAGAAGAAAAAGGTTATAATCCACTAGCTTATCGTTTATTTTGCCTAAACTCACATTATCGTAAAGTATTAGTATTTAACTATGATGCATTAGATCAAGCAACAAATACATATAATAAACTTGTAAATAGAATAAAAAGTATAAAAAAAGAGTCAAGTGGTGAAATAAACCAAGACCAAATCAATTTATATCAAAATAAATTTAAAGAATCTCTAGAAGATGATTTAAATACCGCTAATGCTATAACAATTCTATATGACGTTTTAAAAGATGATGAATTATCTAACAATACACAATTATTCTTAATAGAAGACTTTGATAAAGTATTATCACTAGGTTTATTAAATGAAACAGAAATTGATAATGATTTAAAAACATATATTGAAGTGAAAATAAATGAAAGAAATGAAGCTAAGAAAAATAAAGATTATGCTTTAGCTGATAAAATAAGAGATGAATTGTTAGAAAAAAATATTGTAATTAAAGATACAAGAGAAGAAACAACATATGAAATTAAATAGGTTTTAAAACCTATTTATTTTTGTATATTCATTTAATATAATAGCATCCTTATCTAATCTAAATATTTTATTTATTAAATACTTAATTTTCTTTCTTTCAATCGCAATCATTAAGATATTTTTATCGCCATCTAATCCTTCACCATGAAGAATAGTAATAATATAACCACTATCTCTTAAACTTTTAACTATTTCTTTAGAACTTATACAAAAGATTAAGTAGTTTCCTAAAGCTATTTTTTCTTCTAATATACTTCCTATATAAGAACCTACTAAAGAACCAACAGAAAAAGCTAAAATACCAATTAAATTAATATTTATAATGGTAATACCACTTGATACTATCCAAATAATAGATACAATGAATAAAAGAATTGATCCTAAAACTTTTTTACCATTTGATATAATAATAATTCTTAAAGTAGAAATCATATTTTCTAACAATTTTAAAATAAAAATAAGTAAATATATCATCTAATCACCTATTATTATCTTTTTCAAAATACATTTTAATATACAAATAGTAGATTTTTATACAAAAATTTGGTAAAATGTTAATGGTAGGTGAGGTAAGTTGAACACCGAAGAAATAAAAGAAAAATTAAATGAATATTTTGAATATATAAAAACAATATATATCAATGAATTTTCTAAATATATGACAAATGAGACAAAATCAAGAATATTAGAACTAAATGATATTATTGTTTTAAATGACGATTTATCTTTTAAAGTATCTATTAAAGATAAAATAATTTTTAATTTAAATAAAAAAAAATATAAAGAAGAAAATAAATTAAAAGATGAAAGTAGTTTAAGTGATTTAAATAGTGATAGTAAAAAATATATTAACTATTTAATTCAAAATGAAAATAATATCTATGAAATATTAAAAAATAAGCTTTTAGAACAAATTGTAATTTATTTTATGAATTCTAAAGACGTATTAACAGTTGGAACTTCTAAAATTATATGTGAAAGATTAAAAGAAAAATATAAATTACCACATGAAGATATAATGCCTTCGAAGGAAAAAGAAGTTGCTTTATTTGTTAATAATATTGTCGGTGAAGATGTTTTATTATCAGGAACAATAAATAATAATGTGGAAATTATAGAGCATAAATTCAATAGATATACAGAAGAATATGATTTTAATAGCTTTATAGATGAATTAAATAAAAAATATAAAGAATATAGACAAAAAGTAGGTAAAATTGATTTAGCTGATTCATTATATGAATATGAAAAACTAGATTATAAACTAGATAAAAAAACAAAAGATATTCAAAGACAAAAACATGATGATAGTACTTCCAAATTAAGAAGATTATCATCAATCAAAATGGCTTTACTAAGTATAAGTTCTCATAAAATATTACTTAATGCTCTAGAACAAAATGAATTAGATAATGCTTTATCAGAAATAACAAAATTGATGACTAAAATGATTAGTGATAAAGAAAAAGTAGCAAATTATATTGATATAGAATATCCTAGAATATTAGAACTAGAAGCAGATTGCAGGAAGATGGCTAATAAAGTATGGCTAAATAGTTTAACAACACCAAATAATTATAGAGAAAAAGAAGAGTTTAAATTTTTAGTTTCTAAAAATATAGATGAAAATATAGAGGCAAGTTTACTTACTAGCGAAATGTTAAAAGATATAAAAGAAGTTCCATTTAACTATGGTTTTATATGTTTACCAAAAGAAGACTCTATCATATCCGTATCATCTAGTGGTATAACAGATGAAGAGTCTACTCTTATAACACCTAATATGATAATAGGTAATAATATAAAACATAATAAAATAGAAAATAAAATCGTTTTAAGTAAAGATACCTATAGAGTAGCTGTTTATTGTATAACTGATGAAGACTACGAAAATAATCCAAATTACTTAAGAGCTCAAAATCTATCTGATGAATATGATCTTCCTATTATAAAAATAAATAATAGAGATTATTATGTAGATAAAAATAGATCTAAAGTTCATTAAACAACATTATTTGACATTTTAATAAAATATAATAGTATTGGTGATTGAATATGCGCAAATACTATTTATTTATAATAAAGAATGAATATATAATAAAAAATAAATCATATGGCATATTTAAGATGTTAAAAAAAATATATTATCTTAAATCATATGATTTTTCTTATGGTATAAATATATATAGAGAGTTATGCTTACCTTTTTCAGTTAATCTCTTAAATAATTATTTAGATAAAAGAATTAGTCATAAAAAAATTAATAATAAATTGATAAAAATTCAAGATGAAAATACATACTTACAATTAATGTATCCATGTGTAATTATAAAGACAAATCAAAATATTCCAAAAATACTAAAAATTTTTCATATTTATAACAGAAATATTTTTATATGTGATTTTGATAATGATGATTATTTTTGGTTAAATGACTATTTTAATTCAACATTAAAAAAAATAAACATATAATTAAATAGGTGATTATATGGCTAAAGAAGATTTTAAACAATTTGTAAAGAAGCATCCAGAACTAGCTAAAAAAGTAAATAATAATGAAATGACTTGGCAGAAATTTTATGAAATGTATGATTTATATGGTGAAGATGAAAATGTCTGGAAAGAATATTTAACAGCTAGTGTTGTTACAGCTTCTTCTTTTGATTTATTAAATTGGTTAAAAAATGTGGATGTTGATGCTTTACAAGAAAATATAAATAGTGTTAAAAGAGTAATTGGGGTTGTTCAAGACTTAGGTAAGTCAAATGATACAAGTACAAGTTCATATAAGCCAAGGCCAATATATCAACATTTTGAAGATTAATGAGTTTAGAAGTTCAATTTAGAATTAAAAGTAACCCTAATTATATAAGATATTTAAGAGAACACTCTGAATGGTATAAAATATTAAATAGAGATCCACAATTAATAAAAGAATTTGAAGAAAAAGCTAAAGAAGAATATAAATTAAGACCAACTGATAGAATTGCTAAAGCTTTAGATACGATTGAATTAGTTCAAAATATACTGACAACCTTAAAATAATATGTTAAAATTATTTTGGTGGTATTATGCGTATAATAAGTGGTAAATATAAAGGCAAAGTAATTAAAGGTTTTGATATAGATGGTACAAGACCAACTATGGATAGAGTAAAAGAATCTTTATTTGGAATTATTCAAAATAATATAAAAGATAGTGTTTGTCTAGATTTATTTGCTGGAAGTGGTAATTTAGGTATTGAAGCCATATCTAATGGTGCTAAAAAATGTATATTTGTTGATCATAATAAAAAAGTAATCAATATTTTAAAAGAAAATTTAAAAGATATATCTAATAATGAAATAGTCTATAGTGATTATGATAAATATCTAAATACTACTAATAATAAGTTTGATATTATTTTTTTAGATCCACCATATAAAGATAATTTAATTAATCCATCAATTGAATTAATACTTAAAAACGATTTATTAAATGATAATGGTTTAATTATTTGTGAATACGAAACTGAAGATATAAAATGTGATTTAAAACTGATAAAAGAAAAAAAATATGGTTCAAAATATATAAAAATATATCAGAAATAGCAAAAAATTTGCTATTTTTTTAATTTTTTTTGTGCACAAAAGAAGGGTTTTGTCATTTTTTCTCGTGTATTATTTATGAGGAGATAAATATCTTTTCAAAATATAATAAGAAAGAGAGGTGATATAATCACACAAACTAAATTTTATACTTGTAAATATGATAGACCATTTAAAGAATTGTTTCTAAAAAAAGAAAATGAAGATTTACTAAAAATATTACTAGAAGAAATATTAGAAGTAAAAATCCATAAAATAGAGATAAAAAATATCGAAACATTAAATGGCAATATACATATTAAAAAGAAATATTTTGATGCTTTAGTATATACAGAAAAAGGAAAAATAGAAATAGAAGTAAATACAGAAGCTGAAGAATTAGTGCATCCAAGAAATATGTCATATATATGTAATATTTATCAAAATCATACATTATCAGGAGAGACATATGATGAAGATATAGACATCATCCAAATAAACTTAACATATGGACTGAATGAAGACTATAAAATGAGAACATATTATGTAAGTGATGAAGAAGGAAATAAGTTTGTAAAAAACTTCAAAATCATAGAGATAAATATGGATAAATATAAAGAAATATGTTATTCTAGTAATAGAATAAGTTTATTAAGCATCTTGAATTTAGATAAAGAAGAATTAAGAAAATTATCTAAAAAAGATAGGATGGTGAAGAAGTATATGGAAGAATTAGAAAGAGTAAATCAAAATCCAGAACTAATAGAATATATGACACATGAAGAAGATGAGAGAAAAAAGAATAATACAAGAATGAAATTAGCTGAAGAAAAGGGCTTGGCTAATGGATTAAAAAAAGGCTTAGAAAAAGGTCAACAAGAAGAAAAGATAGAAATAGCTAAAAAAATGTTAGAAAAAGGTATGGATTTGAATACAATTTTTGAATTAACTGGTTTATCTATTTCTCAGTTAGAAGACTTAAAATAAGTCTTTTTTTTGTAGAAAAATTCTAAAAATATGTCAGAAATAGCAAAAATTTGCTATTTTTTTAATTTTTTTTTGCAAAAAAAAAGGGTTTTGTCATTTTTTTGCGTGTATTATTTATGAGGAGGAAAAAAGATGACAAAATATTCATTCATTAAACAAGATGGTCTTAAAGACTGTGGAGTAGCTTGTATTTCAATGATTTTAAAACACTATGGTGGATTTATAAATCATGAAAAACTTTGTGATTTGACGAAAACAACAAAGAATGGAACAACAGCCTACAATTTAGTTGAAACTTTAAAAAAGATTGGTTTCGATAGTTATGGAATAAAATATGAATTAAATAAACAAGCGGACAAAATTATCTTACCGGCAATCGCGCATGTTGTTATTGATAATTCATATAATCATTTTGTAGTTATCTATGAAATTGATTTTGAAAAAGAATGCTTAATTGTAGCAGATCCTGCATCTAAGATAAAAAGAATGACTTTTAATGAATTCAATAAAATCTTCTCTAATGTTATTCTAATAGCTTATCCTATTAGAAAAATTGTCAAAGAAAAAGAGATTACTATAAATCATTTTATGAAAAATATACTTTTTAAAAATAATTTCGTTTTTCATATTTCTTGCTTTCTATTTTATATATTAACGTCATTATTACTCATTTTTCTAATCAAAATAATTTTAAATGGTAATCTAAATATAAAGATTTTAATCTTTACGATTTTAATAATTATTTTAAAAAGTCTTTTAAATATTATAAAAAATAAAAAGTTACTTCACACAAAAATTAAAATCAACGATGATTTAATAAATGAATCATTTAAAGACATCTTAAATCTTCCTTATTTGTACTATCGTAATCGTACAACAGGAGAAATTATATCACGTATAAATGATATTGATTCGATCAAAGACTTATTTGAGGTTGCTATCATTTTATGTTCCGATATAATACTCACAATATTAACGGGTATTTTACTTTTTCTAATCAATGTAAAATTATTTATAATTGTCTTATTAATTTTTTCACTTTATTTATTAAATTACTTATTATTTAATCACAAACTTAGAAACAATTTAGAACAAGTAAAAGATACAAAAAGTTTTATGAATTCTTATATGACCGAAGCTGTTATTGGCTTTGAAAGTATCAAAGGTCAAAATTTAGAAAAGACTTTTGAAAATAATCTAAAAAATAAAAGTTCAGATTATTTGAATAGTTTAAAAAAATATCAAACTATTCAAAATTATATGAGTTCTTTTAATGATTTCATATCTGATATTAGTACTTTTATAATTATCGTAGGTGGGTTATTACTCATTAAAAATAATTATTTAAGCTATGGTGATTTATTAGCTTTTTATGCTCTTACTAATTATTTTTTAGAACCACTAAAACACTTAGTAGAACTAAATATAATTATGAAAGAAATTAAAATATCATTAAAACGCCTTATCGATTTAAAATATCAGAAAAAAGAAGAAAAAGGGAAAAATATTAAAGGGAAGATAAGAATTAAAAAACTAAAATTCAAATATGGTTCTAAAGCTTTAAAACCTTATTCATTTGATATAAAACCTAAAGACAAAATAATGATGGTTGGATCTAGTGGATGTGGTAAAAGTACGATTTTAAAAATATTAAAACAATACTACAAAGCTGAAAACGTATTTATAAATAAAAGTAAGATAAATAGTGTGGATATTAAAGATAATATTACCTATATATCCCAAGATGAGTATCTTTTTACTGATACATTGTATAACAATATTACTACTTACAAAAATATAAAAGAGGAAGAATTAAATAAAATAATTGATATTTGTGGACTACAATCTTTAATTGATAAAAATAATTTAGGTATTAATATGCTTATAGAAGAAAATGGTTTTAACTTAAGTGGTGGAGAAAAGCAAAGAATCATTTTAGCTAGAGCACTTATTAATGTAAAAAATTACTTATTTATTGATGAAGGATTGAGTGAAGTAGATATCAGTTTAGAAAGACAAATACTAAAGAAACTATTCAAATATTACCAAGATAAAACAATTATATTAGTATCACATCGAACTAATAATCTTGATTTATTTGATAAACTAATTGATTTGAATAAAGAAGAATATCTAGAAAAAAAATAAAGGAGGGTAGAAATGTTTTATAAGATTATATGGATGATGACTTACTTTATCTTAAAAAGAATGTTTTAATTATGGAAAATGAATATTTAGATGAAAAAGAAGTTACCATTGCGATAGAACTATTTGAAATGTTAGAAGAAAATGACATAGTTAATATCATCTTACAAATAAAAGGTGAAGGTGTCAAAGAAATTAAAATTAGAAGGAGAGATTAAATGTTAAAAGAAAAAGAATTAAAAACAATTAATGGTGGTGGAATAAGTATAGGAGCAGGTATTTTTATAGGTGGAGTTATAGCTTTTTTAATCGGTGTATTAGATGGCTATGTACGCCCTTATGCTTGTAGATAGGAGGTATTTATGTTAAAAGAATATGAATTAAAAGAAATAAATGGTGGTGCTTGGAATGCTACCCTTATATCAGCATTTGTTAGAGGAGCAAATACTTTAATTGATTTAGCGCGTTCCCTAGGTACAGCTATTAGAAGAATTCAAACTGGAAACTTATGCTAAAAATACAAGATAAAAAACTAAAAATAATAGGATTAGTATTACTTATTTTACTAATTCCTGTTATTGTTCCTTTAATTTCAACCTTAATTGAAATAATATTAAATTTTGGAAGATACATAGGTACAATATCAAGAGAAGTATCTTCATGTTTATAAAAGCCTAAATTAGGCTTTTTTTCTTTAAATTAAAAGAAAAATGTTGATACTTGTCGAAAATAGTGATATACTATTTAAGAACGCGAGGAAGGAGGGAAATCATGTCAAAAGTTGTTGTTAAAAATGGAAACGTTGATGGAGCACTTAAAAACTTAAAATTAAAGAATGCTAAAGATGGCTCTCTAAAAAAAGCTCGTGAAAGACAAGAAGGTTATATGAAACCAGGCGTTAGAAGAAGAATTGAAAAGAAAGAAAATATTAAAAACAGTCGTAAAAGAAATAGAATGAGAAATTATTAGAGCTTATAAAAGCTCTTTTATAAAAGGAGAATAAAAATGAAAGAAAAAATAATCAATGATTTAAAAGAAGCTATGAAAGCACAAGATAAAGAAACTTTAGCTGTAATAAGAATGGTTAAAGGTGCTATTTCATTAGAAGAAATAAATAGTAAAAAAGAATTAAATGATCAAGAAGTAATTAGTATAATTGCTAAACAAATTAAAACAAGAAAAGAATCAATTGTTGAATTTGAAAAAGGTAATAGACAAGATTTAATAGATCAAACAAATAAAGAAATTGAAATATTAAATAAATATATGCCTGAACAATTATCAGATGATGAAGTAAATAAAGTTATAGATGATATATTTAGTGAATTAAAGCCAACATCTATCTCAGATATGGGTAAGGTTATGTCAGCAGCTAAAGAAAGATTAAATGGCCAAGCTGATATGAGTTATGTTAGTAAAATTATAAGAGAAAAATTAAGTTAATTAAAAAAAGTTATTTAAAAGACTTTTTTTTCTTTTATTTTTGATTAATTTATAGTATAATTGTATTTAGGATTGTAGGAGATGATAGTATGAAATATGTTTATACTAGCGTGGACATTGGTTCAGATACAATAAAAGTTGTTGTATGTGAACTATTTAATAGTAAATTAAATTTATTAGCTGCATCTTCTGTCAAATCAAAAGGAATAAAAAAGGGCTTAATTACTAATGGTAAAGAAGCTAGTATATCTTTAAAAAAAGCTATTAAAGAAGTAGAAGATATGCTTGGAATTAAAATTAAAAAAGTTATAGCTTCAATACCTAATTATTTTTCTGAATTCATTATGGTAAAGGCAGAACAAGAGTTTAAAGAAGAAACAGAAATAACTGGAAAAGAAATAGTAGAACTATTACAAAAAGCTATGAAGACAAGAAGAAGAAAAGATAAAGTTATGGTAACAACTATTCCAATTGATTTTATTGTTAATGATGAAACAGGTATCAAAGATCCAAAAGGTATGATGGCTTATAACTTTGCTACTAGAGCTGTTATGGTTATGACACCTAAGAAAAATATCTTATCTGTATCAACATTACTTGAAGATGCTGGATTAGAAGTTGCTGATATTACTTTATCAGGAATCGGTGATATGTCTTCAATGAAGGAACAAGAGATAAAAGATGGAGTTGGAGCTGTTATTAATATAGGCCATGAAACAACATCTATATCACTTTTCAATAAAGGTATTATTGTTAATAATTCAGTTATTGGCTTAGGTGGAAAAAATATAGATAATGATATTGTTTATATGTATAAAGTAACACCTAGTGAAGCAACAAGAATAAAAGAAAAATTTGCTTTAGCTCATAAAAAGTATGCAAGTAAAGCTGATTACATTGAAACCGTTAATAAAGATGGTGAAACAATAAAAATCAGTCAATATGAAGTATCAGAAGTGGTAATGGCTAGAATAGAAGAAATATTAATTTTAGCGCGTAAAGAAATAAATACTTTGACAAAACGCGATATTGATTATATACTAATAACTGGTGGTACTAGTAGTATGACTAATTTCTCACTTATAGCTGAAGAAGTATTAGGTGAATCTGCTAAGGTCAGTGATATTCATCTAGTAGGCCTTAGAAATAATAAATATTCAGTTTGTGTAGGAAATATAGTTTACTTTATTAGTAAAATGCGATTAAAAGGAAAAATGTATTCGATGATTACTAGAGAGGAAATGCAAGATATGACTTCTAGTAAGGATGGAATTCTAAACGTTTCAGAAGAATCAATGCTAGGGAAGGTATTTAACTATTTCTTTAGCGAATAGGAGGATTAATTATGTTAGGATTAGAAATTGATCAATTAGCAAAAATTAAAGTTATTGGTGTTGGTGGCGGAGGAAACAATGCTGTCAATAGAATGATTGAATCAGGTGTACAAGGTGTTGATTTTATAGCAGCTAATACAGATTTACAAGTATTATCTAAATCAAAAGCTCCAGTTAAAATACAAATTGGTACTGAACTTACAAGTGGTTTAGGAGCTGGAGGAAAACCTGAAATTGGTAAAGAATCAGCACTTGAATCAAGAAATGAAATAGAAGCAGCTTTAGAAGGCTCTGATATGATTTTCATTACTTGTGGAATGGGTGGAGGAACTGGTACAGGAGCAGCTCCTGTTATTGCTGATATTGCTCAAGGTTTAGGAGCACTAACAGTAGGTATTGTTACAAAACCATTCTCATTTGAAGGAAAGAAACGTATGGAACAAGCAGTTGCAGGCCTTGATGAACTTAAAAAACATGTTGATACATTAATTGTAATACCAAATGATAAATTAAGAGATTTAATAGATAAAACCACGCCACTTCTTGATTCATTTAAAGAAGTTGATAATGTATTAAGACGTGGTGTTCAATCAATTTCAGATTTGATTGCTGTTGCAGGACTTATAAATTTGGATTTTGCTGATGTTAGATCAGTTATGGAAAAACGTGGTAATGCATTAATTGGAATTGGAATTGGTGTTGGAGAAAATAGAGCTACAGAGGCTGCTGAACAAGCTGTTGCAAGTCCACTTTTAGAAACTAGTATAAGTGGTGCGACAAGATCGGAAGAGCGTCGTGTAGGGAAAGAG
>ERZ842401.7154-NODE-7154-length-11550-cov-3.945542_pt1 | contig 11550 bp, 7 predicted proteins | sample MGYA00521270_ERZ842401 | MGnify/ENA primary metagenome ERZ842401 (study PRJEB31892, sample SAMEA3878208) | bioreactor metagenome | biome: Moose rumen | place: Sweden | collected 2011-10 | study: EMG produced TPA metagenomics assembly of the PRJEB12797 data set... | reverse complement strand
ATTTTTGCGCATGGGCATCGACGAGCTCTCCGTCTCGGCACCCTTTGTGTTGCCGGTGCGGGATAAGGTGCGGTCACTGGATTTGTCAAAATAGATTTGAGGAATAACGAAAGGGACATTGACAGGCAGATGCTGTGGATTTGAAGGAACGGCAGCTGCCTGTTTTATGATTGGACAGTGAGAGTATGTTTTGATCAACAGTAGCAGAAGCTAATGTAAGGTCAGACGTTGTCCGTTATACTGGAATGTCCTCTGCGGATATACTCAGATTGTAGATAAAGGATAGAAATATCCATGCAACATATACCACGCCGGATAACCTTGCGCCGATGGGAACAGTGGGGTATTTCGGATGAAATAGTTTACACTATCGTTAAAGAAGAACACCCAGCGTCCGGTTGCCATATGTCTTTGCAGGAGCTTGCTTTCCATAGGGGTGTAAAACCTCTGTTCGTCCCGTCGGAAGGAATCCTTATTTAGAATGTGTTCATCTAAGCTTATAGATGGTATCATAGATATCTGTAAAAATCTAGTGTTTTTATAGAATATTGCTGAATTGTATTGCATTTTCGTTATCCGTGCTGTACAATTATCAATTAGATAAATTTGCGAAAGGAGCAACCAAAGATGGCAAGGGTAAAATCCGAGTATGAGGTAGAATCCTTATTCATAGATAGATTGCAGGAGATGGGCTACTCCTACATAGAATTGAAAAATTATGATGATGTAGTTTCAAATTTTAGGAAGCAGATCTGCAAGCTGAACGAGGAAGCACTTAAAGCAAAAAAGGATGTGGCAGAGCTATCAGATAGTGAATTTCATAGGGTGTTGCTCCGTCTGAATAATCATACAGTCTATGATTCAGCCAAAATCCTTAGAGAACAGTGGATTTTGGATTTGGATAATGGAGAGACTGTCTATCTGGATTTCCTTACAGATGACATAACGAAGAATACATATCAAGTGACCCATCAGGTCACGATGGACAAGGAACACGAATCGTCCGTAGTGAACAAGAACAGATATGATGTAACGATATTGATAAATGGGCTTCCGCTTATTCAGATAGAACTGAAGAGGCCAGGAGTGGAAATTAACGAAGCAATAAACCAGATTAACCGATACAGGAAGGATTCATTCAAAGGATTATTCCGATACATACAATTATTCGTGGTTTCCAATTCGACACAGACGAAATATTTTGCAAATGCCAACGAGATTAATGCAGAGGGAACGAGGAACAGCATACTGAAATCTCTCGTGTTCTTCTGGACCGATGATGAGAATACGAGAATCAACAAACTTATTCCGTTTACAAATGCCTTTTTGGACAAATTCTCCATTACAGAGATGCTGAATAAGTATGTTGTCATCAAGGAGACAGCGCCAACGATTATGGTTATGAGGCCATATCAGATATATGCAGTAAAGAAAGCCTTTGAGCGAATCAAGTCCTCCCATCTTTCGGGGTTTGTATTCCATACGACCGGAAGCGGAAAGACATTGACAAGCTTTAAGCTGGCAACACTTTTGAGGGATGATTCACTTATTGACAAAGTATTTTTCCTCATAGACAGAAAGGATTTGGATGACCAGACAGTTGATGAATACAATTCCTTCGAGGATGGATGTGTTGATAATACAGAGAACACATACAGGCTGGTACAGGCACTCTCAGATTCTTCCAAGACAATGATTATCACGACTATCCAGAAGATGGCGATTGCGATTAAGAAGTCAAAGTATGCCTCTGTGATGGATGCACTCAAAGAGAAGAGATGTGTATTTATCATTGACGAATGTCACAGAAGCCAGTTTGGGAAGATGCACGGGGAAATCACAAAGCATTTTACTAATGCGGACTATATTGGTTTTACTGGAACCCCTATTTTTACAGAGAACAAGGGAGCGAACAGCCAGACCACAGCAGACATTTTCAAGGCTGGTACCTTAGATCCATGCATCCACAGATATATGATAAAGGAAGCAATCGCAGACGGGAATGTGCTTCGGTTTTCTGTTGAGGATATGAGGAATCTGAATATTACAAATGCCCCTGATGGAATTGATCCAGGCAAGATTGACGATCCGATCTATTGTAAGAAACACAATATAGATATTACAAAACTATATCACAATGAAGAAAGGATGGAAAAAATTGCAATTGATATTCTGGAGCATCTGGAACAGCATGTGCATCCGGAAGGGAAGGATGTATACACAGCACTGTTTGCCATTGACCGAGTAGATACTCTTTTGAAATATTATGAATATTTAAAGAAACACAATGACAAAGGATATCGCATTGCTGCCATCTTCCACTGCCAGCAGAATGAGGATATGGAAGATGGGTGCGATGAAACGACCAGGGATAAATTTGCTGCCATTATTGATGAATACAATGAGATGTTCCATACATCCTTTGCACCAGATACATTCGATTCCTACCGAAAGGACATTATAAAGAGGATGAAGCAGAAAGACCTTCCGCAAGTGGATTTGCTTCTTGTGGTGGATATGATGCTGACTGGATTCGACTCAAAGCCTACCAACCTTCTGATTATTGACAAAAATCTGGAATGGCACGGGCTTTTACAGGCATATTCAAGGACGAACAGAGTAGACAAGGTTACGAAGCGGTTTGGGCAGATAGTCACTTACAGAAATATCAAACAGGCTCAGGATGATGCACTGAAACTGTTTTCTGGAGATGGAAATCCAAATGAGTTTTTATTGCAGTCCTACGAATTTTATCTGACAGAATACCGAAAGAAGGCAGAAAAATTAAAAGCAATCTGCGAGACTCCAGATGATGCAGGACACCTCATAGATGACGACCAGAAGAGGGAGTATGTTTTCGCGTTCAGAAGTCTTGCGAGTACATATGCGACATTAAAGACCTTCTCCAAATACGAACAAGCAGACCTTGATGTATTTCTGGACGAAGCAGATTATTATGATTATAAGTCGTGGTATCTGACTTTCTATGACGAGATGAAGAAGGACAAGGAAAAGGGTAAAGAGAATGTCCTTGTGGATGTAGATTTCAATATTGAACTGGTAAGAACCGATAAAATCAATGTTGTTTACATCTTAAATCTATTGAAAGACATCAACAGGAAAGACAAGCAACAGATGGAACAGTCTGTTGACCTCATTCTTCGTGAGATTGAAAGGTCTGACAACGAGAAATTGAGATATAAAAAAGAAATCATGACAGATTTCATACGGAGCAGATTCTTTGACCTTGACCCAGAGGAAGATATTGCGAAGGCTTATGAGGATTATGAGAAGGAGCGAATGGCATCTGAAATTGATTTATTCTCAAAGGAAAACGAGATTTCATCCAATATTGTTACAGGCATCCTTGTGGAGTATTTTGCAAATGATAAAGCTGTAACGAAAGAAACGATAAGGATTGAACTTCACGATCTGGATCTGGGACTGGTCGCAATGACGAAGAGGATCAAGGCGATACAGATGTTCATTTCAGAAATGTACAATAAATATACAGCAGAAGGAGATTGATATAATGGCAGTACAGGCGATGCAGAGTGAACAGTCAAGGGAACTGGCAAATAAATTGTGGGCGATTGCCAACGATTTGAGGGGTAACATGGACAGTTCCAAATTCAAAGATTATATTCTTGGAGTTATATTTTATCGTTACTTATCGGAAAGAACAGAAAGCTATATGGATGACCTGTTAAAAAAAGATGGAGTGACTTACAGGGCTGCATTGGATGATAAAGAACTTGCTCCAGTTGTAAAGGAATGGGCGATAGAACATTTGGGATATGTTATTGAGCCAAAATATCTTTTTAACAGTTTTGTATCGGAAATCAATGCAAACGAATTCTCTATCGAACATTTTGAAACTGCCATTTCTGAACTAACTGCATCCACCATAGGTCAGGAATCAGAAGCGGCTTTTGACAAACTGTTTGATGATATGAATTTGCAAGATAAAGATTTAGGGAAAGAAGTATCGCAGAGAACAGATTTAGTCAGCAGAATCATTTTGAAGATCAGTGATATATCCTTTGATTTGAAGGAAGGTCATGTTGATATCTTGGGAACAGCCTATATGATACTGATCGGGCTTTTCCAGTCAGATGCAGGGAAAAAGGGTGGGGAATTTTTTTCTCCCACATGTGCCTGTGAACTTCTGGCAAAGCTGGCAACAGTAGGACTTTCGGAAGTGGAATCGGTATGTGACCCTTGTGCTGGTTCCGGTTCCCTTTTACTTCAAGTTCAGGAACAGGTGGAGAGTCATAATGTCACACATTTTTATGCACAGGAATTAAATGGAACGACCTATAATCTGTTGAGAATGAATCTTTTGATGCATGGCGTTCCATATAAGAAATTTACGACTTTCAATGATGACACACTCCGAAAGGATAATTTTGAGGAAGAGAAGTTCCAGATACAAGTGAGCAATCCTCCGTATTCGGCACACCATACGATGGGGAAGTCATATGAATCTGATCCCCGTTTTTCCGGTGCTGGTGTCCTTGCACCAAAGACGAAGGCAGATTTGGCATTCGTGGAGCATATGGCATACCATATGGATGATGATGGAAGGGCTTGTGTCCTTCTTCCTCATGGTGTCCTTTTCAGAGGGGCAGCCGAGGATAAGATTCGCAGATACCTGATTGATACATTGAATTGTATTGATGCAGTTATCGGACTTCCAGCGAATATGTTTCATGGTACTTCGATTCCGGTATGTGTGCTGGTATTAAAGAAAAATAGGAATGGGGATTCTGGGAATATCTGCTTTATTGATGCTTCAAAAGAATATGTTGAGGGCAAGAACCAGAACCTTATTTCAGAAGAACATATTTCAAAGATTGTCGCTGCTTATTCCGAGAGAAAGAACATAGACAAGTATTGTTACGTCGCAATGATACAGGAAATCAAGGATAATGGGTATAATCTGAATATTCCGAGATATGTTGACACATACGAGGAAGAAGAACCTGTTGATATCGTTGCAAATCGAGAAGCATTGAAGGAAATAGACCGAAAGGAAAAAGAAGCAGTCACAAAGGTAAATGAGATGTTGGCTGAGCTTGGATTGTAAGGAGAAAATAGGATGCTTAGATTTAAGAAAAGCGATGGTTCAGATTATCCTGAGTGGGAAGAAAAGATACTAACAGAGATAGCAGATGTGAGGGATGGCACACATGATTCTCCTCAATATGTTGCAAAAGGTCATCCATTTGTGACATCAAAGAATTTAACCGAAAATGGGAAAATTGATTTTAGTAATATATCGTACATTTCCGATGATGATTTTGAAGCTGTTAATAAAAGATCAAAAGTAGATATTGGCGATATTCTTTTTGGTATGATTGGAACTATTGGAAGACCTGTTTTAGTAAAAAGGGATGGATTTGCAATCAAAAATGTGTCATTGGTTAAACCATATCATGTTGTAAACAATCATTATTTATTACATCTATTTAATTCGCCCTATATTGCAAATCAATTCTTGTTGGAGCAAAGGGGTGGAACCCAAAAATTCATATCTCTCAGCACGATTAGAAATTTAAAAATATTAGTTCCTGTAAAGGAAGAACAAAACCATATTGCAAAGTTTTTAGATGCTATTGACAAAGTGATTTCTGCCATTGAATCCGAAGTTGCTTTATGGGAAGAAAAGAAAAAAGGTGTGATGCAGAAAATCTTCTCACAGGAAGTGAGGTTCAAAAAAGAGGATGGGTCTGACTATCCAGATTGGGATGAGAGAAATTTCTATAATATTTTTGATTTGCTGAAAAATAATACTCTTTCAAGAGCTGACCTAAACTACGAGAAGGGCGAAGCACAGAACATTCATTATGGCGATATTCTTGTCAAGTTTGGCGATTATGTTGATGCTACAACAGAAGAACTACCTTATATATCCGATAAAAAGTTGGTGGATAAATTCAGTAATTCATTCTTGCAGGATGGAGATATTATAATTGCAGACACTGCAGAAGACGAGACGGTAGGTAAGTGTACGGAGATAGTTGGGGCACAAGGCAAGAAACTGATTTCGGGATTACACACTATCCCTTGTCGTCCTAGGCAGAGGTATGCTCCTAAGTTCTTGGGGTATTACATGAATTCTAATTCTTATCATGCTCAACTACGACCACTTATGCAAGGAGTTAAGGTGATATCTATATCTAAAGGTGTTTTGCAAGACACCAAGATGGTCTTACCCCAGTCAGTGGGAGAACAGGGAAAAATAGGTGCATATTTCTCCAATCTCGACAATCTTATCACCCTTCATCAGCGTAAGCATGATACCCTTAAAGCAATCAAGAAGTATATGTTGCAAAATATGTTTCCTAAGAAATAAAGGTATTGGGGGTGAATCGGTATGAATGAAATTGAGAAGGTATCGCAGGATATTTACGGCGAAATCAGACAAAGCATAATTCATGTACAGTATAAGGTACAACAGGCCGTAAATACTGGCATGGTGCAGATATATTGGGAAATTGGTCAGCAGTTGGATAAGGCCTGTGATGGTAAGCAGGCGGAATATGGTAAAGGTGTATTGCAACAAGTTTCGGAGAAATTAACGGCTGAATTTGGGAAGGCCTATTCTGTTAGAAATTTGCAGATGATGCGGCAGTTTTATCTGGCTTTTCCAAATGCGAACACACTGTGTTCACATTTGAGCTGGTCACACTATAGGCTGTTAATGAGAGTGAATAATATAGAGGCAAGAACATATTATGAGAAGGAGTGCGCTGCCTCACGTTGGAGTGTAAGGGAGTTGGAAAGACAAATATCAACTCTTGCGTATCAGCGAACGTTATCGATACAGGAAGAAACTAAAAATCTTCCACAGATGGCTCCAAAAGACGAATCTGATGTGGCGTATACGGATTTTATTCGTGACCCGTATGTATTGGAATTCCTTAATTTGAAATCTTCGCCTAATTTTCATGAAAAGGATATAGAGCAAGGAATCATCGAGCACTTAAAAGAATTTTTGCTTGAGTTGGGACGTGGTTTTTCATTTGTTGCCCGACAGAAACATATAGACCTGGATGGTGACCACTTTTATATTGATTTGGTATTCTATAATTATATATTAAAGTGCTTTGTCCTTATTGACTTGAAGTTAGGTAAGGTAAAACATCAGGATATGGGGCAAATGCAAATGTATGTTAATTATTATAAGCGTAATATGAAAATTGACGGAGATAATGACCCTATAGGAATTGTTTTGTGTGCTGAGAAAAATGAAGCGGTAATTAAATATACTTTAGGGGATGACCGTAACACGCAGATATATGCTTCCAAGTATTTGTCGTATATGCCAACTGAGGAAGAATTGAAAAAGGAACTGCGCTTGCAGGAACTTCCTTTGGCAAAAGAAGAATAACGTAGCAGGAGGAATGCGCATGGCACAAAGCGAAGTGTCGATGGAATGGGCGCTGATTAAGCAGCTCACGGGGGATGTTTCCCAATGGACTTATCGTAAGGATATTGTAGACGAGGAATCCCTTTGGGCAAATTTCCGGGCGAAGCTGAATCAGAACAATCTTGCTGTGCTTGATGGTGAGCCTGTAACGGATGCCGAGTTTCATCAGATTCGGGAATATATGCTGGATGTGGCCAAGACTCCTTACAAGGCGGCTTTGTGGCTGGCGGGGGAGAATGGTGAAGCGGTTATCCCTTTGACTCGTGAAGACGCGGCCAAAGGGACGATTCATTTGATGGCGGTCAGCAATCGGGAAATTGCAGGAGGGCGGTCATCTTATGAGGTCATCAACCAGTTTGTTTCCGACAAGCAGGATGATGATGACCGTGAACGCCGCTTTGATGTGACTTTGCTGATTAACGGCCTGCCGATGATTCATATTGAACTCAAGAATCAGGACCATCCCTATATGGATGCTTTCCGTCAGATAAAGAAATACAGTCTGGAAGGGAAGTTCCGTGGGCTTTTTGGCATGGTGCAGATGTTTGTCATCAGCAATGGCAGCAACACCCGCTATATTGCCGCCGATACCGGCTCGAATCTCAATGAGCGTTTTTTGACTTCGTGGGTCAACAGGAATAATGAGCCGGTGGAAAATTATCTGGAGTTTGCCAAGGAAGTTTTGCGGATTCCTGAAGCGCATGAGATGGTGGGGCATTACAGTGTGGTGGATGCGGAGCGGCATAAGCTGATTTTGCTGCGGCCCTATCAGGTGCATGCCATTGAAGCGGTCAAGCAGTCCTCACAGCGGCAGGAGTCGGGCTTTGTCTGGCATACGACGGGTTCCGGCAAGACGTTAACCTCCTACACGGTGGCCAAGAATCTCATTTTGATTCCGGGGATTGATAAGACCATTTTCCTCATTGACCGCAAAGACCTCGACCAGCAGACCTCTATTTCCTTCAAGGCTTATGCGGAAAATGACATCATTGATGTGGACGAAACCGATAATGTCCATGACCTGCTGCAAAAGCTCAAAAACAAAGACCGCGTGGTGATTGTTACCACCATTCAAAAGATGCAGATTATCATGAAGCGCTACAATAGCGAAGCGAAGAAGGATTCCGCTACGGCCAAGCGCCTGCATGGGATGTGCATTGCTTTTGTAGTGGATGAATGCCACCGCACGGTCACGCCGGAAACCCAGCGGGAGTTGCAGAAGTTCTTTAGTAATTCCCTGTGGTACGGTTTTACCGGTACGCCGATTTTTGACGAGAACAAGCGTCAGCGCAAAGGGGATTTGGCCCGTACCACGGAAGCGCTGTATGGCCCCTGCCTGCACAATTACACCATCAAGGAGGCCTTGCATAATAATGCCGTTCTGGGGTTCCAGATTGATTACAAGGATTCTGTGTCCCATGACCAGCTGCTGGAACTCGGCGAGAAATTGCAGGTGGCCAGTGCTGATGAACTGGCCAATATGGAGCCGGACAAGCTGGAGGAAAAGGTTTTCGCCGCTTATTACAAGAATGTGGGCACGGATATTTATGACAATGACAACCATCGCCGTGGTGTAGTGAAGTACATCATCAACAAGGCGGCGGGCAAGTTTCGTCTGAATGCCCCGCAAGGGGAGGCTTATGAGGCGATTCTTACTGTGCCTTCCATTGAGATTGCCCAACGGTACTATCAACTGTTCAAGGAATTCATTGCGGGCGGGAATGTGTCGCCCTCCATTCGGGAGAAGTGTGTGGACTTCCCAAAAATTGCCATTACCTATACGGTGACGGAAAATGATGAAGATTCGCTAGCCAATCAGCAGACGATGAAGGAATCTTTGGCTGATTACAACGAAATGTTTGGCACGAAATTCGCGCTGGACAGTTTGCAGGCCTACAACACCAATCTCAATGACCGTTTGGCCCGGAAGAAGGGGCGTTATAAACAGCGGAAAGAGCAGCTGGATATTGTTATTGTGGTTGACCGCCTGCTGACCGGTTTTGATGCGCCGCCCTGCGCTATTCTCTTTGTAGACCGCCCGCCGATGGCCCCGCAGAATATCATTCAGGCATTCAGCCGCACCAACCGCATTTTTGACAAGAGTAAGCGCTATGGCATGGTGGTGATTTTTCAGCGTTCGGCGCAGTACCAGACTGCTGTGGATGGTGCTTTGCTCCTGTATAGCAACGGCGGCACAAAGGAAGTCAGCGCTCCGACCTTTGCGGAAATCGAAAAGGAGTTTCAGGAAGCACTGGCAGAGCTCAAAAACATTGCGGCAACGCCCGAAGCTGTGGAAACAATTATGGACGACCGCAGTGCCATGCAGAAATTTGCCAAGGCCTTTCAGAAAGTTGACCGTCTTAGCGGTGAGATTCAGGTTTATCAGGAATGGGAGGACAAGGAGTTCAGCGATTATGGCGTTGTGAAAGAGAGCCTGACAGAATACGGCGGTAAGTATCATAATGTCATTGAGGAACTGAAAACGCCGACGAGTGATGAGGAGCCCGTGGTGGTGGATATCGGCTATGAGATAGAAAATATCCGCAGCGTGACCATTGACTATCGTTATATCGTGTCGTTGATTCAGAACTATATGCCTGGGGAAGATGAGCTTATTGTAGAGCCTATTGAAGATACCGCTATTGATGGGCATATCGAAAAACTCCGTGAAACGAATCCGGCGCTGGCTGATGTCATTGGCGGCTTCTGGGAAGATATGAAGAAAGACCCGCTGAAATATAAGGGCCTTGATGCCATGACGGTGATTGAAACCCGTATCGAGGAAATTATCGCGCAGCAGATTAACAGCTTCACGAAAGAATGGTGTGCACAGAAAAAAGATGTGCTGGCCATATTGAATACCTTTAGGAAGGGCGATAAAATATCCCTCGTTACAGACTACGAAGCCTATAAGCAAAACCACGAGGGCGTCAGCAAGTTAAAATACAATCGCAATGCCAAAGACGCTGTTATCGAGCTGATTGAAAAAATCCGGCCATTGCGGGAGAAGTAGGGGCGAGTTGACAAGTCAATTTTGACATGTCAAAAAAGCTGGTAACCGGTCAAATCTGACCTGTTACCAGCTTTTTGCATGGCTATATTGTGTTAATCACGATAACTGTTGTGATTATCAATTAATTTTTTCATTTGTTATTTCTGTTCATCCGCTGAATTTGTCTTTGCCAGGTCTTTTCGATTTGACTTGTCAAAAATTCCTTTAGGGGAGCCAAATCTTGTTTTGTGTCCCAGCTTTCCAGAGCAGCGTAGTAGTCGTTGCGGTCTTCTTCGTGGATAATAAGGGGCGGATGGTTATGGTTCATCAGAAAATAGTTGGTGGCCAGACGCCCTGTGCGGCCGTTGCCATCGGCAAAGGGATGAATGTTTTCAAATTTGGCATGGAAGTATGCGGCGGCAGTCAGGATATGTTTAGGGGAATCAAGATTTGTTTCCGCGAGGTCACTGAGGAGTTCGCCGATTTCTTCGGGCACATCTTCAGGGAGAGCACCAACTTCTTCCCGGCCTGTGACGTAATCGTGTTTCTTGTATTCGCCGGGACGCTCGCCGATGCTGTAGCGGCGTTCATCGTAGGTATTCTTGGTGAGTTCGTAGTGTAGTTCTTTGATGAATTTTTCATCGAAAGCTCGCTGCTGGTCGAAGGCTTCCATAACAAAATTCATGGCATCCTTGGCGTTGCGGATTTCAAAAATGGTGCGCAAGTCGCCGGTGTAGTTGGAGAGGGTGTCCCGCTCGAAAATATCCCGGGTGTCGTTGTAGGTGATGTTGTCGTTTTCGATTTTGCCGGAGTGGTAGGCAAAGTTGATGATTTGCCCGTTCAGGATGGCTTCTAAATCTGCCCGGGTTTTTATCTGACTGCTTGTCCAGTAGCTGATGATTTTTTCGTAACTCATAGTTTCACCGCCTTTGTCTCTAAGTATACCACAGTAGAGCGGTTAGTGGATTAAAAGTATAGCACAAACCTATGGCAAATGGTATAAGGAAATTTGACGGCAATGGGGAATCGTAGTATAATACTACCGTTATTAATGAAATTTTCCTCGCTACATCGAGGGTAAATAAGCAAAAGGAGCGAATTTTGCATGTCAGGACATTCCAAA
>ERZ842401.7153-NODE-7153-length-11550-cov-4.870726_pt1 | contig 11550 bp, 8 predicted proteins | sample MGYA00521270_ERZ842401 | MGnify/ENA primary metagenome ERZ842401 (study PRJEB31892, sample SAMEA3878208) | bioreactor metagenome | biome: Moose rumen | place: Sweden | collected 2011-10 | study: EMG produced TPA metagenomics assembly of the PRJEB12797 data set... | reverse complement strand
AAAGCAGATCTACATGTCGCAAATATGGGTAAAATTTTCCAAATTCCGGGGATATTTTGGGTAAAATTGTCGATTTCAGTTCAAGACATGGTGGTTGGAGTAGGCCGGGAATATCAGCATTAGATTGGCGGAACCTCCGCCTCCGCGCTATACAAGGAGCCCGGACCTTGTGGAGGTCCGGGCTCGTCGTTGGATTCAAATGCAGTCAGTACTCCTAGAACAGGAAAGCGATGCCGGCGGTCAGCTGGCTGCGGTGTAGCGTGACATTGTTGCTGTTGGCGCGGTTGAGCAGACCGTAGTCGTAGCCCACCTTGAAGCAATACTTGTCGGAGACCTTGATGCCGAGGCCGCCGCCGAGCATGATGTCGAAACGCTTGTAGTCGTCGTCATCGTAGTTGTTGATGGTGGTGTCAGCCGAGATCCCCACCACGCTGCCAGTGACCTTGGTGGTGGAGGCAGCGCCGATGGAAGCGGTCGGGCCGGCGAACAGGAAGCACTTCACGTTCGGGGCCAGGCTGAAGTCGAAGCTCAGGGTCAGGGGGACATTGACATAGTGCTCCGTTACCGTACCCTTGTAGCTGAGCCAGGCATTCCCATCGGCTTCGGAACCGGTGAGGAAAACATAGTTTACACCCGGGGTGAAGTAGAAGTCGTCAGCGAGCTCGAGGGAGTAGCCGAAGCCCACCGTGAATCCGTTGAGAGCAGAGGTGCTCTTGTCAGAGCCGACTTTGGTGGTCTCCGTGGAGTTGACATAACCGAGATTCACATTCATTTGCGCGAAAGAAGTTGCGCAGGCAAGCAGCAACGCGGCTGCAGCAATAATAACTTTCTTCATAAACCTTTTTTGGTTGGTTAACAATTACGCAACAAAGATACAATTTTTTGTCACGGTGTTGCATCCCCCGGGAAAAAATGATAACAATATCGTCCTGCCGACAAATTTTTCTACCAAGTTTCGTACAATAAAATACGCCCAACTTGTGAAAAAGTGGGCGTAAACTCTGTAATTGGCTGAAAATCAGCCGTTACTGCGGTGAGTGAGGGATTCGAACCCCCGGTACGTTGCCGTACACCTGTTTTCGAGGCAGGCTCCTTCAACCACTCGGACAACTCACCAATGGATGGAGGTGCAAAGTTCGTAAATATTTTTTAATTTTGTAAGCTATGCGGATAGGAAATTTGGATTTTGGTGCAAAACCACTGTTCCTGGCGCCTATGGAGGATGTTACGGATGTGTCGTTCAGGGTGTTGTGCAGGGAGCAGGGGGCGGCGATGGTGTATACGGAGTTCGTGCCGTCTGACGGCCTGATACGCGATGCCGACAAGGCCATCGCCAAGATGCGCACCCTCCCCGAGGAGGCGCCGGTGGGCATCCAGATTTATGGCCACATTCCCGAGTCCATGGTCGAGGCGGCTCGCATGGCAGACCATGCGGCCGAGATTGCAGGCGGCCACGGGGCCGACCTCATAGACATCAACTTCGGCTGCCCGGTCAGCAAAATAGCCGGCCGCGGCGCGGGCAGCGGCATGATGCGCGAGCCCGACAAGATGGTCGCCATCACCAAGGCCGTGGTGGAGGCCGTCGACAAGCCCGTCACCGTCAAGACCCGCCTCGGCTGGGACGAGAACTCCAAGATCATCCCCGAGCTCGCCGAGCGCCTCCAGGACGCAGGCATCCAGGCCCTCACCATCCACGGCCGCACCCGCCAGCAGATGTACAAGGGCTCCGCCGACTGGACCCTCATCGGAGAGGTCAAGGCCAACCCCCGCATCCACATCCCCATCATCGGCAACGGCGACATCACCGACGGCCCCAGGGCCGCCGAGGCCTTCGACCGCTATGGCGTCGACGCCGTCATGATAGGCCGCGCCTCCTTCGGCCACCCATGGATTTTCAACGAAATCCGCCACTACCTCGCCACCGGCACGCAGCTCCCCCCTCTCCCCGTCGCCGACCGCGTAGCCCTCGCCAAGCGCCACCTGGCCCTCTCGCTGCAGTACAAAGGCGAGAAGCGCGGCATCTTCGAGATGCGCCGCCACCTGAGCTGCTACTTCAAAGGCCTTCCGGAGTTCAAGCAGACCCGCATCCGCCTCGTCACCTCTACCGACCCCGGAGAAATCCTCGGCCTCCTGGACTACATCGCCCAAAACTGGGCGGATGCCCCGATAGAAACCTCAAACGTCTATGATATATAAACTTATACTTGCCCTGAGGAACCTCCGTTACCGCGGCGGCGCCCACACCGTCAAGGCCGACGTCCCCACCGTCTGCGTGGGCAACATCACCGCGGGCGGCACCGGCAAGACCCCCCACACCGAACTGATACTCTCCCACATCCTCGGGCGCGGAACCAAAAACAGCCCCGCAGTGCTCTCCAGAGGCTACAAGCGCAAGTCCAAGGGCTTCCGCATCGTAGAAGCAGGCTCCACCTCCGCACTCTGCGGCGACGAGCCCCTCCAGATCAAGCGCAAGTTCCCCGCGGTGACCGTCGCCGTCGACAAGGACCGCGTAAGGGGCTGCCGCATCCTCGCCCATCCCGAAGAGGCCTCCGGGCTCAGGAAATACACAGCCCCCGAATTCCCCGCAGCGGACTTGATAATCCTCGACGACGCCTACCAGTACCGCCGCCTCAAGGCCGACCTCGACATCGTCCTCACCCCCTTCAGCCGTCCCGTTTCCAAGGACTCGCTGCTCCCCGCCGGCCGCCTGAGGGACCTCAAAAGCCGCCTCTACACCGCTGATGCAGTGATAGTTACCAAATGCCCCTACGAGCTCGGCCCCGAGGAGAAGGCGGAGCATGCCGCCCTTCTCGGCTTCAGCTCCTACGACGCCGCCTCCTGCACCGCCCGCCGCGGCGGCCGCTCCCTCACCCTGCTCTTTTCGCTCCTCGCCTATGGCCGCCCCGAGCCCGTATTCCCCGAGGCCGACAGCCGCTACACCTACTCCAGCAAAGTGGTCCTCGTCACCGGAATAGCCGACGACAAGCCCCTTCTGGACCAGCTCAGCGGCCGCTACCATATAGTCTCGCACCTCACCTTCCCCGACCACCACGCCTACTCCTCCCGGGACATAAAGTCCCTCGTGCTCCACATGCGCCGCAACCCCACCGCCGCCTTCTTCACCACCGAAAAGGACGCCACGCGCCTGAGGGACCTTCCTGACTTCCCGCAGGAGATGCGCAAACGATTCTTCTACATACCCATAACCGTTGACTTCCCTGTCCCCGGCGAAAGGGAAGCCTTAGAAACATTAATCGACAAATTATGACACTCAGACGCATCCTGCTGCCTCTCCTCCTGCTTGCCGCAGCTCCCGCCGCCTTCGCCCAGGAGGCCGATCTCAAAGACTACCAGGACCCCGCCATCCAGGAAATCAACCGCCTGCCCATGACCTCCTACTTCCGCTCCGACTGCTCCACCCTGAGCCTCGACGGAATGTGGAAGTTCCGCTGGTTCGACAATTTCGGCGACCGCATCGCCGGTTTCGAGGCCCCCAGGCTTGACGACTCCCGCTGGGACGAAATCCCCGTCCCCGGCATCTGGGAACTGTACGGCTACGGCGAACCCCTCTACGTCAACCACCCCTACGCCTGGAAGAACCATTTCGAGAACAATCCCCCCTTCGTGCCCGAAGAGCACAACCACGTGGGCCAGTACCGCCGCCACTTCACCCTCACCCGGGACAACCTCAGCAAGAAGAGCGTTGTGCTCCGCATCGGCAGCGCCACCTCCAACGTCCGCGTCTGGGTCAACGGCACGTTCGTCGGCTACAGCGAGGACAGCAAGCTCGAAGCGGCCTTCGACATCAGTCCCTACGTCAAGAAGGGTGACAACCTCATAGCGCTCGAGATAACCCGTTGGTGCGACGGCACTTACCTCGAATGCCAGGACTTCTGGCGCCTCTGCGGCATCGCCCGTGGCGTCAAGCTCGACTTCCGCCCCGTCTCCGGAGTCCTGGACGTCAGGGTCAAGGCCGACATGTACGGCGCCTACAGCTTCGACGCCACCCTCAAGGATGGAGCCGACGCCGCCCGCTTCGAGATAATCTCCCCCGACGGCAAGGTGCTCCGATCCACCGTCAGCGCCTCAGGCTCCCACGCCATCCTCGACGGCAAGCTCGACGCCCCTCTCCTCTGGAGCGCCGAAACCCCCTGGCTCTATTCGCTCCGCGTAACGGCCCTTTCCGGAGGCAATGCCACCGAGAGCGTCCTGCTCGACTTCGGCTTCCGCACCTCCGAGGTCCGCGGCGGCCAGCTGCTGGTGAACGGCCAGCCCGTGCTCATCAAGGGAGTGAACCGCCACGAACTGAGCCCCGACGGCGCCTACCACGTCACCCGCGAGGAGATGATACGCGACGTGCGCCTGATGAAGGAGCTCAACATCAACACCGTACGCACCTGCCACTATCCCAACGACCCCTACTGGTACGAGCTCTGCGACCGCTATGGCCTGTACGTCATCGACGAGGCCGACATCGAGTCCCACGGCATGGGCTACGGTGAGAAGACGCTTGCCGCGAACCCCCTCTTCGAGGCGCCCCACCTCACCAGGATGCAGCGTATGGTCTACCGCGACTTCAACCACCCCTGCGTCATAATCTGGAGCCTCGGCAACGAGGCCGGCAACGGCCCCAACTTCGAAAAGAGCTACGACTGGGTCAAGTCGTTCGACCCTTCCCGCCCCGTGCAGTACGAGCGTGCCGGATTCGCCCGCAACACCGATATCTTCTGCCCCATGTACGCAGACTACGAATACTGCCGTAAGTATTGCGAATCCAATCCCGAACGCCCGCTCATCCAGTGCGAATACGCGCACGCCATGGGCAACTCCCTCGGCGGATTCGCCGAGTACTGGGACCTCGTCCGCAAGTATCCCTCCTACCAGGGCGGCTGCATCTGGGACTTCGTTGACCAGGGCCTCCGCTGGCCCTACGACCCCTCGCAGGGCCGCATAGACGCCAGCAACGGCGCCGGCTCGCGCCTTCAGAAGAAGAGTGACTGGATATACGTCTTCGGCGGCGACTTCAACACCTACGACGCCTCCGACGAAGCCTTCAACTGCAACGGGATAGTATCCCCCGACCGCGTACCCCACCCCGGCGCCGAAGAGGTGCGCTACCAGTACCGGTCCATCCTCTGCAGCGCCACCGGGGATCAGATGGCTGCCGGCAAGGTGCAGGTGTTCAACGAGAACTTCTTCATCGACCTGTCCCGCTACCGCGCCTGCTGGGAGCTCGTTGTCGACGGCGCCCCCGTGCAGAGCGGCACCCTCCGCATGCCGGCGGTGGCCCCCCAGAGCTCCGAAGAGCTTGACCTCGGCTACATCCTCCCCGCCGACGGAGGGCACGACGTTTCGCTCAACCTCGACTTCTCCCTCATCTCCGACAGCGGCATCCTCTCCCGCGGCACCGTGGTCGCAAGGGACCAGATCGCCATCAAGCGGGAACTCGTCTGCCAGGCCAGCCCCCTGGAGTATACGGAAGACCTTAAGCTCCTCGAAAACAGCGACGTGGTGCTTGCCTCCGGCGACGGCTGGTCGGCATCATGGAGCAAGGAGACCGGTGCCCTGAGTTCGTTCGTCGCAGGCGGCAGGGAGCTGCTCTCCGAGCCCCTCTTCCCCAACTTCGGCCGCGCCCTTACCGAGAACGACCTCGGAGCCTCCTGGAAGACGTCCGCCATGGCCGAGGCCTGGGCCTATCCCGAATTCAAGCCCTCTTCCTTCGGTTCCGTGCAGGTGGGCAGCTCGGCCATCGTCACCGTGAGCTATCCCCTCAAATACGCCGACGTGCAGCTCTGCTACAGGGTGCAGTCGAGCGGCATCATCACCCTCTTCATGTACCTCAGGGACAAAGGACACCTCTCAGAGGCCCCCGACCTCTTCAGGTTCGGCGTCGAGTTCGCCATGCCGGGAGAGTATTCTACGCTGGAATATTACGGCGAAGGCCCCTTCGAGACCTACTGCGACCGCCGTACGGCCGCCCGCCTCGGCACCTACGTACAGGACGTCTGCGACCGCTATGACATGGGTGCCGCACGCCCGCAGGAGCACGGCAACATCGTGGGCCTGCGGAGCATGAAGCTGCTCGCCGCCGACGGTTCAGGCCTCGAACTCACCGCCCTTGAGCCCTTCAGCGCCTCGGCCCTGCCCTTCAGCCGCAAGACCCTCGACCTCGGCAGGGGAGAGTGGCGCCACAGCCGCGAGCTCATCCCCCTGATGCACAAAGAGAACAGGTCGCTGGGCAGGACTTACGTCTGCTGCGACCTGAAACAGATGGGACTGGGATGCGAGAACTCGTGGGGCGCGCTGCCTCGGGACGAGTACATGGTGCACCCTCAGGAGTACAGGTTTATACTTTCAATATCTCCTGTTCTTTAGCGGCGACGATTTCGTCCACGCTCTTGACTTTCTTGTCGGTGAGCTTCTGGACTTCGTCTTCGGCTTCTTTTTCGATGTCCTCGGAAAGGCCCTCGTTCTTCTGGGCCTTCTTGAGGATGTCGAAGGCGTCGCGCCGGGCGTTGCGGATGGTGATCTTGGTGTTCTCGCCGGTGACCTTGGCCTTCTTGATGAGGTCGCGGCGGCGCTCCTCGGTGAGGGCGGGGATGGTGCAGCGGATTATCTCGCCGTTGTTCTGGGGGGTGAAGCCGAGGTTGGCGTCCATGATGGCCTTCTCGATCTTGGGGATCATGTTCCTTTCCCAGGGCTGGAGGGCGAGGGTCTTGGCGTCGGGGGCCGAGATGGAGCATACCTGGTGCACCGGGGTGGGGGAGCCGTAGTAATCGACCATCAAGCCGTTGAATATTGAGGGGTTGGCCTTGCCTACGCGGTAGGTCTTGAGGTCCTCTTCGAGGAACTTGACGGCGTCGGACATTTTGGCTTCGGCACCGTTTACGATTTCTTTTGCTTTGTCGTTTAACATAATCTTTATGCGTGTACTGTTGTTCCGATGTTTTGGCCTTCCAACAGGCGTGCCAGATTGCCGGGCCTGGAGATGTCGAACACTACGATGGGCACGGGCCCCTGCTCGCAGAGGGCGTAGGCGGTCTGGTCCATGACCTTGAGGTGGTCGGAGAGGGCCTTGGTGAAGGTGAGATCCTCGTAGCGGGTGGCGGTGGGGTCCTTTTCGGGGTCGGCGGTGTAGACGCCGTCGACGCGGGTGCCCTTGAGGACGGCGTCGGCGCCGATTTCGAGGGCCCTGAGGGCCGCGCCTGAATCGGTGGTGAAGAAGGGGCTGCCGGTGCCGCCGGCGATGAGGGCCACGCCGCCCTCTTCAAGGAACCTGACGGCGTTGTCGCGGTTGTAGTAGCGGGCGTGGGGCTCCATGGGGGTGGATGTGAACACCTCGGCAGGGACTCCCTGGCTGCGGATCGCGCTGCTCAGGGCGAGCGAATTGATGACGGTGGCCAGCATGCCCATGCGGTCGCCGGTCACGCGGTCGAAGCCCTGGCCTACGCCCTGGAGGCCGCGGAAGATGTTGCCGCCGCCGTTGACTATTGCAATCTGGTGGCCTGCGCGCACGGCCGCCGCGATTTCGCTTGCGAAGCGGTTGAGGCTGTCGGGGTCGAAGCCCTTGCCCGAAGGGCCGCCCAGGCTCTCGCCGCTGAGTTTGAGCAATACTCTCTTGTACATTTGCGTTCTTGTTTCTTGTAGGGAAACAAAAATATCGGAAAATTATCAAATTTCCAAAAATGAGGTACGCGTATATGGGGAAACTTGTTATATTTGCATACTGAAACAGATTCAACCTATGTTATCCACATCATCCATCGGCAAAAAATTCGTCCAGGCGATAAGCGGTGCATTCCTCATCATCTTCCTTGTTCTGCACGGCGTAATCAACTTTTTCTCGGTCATAGACTCCTTCACCGGCAAGTACGGCGTGGTCGCCGACGACGAAATCCTCTTCAGCAAAGGGGACGGCCTCTACAAGCTGGGCTGCGACTTCATGTCCCTCCCCATAGTCGACATCATGGTCCCCATCCTTGCCCTGGGCATACTGGTCCACGTAGGCTACGGATGCTGGCTCACCTATAAGAACGTCAAGGCCCGCGGCGGCATGAAGCGCTACGAGGTCAGCAGCAAGGCTGCCGCCGATTCCTGGTCGGCCCGCAACATGTTCGTCCTCGGCATCGTCATTCTCGGTTTCCTCCTTTTCCACCTCAGCCACTTCTGGGCCAAGATGCAGCTCCCCGAGATGTTCGGCATCGGCACGTTCGAGAACAATCCCTACCTGCTCCTCAACCTCACCTTCGGCAAATGGTGGATGCTGCTGCTCTACCTCATATGGTTCGCAGCCATCTGGATGCACCTTGTGCACGGATTCTGGAGCATGTTCCAGACCGTAGGCTGGAACGGCAAGACCTGGTTCAAGCGCCTCAAGGTCATAGGCGTCGTGGTGGCCAGCCTCATAATCTTCCTCTTCGTCGCTTCCGCCTGCAACGCCTTCCTTCAGGCCAACGGCCTCATCGGGGCGTAGGGGCTATTCACTGCAGCATTTGTCTTTCATCGCGCAGCAGGAGCAGTAAGGGCTCTTGCCTGCGCGGCGACGGCGTATGATGCGCACCACTACGAGTACGACGGCCAGGACTATTATCCCCGTTATGATTGCAGTTGCAAGATTCATATCGGCACAAATATAAGGAAAAAAGAAAAAGGAAGGTTCCCTTGGGGCCTTCCTTTTTCACACACACATAAATATTGACTTAGTTTCGCATTTGCGAAACTACCTATTATAGAGCCCGTAGGGCGTTGGCAAGTCCCTTCCCCGAGGGAAGGGATTTAGGGATGGGGTAACGTTGACAGAAGAAATGTGCGAGAGGGGAAGTTTCGCAAGCCAGCACAATCCGTTGAAGCATAAACAGTTCATACTTGTGAAACTTGAGGTGTTGACTAGAAAATCAATGCAATCCAATAGGCCAGAAGGGCGACGACCCAGGCGATCGCGCATTGGAACACGACCATGAAGACCGCCCATTTGGCTCCGAGTTCCCTGCGCACCGAGGCTATCGCCGCAACGCAGGGGGTATAAAGCAGGCTGAACACCAGCATGGGAACCGCAGTGACGACGGTGAGCGAGCCGAGCACGCCCAGGACCTCCATCGTGGCTACGACGCTTTCCTTTGCCAGGAAGCCCGATATGAGGGAAGTGACGATTCTCCAGTCGCCGAGGCCCAGGGGCGCGAACAGCGGGGCAAGGATGCCTGCCACCCAGGCAAGCATGCTGCCTTCGCCGTTTTCGACCATGTTGAACCGCCAGTCGAATGTCTGGAGGAACCATATCACTATGGTTGCGAGGAAGATGATGGTGAACGCCCTCTGCAGGAAGTCCTTGGTCTTGTCCCACAGCAGGTGCAGGACGTTGCGGGCCTGGGGCAGGCGGTAGTTGGGGAGTTCCATCACGAACGGGGCGGCCTCGGAGCGCCGTCCGGCCCATTTGTCTATCAGCGCCACTATGATGCCCACGATAATCGCAAGCAGATACAGGCATATCAGCACGAGCCCCCCGTGTCCGGGGAAGAAGGCGCTGGTGAAGAAGGCATAAATGGGCAGTTTTGCCGAGCAGCTCATGAACGGGATGAGCAGGATGGTCTTCTTGCGGTCGCGCGCCGAGGGAAGCGTGCGGGAGGCCATCACGCCGGGAACCGAGCAGCCGAGGCCTATCAGCAGCGGCACTATGCTCCGCCCCGAAAGGCCTATCTTGCGGAGGAAGTGGTCGGTCACGAAGGCCACGCGGGCCATGTAGCCGCTGTCCTCAAGCATGGAGAGGAAGAAGAACAGTATGATGATTATGGGGACGAAGCTCACGACTGAGCCGACGCCTCCGAATATGGCGTCCACCACAAGTGAAGTGATGGCGGGACTGACGTTCCACTTGGCGAATGCCGCAGCTACAAGCCCTCCGAGTGCGGTTATGCCCTGGTCGAGCAGGTCCTGGAGGGGGGCGCCGAGGACGTCGATGGTGAGCCAGATGACGAGGGCCATCACCGCGATGAAGATGGGGATGGCGGTCCATTTGCCTGTGAGGACCTTGTCTATCTTGCGGCTGCGGATGTATTCCTTGCTCACGCCGGGCTTGACTACGGTCTGCGCGCAGAGGCGGTGGATGAAGGAGTACCGCATGTCGGCGATTGCGGCGGCGCGGTCGAGTCCGCGTTCGGCCTCCATTTCGAGGATTATCTTTTCTATGGCCTCGCGCTCGGTGGCGTTGAGCTTGAGGGCCTTTTCGACCCAGTCGTCGCCTTCGATGAGCTTGGTGGCGGCGAAGCGGACGGGGATGCCTGCCTGTGAGGCGTGCTTTTCTATGAGGTGGATGACGCTGTGGAGGCAGCGGTGTACGGCGCCGCCGTGGTCGTCCTTGTCGCAGAAGTCCTTGCGGGCGGGGGCCTCCTGGTATTTGGCTACGTGGATGGCGTGGTCGACGAGTTCGTCGATGCCTTCGTTCCTGGCTGCCGAAATGCCTACGACGGGGATGCCCAGGATGCGCTCCATTTCGTTTATGCGGATGGATCCGCCGTTGCCGCGAACTTCGTCCATCATGTTGAGCGCCAGCACCATAGGCGTGCCGAGCTCCATCAGCTGAAGAGTGAGGTAGAGGTTGCGCTCGATGTTGGAAGCGTCGACTATGTTGATGAGGCCGCGGGTGTCGGGGCGGAGGATGAATTCGCGCGAGACTATTTCCTCGGCGGTGTAGGGGGAGAGGGAATAGATGCCGGGGAGGTCGGTGATGGAGGTGCCCGCGTGGCCCTTGATGGCGCCTTCCTTGCGGTCGACGGTTACGCCGGGGAAGTTGCCGACGTGCTGGTTGGAGCCGGTGAGGACGTTGAAGAGGGTGGTCTTGCCGCAGTTCTGCTGGCCTGCGAGGGCAAAGGTGAGGGGGGTGCCTTTGGGCAGGGGATTCTCGTGGTCCCTGGAGTGGTATCTGCCGCCCTCGCCGAGGCCCGGGTGGGCGTTGTGGTCGTGGAGGTAGACGTTGTAGGGGATATCGGAAGGGGTGTCGCCGTCTGTGCTGACGGAGGATTCGGGTATCTCGGAGACTTCGATGCCGGCTGCGTCATCCTTGCGGAGGGTGAGTGCATAGCCGTTTATGAGAATCTGGACGGGATCGCCCATGGGGGCGCGCTCAACGAACTTGAGCGGCGTGCCCGGTATGAGGCCCATGTCCAGGAAATGGAGCCTCGTGGCCCCTTCTCCTCCTACTGTCTTTACCACGGCCCACTGGCCGGGTTTCATGCTCTCTATGGTCATATCTTTGTGTGCGACGGCAAAGATACGCCTTATGCCGCTCGGCGGCAATACCAAAATGTTGGTATATCCGGGTGGAGAGAAAAGAAATACGCAGAACTTGCAACTGTCTGCGCAAAGTTCTGCGTGCTTCTTGTAAAAGATTGATGTTCAATCTTCCCGGTGGAGATAGTCGGATTCGAACCGGCGACTTCATGCTTGCAAAGCATGCGCTCTACCAGCTGAGCTATACCCCCAAGGTTAAAAAAGTAGGCCCGCGCGGAGTTGAACCGCGGACCTCCACATTATCAGTGTGGCGCTCTAACCAACTGA
>ERZ842401.7152-NODE-7152-length-11550-cov-16.662201_pt1 | contig 11550 bp, 12 predicted proteins | sample MGYA00521270_ERZ842401 | MGnify/ENA primary metagenome ERZ842401 (study PRJEB31892, sample SAMEA3878208) | bioreactor metagenome | biome: Moose rumen | place: Sweden | collected 2011-10 | study: EMG produced TPA metagenomics assembly of the PRJEB12797 data set... | reverse complement strand
ATTTCTTTATCAGGACTTTTGGAATTTAGCAGACAAATTGTCTGCGGAATTTAGGTTTCAAAAAACTTCAATTTTTTTGTCCGGTCCGTCAAATAGCATAAGAAAACCCTCCGGAATCTCACGACTGCGGAGGGTAAAAAGTTTAGGTTTGGCGGAAACGCCAGAGAGAGTTTCGACTACGGTTCGCCGCCAGCGGCTGCGGCTGCAGCCCACTTGACTTCGGCCAGCATGGTGCCGGACTTCTCGCCGGTGCTGGAGTTGACGTAGTAGTTGCGGAAGAAGATCTTCGGGGCTGCGGCGCTGGGGGCGCCGTACTTGGCCACGTAGTCCGCGTGGATGTCGATGGCCTCGGCGGTGGGCTCTTCTACGAGCTTCACATCATCACGGCGCCGCCGATGGCCCCCACGGCGATGAATATGGTCAGTATTTTCAGGAAATTGCTCATGACAGTTTCGCTTTGAGCCGCTGGCGGGCTTTGGTGACGGATGCGGGCGAGATTCCCAAAAGGATGGCCTGCTCGGATACGGAGAATTGCAGGTGCGAGAGAATATAGGCACGGATATCGCCCTTTGTCAGGTTCGGATGGACTTCCCGGAGGGATTCCGGAGTCAGGCCGGAGGAGTTACGGAGCATCCGTTCCAATTCGGCCCACTCGGAGTCCTGGATATAACGGGGTGCGCTGCGCAGTTGCTGCAGCAGGTGGTTCTGTCCCACGAGCGTTCGCACGAGCACGTAGGAATCCACATCGCCTCCCGGGCCCATGCCGCTCCCGGGGACATAGCCTTCCCGCTCATCGGCTCCGGCATGGATGACCATCAGGAAGGCCCTGACGTTTTTGCCGAGGATTTCGCTCACCTCGGGGATGCTGAGGGGGCTTCCGCCCCGGGTGCAGGTGAAGGCAAGGCCGAGTGCCACCAGGACAAGCTGATAATAAAGCATTTCAGTATCGGAATCCTGCAGCCCGAAAGTGCCCTTTATGGCGGAAAGGCTCTCCGCCTTGAAGCCGATGTATGAATCGACATAGTCCTTGAAGGAAGCGGGCTGCTGCTCAGCCTCCATGATGAGGTCGAAGAGCCTTGGCTCGTCCATGGCGAACCAGATAAGGGCCATGCCAAATCCTTTAAAGGGAGGATTAAGCCGGAATCCGGCTCCTACACGCTTCCGGTACAGTTCCCGAGCTTCTTTCCGGACAGTCTCCCGTACGCCACCGATGCTCCCGAAGGAGGAGAAAATGGCGTTGGCGCCGCAGCCGAGGGCGGTGCAGAGATTCCGGGCCGTGAGGGCGGATGGCCCGCCGGAGCGGACGAGGTCCAGGGCGGCGGAAAGGATTCTTTCTTTTGTGACAGTAACCGGCCTTGCCATAATGGATGTTCCGTAACAGTTCTGCACAAAAATAGGGAAAGAAGCGGGAATGTCCAAGCAAAAAACTGCAATTGTCCACATCATTGTCCATGTCGATTTTTATTTCGGAACGCAGGATACGCTAACTTTGCAGCCGTAAAAATATGGACAACTGATGAAAAGACTGATTGTACTCTCAATGCTTGCAGTGCTTGCACTTCCTGCCCTTGCCAAAGGCGACTGGAGGGGCAAGGTAGTGGACGAAAACGGCGAGCCCGTGGCTTACGCGAACGTGGCCGTGCTCTCTAAAGCCGATTCTACAGTCGTATGCGGCGTAATAACCACCGAAGACGGGACCTTCAATATAGTAACCAATGAGACGGACGGCATCATGATGGTAGCCATGCTGGGCTACAAAACGGTATATCTCGCACCCGTGGACGGCGCGGTGATTACCCTCTCCGATGACACGCAGATGCTCCAAGGGGCCGTGGCGAGTGCCGTCATGCCCAAAACTAAGCTCACCGGCGAGGGGCTGCAGACGAATGTACGCGGTTCCGTGTTGGAAAATGTGGGCAGCGCAAACGATGTTCTGGCCAAGACACCAGGCCTCATCAAAGGACAGAGCGGCCTGGAGGTGATCGGCAAGGGCTCGCCCCTCGTGTATATCAACGGGCGGAAGATGACGGACAGCAGCGAACTGGACCGCTTGCAAAGCAATGAAATCCAGAGCGTCGAGGTGATTACCAATCCCGGCGCCCAATACGACGCCACGGTGCGGAGCGTCGTGCGCATCCGTACCATCCGCCGCCAGGGAGACGGCTTCGGCTTCAACCTGAATGCCTCCGATGCGCAGTCCCTGCGCTGGGTCAGGGGGAACGACCCCTTCGGCGCATTCAATATGAACTATCGTACAGGCGGAGTGGACATCTTTGGCGGAATCAATTATGCCCGTAACACCTCCCGGCAGCAGAGCGAGCTGGAAAAGCAGACCTTCGGCATCAACGAGGGCGGCAGCGACTGGCTCTTCGAGAACAAGGGAACGCTCCTCAACGAATACTTCGGCAGCAGCCTGTACGGCAACGCCGGCGTAAACTGGCAGATGGCTGACAATCATTTCCTGGGCGGCAAGGTGGAATGGGGCCGGCACCTCACCTACAGCGTACATACGGAAGTGAATGACAATGTCTTTGAGAACGGTACGATGGTGGACCGGCTCACCACGGTATCGGATGACACGATGGGGCAACGGACACCTTACAACCTGGGTGCCAACCTCTATTATAACGGCCTCGTGGCGGACAAACTCGGTATCGACATCAATCTGGACTATTACGGGACTGATGACAGTTCTGCGTCCGTGTCCATGGAAATGAGCGATATCACGCACAATGCCGCCATAGAGAGCGGCAGCACCAACGCCGGACGATTGTACGCCGCCAAGGCGGTGCTTTCCTATCCGGTCTGGAAGGGACAGCTGCAGACCGGAACGGAGGAGACCTTCTCCCGCCGGAGGGACAATTATTCGGTGAACGGGATCGACATTCCGGCATCGAAAGCTACTGTGAAAGAGGACAATATCGCCGGATTCGCATCTTATGGCTGCTATTGGCCGGAGGTGGGTCAGCTGAGCGCCGGGGTGCGCTACGAATGGGTACATTACGCCTACGAGGATGCGGTTACGCCCGCCAATAACCTCACCCGCGACTATGGCAACTGGTTCCCCAATGTGTCTTACGCCGGAGTCATCGGCGCAAAGTCCAAGAATCCGGTCCAGGTGATGCTGAACTATAGCGCTAAGACGCGAAGGCCGGGTTACGCCAACCTTTCCGGCGCGGTCCGCTACAACAGCCGCTATATCTGGCAGAGCGGCAATGCAGGCTTGCAGCCGGAATTGTCCCACAATGTGGGTGCCACGGCTATATGGAAGTGGGTGACTTTCATGGTCAACTATACCCGCACGGATGACGCCATCATGACCTGGTCTTCCCCCATTGGAGACGAAGGCGTGGTACTGGTGAAGCCCCGGAATATCGAGACGCCATTCCGGCAGTTGTCGGCCTTTGTGAACCTGACGCCCACCGTCGGTCCCTGGACGATGAATTACACCATCGGAGTGCAGCCACAGTGGCTTACGATTGGCGTTGCGGACCCCCGCGAGGCCTCCGGCATCCGGACGACGAAGTTCAACGGGAAGCCGGTGTACTTTGCGCAGCTGCTGAACACCCTTACGATAAAGGGAGGATGGCAGTTCGAACTGGGCGGGCTGGTTCAGTCTCCCGGGTATTCGGGGAACCTCAGGATCCGGAACATCTATGCCAACGTTACCGCCGCCGTGCAGAAAACCCTCCTCAAGGACGGTTCCATGGTGCTTCGCCTGGAAGGGAACGACCTCCTGGACACGGCCCACATGAACGTGGATTCCGACTTCGGCAGCCACACCATCAGCCAGACCAATATCATGGACATGCAAAAGATCAAGTTCTCCGTCCGCTATAACTTCAACGCCGCCCAGAGCAAGTACCGCGGCACCGGCGCAGGCTCTGACAGCAAGGCTAGAATGTAACTTATTAACTATCATGACTATCAGACTTGAAACCCCTGCCGATTACCGCGAGGTGGAGAACCTCACCCGCGAGGCATTTTGGAACGTATATCGCCCCGGTTGCACGGAACATTATGTGCTCAATCAGTATAGAATCAATCCCGACTTCATTCCTGAGTTGGACTTTGTGATGGAGGAGGATGGCCGCCTGATGGGCCACGTAATGTTCTCCAAGGCCGGATTGGTGCTGCCGGACGGCACCCGCAAACCTTCCTGGACCTTCGGCCCTATCAGCATCCATCCGGACTACAAGCGCAAGGGCTATGGACTCCGGCTGCTGAACTATGCGCTGGAACGGGCCCGCGAAAGGGGTGTCGGCTTCCTCTGCATGGAAGGCAACATCGACTTTTACAAGCACGCAGGTTTTGGACTCGCCAGCCGCCTGGGCATCCACTATCACGATATGCCGCGCGACGAGGAAGTACCCTTCTTCCTTGCACAGGAACTGATTCCCGGCTGGCTGAAGGCCAACAGCATTAGTGAGGCAACTTACTGCCCGCCCAAAGGCTATTTCGTGGCTGATGAGAATCCGGAGGCATTTCAGCAGTACGAGGACTCTTTCCCTTCGAAAGAAAAGCTGCATCTTCCCGGACAGCTGACCTATGACGGAGTCATGGAAACAAGTCGGATCATTCTCCGCCCCTGGCAGGACAGCGATGCGCCTGTGCTGTATAAATGGGCATCCGACCCGGACGTTGGGCCGCGTGCCGGCTGGCCGCCGCATAAATCAGTGGAAGAAAGCCTGGAGGTAATCCGGACCATCTTCCACAATGACACCACCTGGGCAATAGAACTCAAGGAGTCGGGGGAAGCCATCGGTGCCATGGGCTATCTGCCTTGTGAGGACAACAATCTCCCGTCCCGCGAGGGCGAGCCGCTGGTGGGCTACTGGGTGGGAAAACCCTTTTGGAATCAGGGCATTTGTACGGAAGCCTTGCGATTGATGATCGACCATATCCACCGCACAACGGACATCAAGTCACTGATCAGCAGTCACTTCATAGACAATCCTGCCAGCGGCCGCGTCATGGAAAAATGCGGCTTCGTTCCAACCGGCGAAACCTGTGTCGATGAGTCTCTCGCCGGTTCCGACCGGCCGATGAGAGTCCTAAGATTGGAAATTGAACGAAAGTAAACGATATGAAACAGGAAATCAATCCCAAGGACACCAGCCGTGCCCAGGCATTCGAGTTGTGGATGAAAGCTCCCAACCCGATGGTCACATTCTTCAAGACGGTCGATGTGACGCACTTGGTAAGAACAAGCCGGAAGAGGGGTTACAGGTTCAATATGCTGCTGGACTGGTGCATCGGCAGGGCAGCTTCTTCCATCAAGGAGTTTTATCTTCTCCCTGTCGGCGGCAAACTGATGCAGTACGACAATCTCGCTGTCAATACCATCGTCAAAAACCGGGAGGGAGAGGTCTCTTCATGTGACATTCTCTTTGCTGAAGACATTGAAGAGTTCAATCGTCAATATCTGGAATATACTTCGAAGGTTGCCGAGAGTTGCAAGGACAGAGACTTGTCGGGCGAATGCATGGTTATCGGCACATCGACCATTATCGATACTGAGATTGACAGCGCCGTAGGCATGAACAGTGGCATCTTCAATAATCCGTTCATGATTTGGGGCAGATACAGAAAGAGGGGGTTCCGGTACGAATTGCCCATTTCTTTCCAATTCCACCACACGCAGATGGACGGTGCTCATGCCGGAAAATTTTTGGCCACGCTACAGGAAGAAATCAGCCGGCTTAGTTTTCCAGATAACAAGACATTTTGATAAATGATGACAGAGGCATTCCATATCTGTTCTACGCCTGCCCTGCTCATCGGCGAGAAGAGCGAAAAGGTATTCCTTTTTGTGCATGGGTTGCGTGGACGAAAGGAAGAGGCCTTGGCCTTCGCAGAAGTGGCTGTGCCAAATGGGTATCAGGTGCTGGGCATCGACCTGCCGGTAGAGCGCAAGCCTTGGGAGGTCCTGCCCCTGCTAGAGGAGGTTCGTGATTATCTTTATGAGAATTGGAAGCATGTTTCTATTCGTGCCAACAGCATCGGCTCATGGTTCTCGCTACTGGCGTTCCAGAGGGAGAAAGTGGGCCAGGCGCTGTTTGTCTCTCCGATTCTCGACATCTTTCCTGAAAGCGTGGGAAGAAAAATCCTTACACAGGGCGGATATAATACCGGCAAAAAGCAACAACCTGTCTTTCCCTGAAAAAAGTTGACTCGCAAACACGAGTTAACAATGTTTATTTATCAAACCTCGTTAAGAGATCAGTACTACGAAAAGGCCGTTGATCTGTATTACAGAGAAGGCCTATCGGTAAGGCGGATTGCGAAAATTATTCCCGCCAGCAAAACCACAGTAATGAGATGGATTGCTAACTTTGCAGAAGATAATCCGCATAAAGCACCCATCATGAAGAAACGGTCTATAAAGCCGGAGCACCAAGTTGAGCAAGAACTTCGCGCCGATCTTCCTGAAGATGTAAAAGTTCTTCAGGAAGAGGTTCTTCGTCTCAAGAAAGAGCTCAAGCAGGAAAAGATGCGTGTAGATGCCTACGACATGATGATTGATCTGGCCGAGGATGCTTTCAAGATCCCGATCAGAAAAAAATCTAGCGCCGAACAGTAGAGGCCCTGCATGCAAAGGATGCCAAGACCTATGAAGTCTTGGGCCTGTGCAAATTGTTTGGCGTATCCAAGCAGGCATATTATCAACATGACGAGTCAAGAGTATTGCTGAGGGCTGCCCAGGAAGCTTTTGTGCTGGAGTATATACGCGCTATCCGAGAGAAGGATCCTGGGCTGGGCGGCAGCAAGCTTTGGTATATGTACCACCGCGACTTTGAGGGCAATAACCCTGTCGGTCGTGACCGCTTTGCAGATATCGTAGACAGGCATAATCTCAAGGTGAGGCTTCGCGTCCGAAAGCCTCGGACAACGGACTCAACACACGGTCTCCCGACATATCCAAACATCGTGAAAGACTTTATTCCAACCGCACCTAATCAACTATGGGTAAGTGATATTACATACATTACCATATGGGTAGACGCATATCATTATATACACTGCTTTTTGTCTCTCATTCTCGATGCCTACACCGAAGAGATTGTGGGATGGAGTGTTGGCCCCACGTTATCAACCCAGTACCCTGTGGAGGCACTCAGGATGGCACTTAAACGCATAGAGGGAGCTGAGAGCGTCTCTCTTATACATCACTCTGACCGCGGCTGTCAGTATGCCAGCTCGGAGTACATACAACTCCTCAAAGACCATAACATCCGCATCAGTATGACGGAAACCGGAGATCCAAAGGATAATGCTCAGGCAGAGCGTATCAACAACACGATGAAGAATGAACTCTTAAAGGGAATGAAGTTCTCTTGCATTGAAGAAGTTATCGCCGCAGTATGCAGAGCGGTGGACTTCTACAACAACGAGCGACCTCACATGAGCATCAATATGATGACCCCCGCCCAGGCCGCTTTCTGCGAGGGGGCCATTGAGAAAATGTGGTTCAGCTACAGAGAAAAGGCCATCCGTGAGAAGTAGGATACTTTGGATATCCCTGAAAATACTTTACCTTTGTGCATCGGTCAGGGATCTCCTTCCGGGCTACGCCTTCCAGTCAATCCCTGACCGGGATACGACCTGGGTAGACAACAAAATACAGGGATAACGACTACAAGTCAACCCACATCAGTTATAAGTTAAACCAGAGTCAACTTCTATCAGGGATAGACTCCAGCCGGAGTCAACCTAAATCCGGAAATGACAGACTGTAAAGCAAGTGTAAAGTGTAATGTAAAGCTTTACACTATTATCTTTTACACCCATTCGCCAAAAGACCTGTAAATCAACAACTTATTTCTTTTGGCACGGTGAGTGCTTGTGTTTGGCATGGTTAAACATAAGTATTGACATGAAAAACCTTTTCATTAGCTGTGTAGTTATCGCCCTGGCGCTTGCTGAGACAGTCAGCGCCAGCGGCCAAACTACGATGACCTTGAAAGAATGTATGGAGTACGCCATCTCCAACTCCACCAAAATCCGTATCCAGCAGGCGGCCACCGGCGATGCGCAGATAGACCGGCGGGATGCGGCGCTGAAGCTCTTCACCCCGCAGATCAACGCCCAGACCTATGCCTACTACAACTTCGGCCGAAGCATCGACCCGCAGACGAACACGTACTTCAACACCACGTCGTTCCACAATAATTACGGCGTGAGCGCCGGTTACGACCTCTTCGACGGCTTCCAGGCGGTGAACAACTACAAGATTTCCAAGACCGGGATGCTCATTGCCGATTCCCAGGAAAAGCAGGTAGAGGCCGACATTTGCCTGGCGGTGATGGAGGCCTACTACAATGTGGTGTATTACAAGCGCCTCTGCGATGTTTATGAGGAGCAGGTCTCCGTGGCTGAACAAGCTCTTGCCAAGGCCAAGAGGCAGGAGGAACTTGGGCAGAAGGGCCACGCAGATGTGATCCAGATGGAAGCCAACTTGGCCGACCGTCAGTATGACCTCACCAATACGTACAACATGTACTGCGACCAGAAGATGACGCTCTCCGACCTGATGTTCTGGCCGGTGGACGAGGAGCTGGTCATCGACACCTCCATGCCCGCATGGCAGGTAGAACCGGTGGCCACAGAGTCTGTGGTGGACTTCGCCCTGGAGCACAATCCTGGCATCCAGATCGCCTCCTGGCAGCAGCTCAATGCCAAGCGGCAGCTGAGCACCGCCAAATGGCAGCTGCTGCCCACCGTGGGCTTGTATGCCGGCTGGAGCACCAGCTACTATACCTATCAGGGCTCCACCACCAATCCGTTCTGGAACCAGTTCAAAAACAATGGCGGCGAATATGTGGAGGTATCTATCCAAATCCCCATCTGGAACCGCCTGAGCAGGTATTCGGCCATTTCCCGCCGCAAACATGCCCTGGAGAAGGCCACGGCCGAACTGGACCAAAAACGCCGGGATGTGGAAAGCGAAGTGCGCCGTGCCGTCCAGGACCGCGACGGCAGCGCCGCCGCCTATCTGCAGGCCCAGCACAAGTCCGAAGTCCAGTCCGAAGCCTACACCCTGAACCTCAAGAAGTTGGAGCAGGGCCTCATCTCCCCGCTGGAGTTCCAGACCGCAAACAACAACTACCTCAAAGCCCAGGCCGACGAGATGAACTCCCTGTTCAAGTATCTTATCAAGCAGGCGGTGGTGAGGTATTATAATGGAGAAGCCTACATAGACCAGTAACGGGCAGCCTGCGCCGCACGGTAACATCATTACCCTGCCTTTTCAATCTACCCCCTATGGGCATGCAATGCGCCTGTAAGGGGTATTTTGGATATATTTAAAAAAAATAGATAAAAATCTATTAAAATTAATTGTGCAACTAAAAATATTAGCTATATTTACAAAAAAAGAGTGATCATTATGAAACGACTCACCAAGAAAGAAGAGATTCGGGATGAGAAGGCGCATGAAGTTTACGGTAAAGCGCTCTCTGAGTTGTCCAATAGCGAAAGGTCACAGATTAACTGGATGGTCCCGTTCAGCATCGCAGAAGCAAGCCCCAAGGGTTGATAATGACAATGTTCGCGGGATGTTCCCCCCATCACAGACTCTGAATCCATGCAACCGCATCTTCCAGCGGGGTCTCGGTTTCTACATCAGGAGCGATGGGGTCATCACAGAAGACCTCACCTGTCCGGGCAACATCACATCCGGTAGTAATCAAGAGTGTGTAACCGTCGGCCATAGGAAAAGACAGATTGGCACTCGCATAACCGGCAGTAGGAATACCGAAGGTACGGGTGTTTTCCAACCCTCTGAAGCACAGAAGCGTAGCCTCTCCTGAACTTCCGGTCCAATCATTGACAAGAATGGCAATGGGCGTATTGTCCGGAAATTTGGAAATCTCCACAAGGCTCAGTCCGGAAGACTGAACCACGTAATCCAAAGTGATGGGTGAGGTACGTTTACGGGTTTTGAAACTAAGAATTGTGCCCTCTGGAAGCAGCGGAGAAACGGCCGATATCATCGGATACATATTCCCACCATGATTGTCCCGAAGGTCCACGATAACACCGATGGCGTCGAGATGGCTTTGCAGAAAATCCAGAACCGCATGCGTATAGTCGGCATCGGTTACTTTAACCCCACGGTGAGCCGGAAGTTTCACATAAGCAATCCCGTCATCGAGCATATAGGCTTCCGGGGCAAGTTCTTCGAAAGCGGTAGTATCGGTAACAGGAGCCAGTAGCGTGGAATGTTTGCCTCCGGCAAATGCCAGTGCGCGATTCACCATCCTGTGAGCATCATCGAAATTGTCGATGGATTTCGCTTCCGAGAGATAAGACTCGCGCTCAATAATCCAATCGCCATTTGCATGTATGGCATATTTGTCTATTTTCCGGAAACTGCTTTTGACATATCCGTAAGGGGTACTTTGATCATCGAAAAGACCACAGGCGGTAAAGCCGAGCGGTATGGTCAAGAGAAGGATTCGCAAAAACAACTTACGCATATTCACATTACGATTTAACTGCCTAAAGGTAAGCACTTCCCATCACTTATCCAAAAGAAATACCCCCTGTAGCGATTCCAGGAGGCCCGAAAGGTTCAGGTCTCAGTCCCGGAGGCTGCGGCAGCAGTCCGCTTGACTTATGCTGCGTGGTATGGATGGATACCAGGCAGACATTCTTCTTGCCCAGCTGGCGGCACCAGGTGTCTTTCCCTGAAAAAAGTTGACTCGCAAATGCCAAAAACAAATGCGATTCAATTATTCAAGCAAGCGCGAGCAGTACTACGACAAAGCGATGCAGCTTTACTTTGAGGAGGGGATGTGTGGAACCCACATTTGTAAAGTTCTTCCTATCTCCCGTACCATTCTTTACCGATGGATTGCTATCTTTGTGGAAGAAAACCCGCAAGTAGCATCCATGAAACGAGTTAAAGCAGTCAAAAAGTCCCCGGCCCAATCGCCTGAGAACCAGCAAGAGGATCTTCCGCGTGACATCCGGGAGCTTCAATCCGAGCTCAAGAAACTGCGGGCGCAGCTTAACAAGGCGGAGATTAAGGCAGAAGCGTACGACGAACTTATCAATGTCGCAGAAGCCAAGTTCAACATCCAAATCAGAAAAAAAGCTGGCGCCAAGCAGTGAAGAACCTGCACGCAAAGGACCCCAAACGATATGAGGTTCAACTTCTTTGCGAACTGTTTGGCGTATCAAAGCAGGCATATTACAAACACGATGAATCCAAGGTTCTGGCCCGTGCTGCCAGAGAGGCTTTTGCATTGGGATATATCAGGCATATCCGGGAAAAGGACCCCGGAATGGGCGGCTCGAAGCTCTGGCTTATGTACCGTCGCGACTTTCAGGGGAATGATCCTATCGGGCGTGACTGGTTCGCAGACATTATTGATAAACATAATCTGAAGGTGCGGTTAAAGGTGCGGAAGCCCCGTACTACGGACTCTTCGCACGGTCTTCCGACATATCCAAATCTAGTGAAAGACTTTATCCCGACCGGCCCCAATCAACTATGGGTCAGCGATATCACATATATTATCATCTGGGTGGATGCCAGCCACT
>ERZ842401.7151-NODE-7151-length-11551-cov-10.259743_pt1 | contig 11551 bp, 9 predicted proteins | sample MGYA00521270_ERZ842401 | MGnify/ENA primary metagenome ERZ842401 (study PRJEB31892, sample SAMEA3878208) | bioreactor metagenome | biome: Moose rumen | place: Sweden | collected 2011-10 | study: EMG produced TPA metagenomics assembly of the PRJEB12797 data set... | reverse complement strand
CGGCAAAGTTTTTTGCGCACAGCGCAAAAAAAATTGAGAAATTGAGAAATTGAGAGATTGAGAGATTAGGCTGCGCAGCGTTAATGTTCAATGTTCAATGGTCAATGTTCAATGGTCAATGTTCAATAAATATAAACTCATAAAACTAAGAAAAAGTGAAGAACAAGGAACTTTGGAAATACGTGATCCAGCTGGCAGTGGCGATACTCACAGCCATCGGCACCACACTTGGCGTGACTTCCTGCATGAGTATGCTGTGAAAAGAAGGGGATGTGTCAAAATAGGCACATCCCCTTCTTTCTATCGGATAAAAAATCAATAGCTCAAACCGAAGCCGAACTCGAAGGCCTTGTTTGGAGCATCGAATGGTACGTCTTCCAACTGCTTGGTGACGTCGTCCATCGTGGCTGGAATCTCGAATGGCAGTTTGCCTACTGGGTTGAACTTACCGAAGACTACATCGAGCAGGGCATTGTCCAGGCAGTCGAATACCAGGAAGCAACCCTTCACGGTCTGCTTCAGATCCTTTGGCAACACGATGCTGGTGCCGCTTGGGTTGAAGGCTACCACTACTGGCTTGCCTGTGGCAGAGAGCTTCTTGATGTTGTTCCAGATGCTGGCTGGCAGACTGATATCTACTGGCTTGGCAGCCTCTATCTCACGCTGACGCTGCATGGCTGCACGCTGTGCTGGGGTCATGTTGGCCTGAGCGCCAAAACCGCCTGTACGTGGCTCTGTGACGCCTGTGCGCACCAGAATCAGATCGGCCTGTCGTGGGTTGGTCACCAGCTCGGCATAGTTCTTGGCAATCTCCTCATCGACACCCTCTACATAGAGCTTGATGCCTTCCTTAGCTGGCAGGGTGTTGCCCTCGTTGACCAGCAGGATGTTTGACTCCAACTGTGCCTGATAAGCGTTCTTCTGGAGGTCTTCACGCTGGCAAACCTGAGCGGCCTTGTCGGGATCTACATAAGGATCTTCAAACAAACCGAGGATGAAATGCCACTGTAGGATTCGGCTGGCGGCCTGGTTGATGCGCTCTTCCGTCACACGGCCTTCCTTCACCAGCTCTACCACGAGCTGTGTCTCTGTCTCGCTACCCATCTGGTCTACACCAGCATTGATGACCATCTCCATATTGTCCTTCAGCGTGGTCTTACCAGCCAAGCGAGGATTCAGCGGACCCGTGCGGCCTACCACACCCCAGTCGGTACAGATGGCACCCTTGAAGCCCAGTTGGTCATACAGCACCTTGGTGCTCCAGTAAGGTGAATAGTTCACGTTCAGCGTATCTACATAGGTGCCGCTATAGTAGCCCATGATGGCCAACGCACCCTTCGCGATACCAGCCTTGAATGGCTTGAGGTGATAGTCTACATTGTTGCCTGGATAGACGGTGAAGTTGCCTTTGCCACCCTCGTGAGGATTGGCACCTGGCCAGTGCTTCAGGTGTACCAGCACCTTGTCGGGACCTACGTTCTCACCCTGTGCCCCTTCCATGAAGGCCTCCATCATCTCGATGGTGAGGTCGGCATCCTCTGAGAAGCAACCCATGTTACGGCTCCAGCGTGGCTCTGTGATGACATCGATCTGTGGACCCAGAATCATGTGCAGACCAACGGCACGGTATTCTTCTGCCACAGCCTCACCGAACTTCTCTACGATGTCACGATCACGGGCAGCAGTGATACCTACCTGACCTTCCTTGCTTGGCCACTGGCTGAAGTACTGCTTACCACTGACGTGGGCACCCAGCGTAGCGCCATGACGAGGGTCTGAAGAGAACATGATAGGAATACCCAGACGAGAGGCCTCTGCATACTCCTGCATGGTGTTGCTCCACTGTGCGAAGAGCTTAGGCTCTGCGATACCATTGTTCAGGATGTTGCGGAAGTGACGCTCCTCGATGAACGTCTTCACATCGGCACCCACACGCATCTGACCTTGTCCCATAGCGCCCTGATTGTTGCCACCAGGACCGATAGGGCCAGCATAGGCCTCCTGGCTCAAGGCTGCCTGTGCGTCATAGACCACCTTGCCATCAGCAGGCACGGCGATGTTAGGATGGAACATCATTCCCACCTTCTCTTCCAGCGTCATCTGGCTCACCAGGTCGTCGATACGATCTTGCATAGGCTGGCGCCAGTCTTCATACACGTCGAGCTCACCATTCTTGTTCAAGTCCTTGAACTGGTAGCCGTCTTTCTCAATAATCTGCACCTTACGTGCCTCCAGCGTAGGCTGCTCATACTTCGGAGCTTCCTCACAACTTGTCAGCATAGCACCCATCAGTGCCAAACTTCCAAAAACGAAACTAATCTTCTTCATTGCTTTATTGGGTTAAAATGATGTATTCAAATAGCATTGGCCTCTATCAAGCCTTGCATCACGGCATAGATGGTGAGTCCGGAGACCGACTTGATGCCCAGCTTCTCCGTGATATTCTTCCGATGCGTGATGACGGTGGTCAGCGAGATATTCAGCTTATCAGCAATCTCCTTATTGATATAGCCCTGCACCACGAGGCGCAGCACCTCTGTCTCGCGCAGGGAGAGCACGCTGTCTTCCTGCGTGGCAGCAGCCTTGGCATGCCCATGCCCCCGCTCCATGAGCTGCAAGATGGACTTAGCCAACTGGTGCTCATCTTGGTTGATATCCAGGCTGATGATGCCACTGAGCTGTGGCTCTCCGCTGGTGAGCACGATGGCCCTATGCTTGCGCTCCAAGAAGAACGACGTATGCTCGAAGTAGATCTTGGAGGAGACGAAGTAGTGCACGAACATATCGGGCGTATCGTCCACCAACGCCTCAAAACTGGGGAACACACGGATGTTGATTTGGGGAATCACTTCCTCAAGCAGGTGCTCCAGCCCTAAGGCTGTGAGGGTGTTGGGTTCTATGATAGCAATCTCGGGCATGAATTATGAATTATAATGTTTAACGTTTAATGTTTAACGTTTAATGTACAGACTCGCTGCTTCTGCACAGTGCTCTCCGTCGATACCTGCGGAGACGATGCCTCCTGCGTAGCCTGCACCCTCGCCACAGGGAAAAAGGCCCTCTACCTGCACATGCTGCAGCGTGGTGCCATCACGCACGATGCGCACAGGGGCGGAGGTACGTGTCTCTATGGCGATCATCACGGCCTCATTGGTGAGGAAGCCATGACTATGCTTTCCAAAGGTCAGAAAGGCCTGACTCAGTCTGTGGCTGATAAACGGCGGAAGCCAGAAATGCAGCGGAGAGGAGATCAAGCCTGGGGTATAGCTGGATTCAGGCAGGTCGAAGCTCAGCTTCTTGTGGACGAAATCCACCATACGTTGTGCTGGTGCCGTCTGACGCATATTGCCCTGCTGCCAAGTGAGGCGCTCAAGACGCTCTTGAAAGGCCATCATTTTTAATGAAGAATGAAGAGTGAATAATGAAGACTCTTCATTTTCCAAGTCTTCCGGCCTTAGTTCCACCACCATGCCGCTGTTGCTCCATTTGGAACCTCGGGAGCTGGGGCTCATGCCATTGACTACGATCTGCTCTGGACCGCTGGCTGCTGGCACCACGAAGCCACCTGGGCACATGCAGAAGCTATAGACACCCCTACCCTCTACCTGCGTGACAAAGCTATACTCAGCAGCGGGGAGGTACTTCCCACGGCCTTCCTTGGAGTGGTACTGTATCTGGTCGATGCGATGCGACGGATGCTCCAGACGCACGCCTACAGCGATGCCCTTGGCTTCTATATGCACGCCATTCTGAGCCAGCCAGCGATAGACATCACGGGCTGAATGACCTGTGGCCAAGATGACGGGACCTTCGAAGACCTGCCCTGTCCGGGTTTCTATGCCCACCACCTTATTATCACGAATGATGAGGGCATCCATGCGGGTCTCGAAGTGTACCTCACCACCACAGCGCAGGATGGTGTTTCGCATGTTCTCTATGACGCGAGGCAGCTTATCCGTACCAATATGCGGATGGGCATCAACGAGGATAGTTGGCGAGGCTCCATGCTGGCAAAAGACATTAAGGATCTTCTCCACATTGCCACGCTTCTTGCTGCGGGTATAGAGCTTCCCATCAGAATAGGCACCAGCCCCTCCCTCTCCGAAGCTGTAGTTGGATTCGGAGTTCACCTTATGCTCACGCGTGATCAGGGCAATGTCACGCTTACGATCATGCACGTTCTTTCCACGCTCCACCACGATGGGGCGCAGTCCGAGCTCTATGAGTCGGAGGGCAGCGAAGAGTCCGCCTGGGCCTGCCCCCACCACGACCACCTGTGGCTTTCCCTCCACATTGGGGTATTCCGTGTGGACATACTCATCCTTCGGAGGCAGCTCATTGACGAAAGCACGCACCGTGAGATTCACGAAGATGGTGCGCTGGCGGGCATCAATGCTACGCTTCAGCACCCTGACTGCCACCAACGTCTGGGCATCAAGTCCCTTCTCCTGAATCAAGTACGCCTTGATGTCCTGCTCACTGGAGGCCACCTGAGGCAAAACCCTTATTTGATAATCTATTGACATTATATATTCAAAAATGCAAAAATGCAAAGATTATATAGTCCAATATCTCAATATCTCAATCTCTCAATATCTCAATCTCTCAATATCTCAATCTCTCAATATCTCAATTAAATCTTGTTCGTTCTATCCGAACAGGGCCCTGAATGCTTCTTCTATCTTGCGCACAGGCACCAATGCGATTTTCAGTCCTTGGGTATTCAGTCCCTGCATGTTCTGCTTGGGCAGGATGAAGCGGGAGAAGCCCAGTTTCTGTGCCTCACTGATGCGCTGCTCGATGCGGTTCACAGGGCGGATTTCGCCAGAGAGGCCTATCTCGCCTGTCATGCAGACACCCGACTCAATCTCCACATCAAGGTTGCTGGAGAGGATGGCACTGATAACGGGCAGGTCGATGGCGGTATCGTTCACCTTGAGACCGCCTGCAATGTTGAGGAACACATCCTTCTGTGCCAACTTGAAGCCTACGCGCTTCTCCAGCACGGCCAGCAGCATATTCATGCGACGGATGTCGAAACCCGTGGCTGAGCGCTGCGGATAGCCATAGACAGCACTGCTCACCAACGCCTGCACCTCTATCAAAAACGGGCGCACCCCCTCCACAGCAGCTGCAATGGCGATGCCACTCATGCCCTCATGGTCTTGATTGAGAAGCAGTTCGGAAGGATTGCTCACTTGGCGCAGTCCGTCTTGACGCATCTCATAGATGCCCAGTTCGGAGGTGCTTCCAAAGCGGTTCTTGATGCTGCGCAGGATGCGGTACATATAGTGCTGATCGCCCTCGAACTGCAACACGGTATCTACGATGTGCTCCAGCACCTTAGGACCAGCGATGCTGCCTTCCTTATTGATATGACCTATGAGGATGACAGCCGTCTGTGTCTCTTTGGCATAGCGCAGGATAGACACGGCACACTCACGTACCTGCGTGATGCTGCCAGGCGATGATTCCACAGCCTCCGTATAGATGGTCTGGATGGAGTCTATCACCACCACATCGGGCTGCTCTGCCTCCAGCTGCGTGAGGATTTTCTCCCAGCACGTCTCACAAAGCACCAGCGTCTCATCCGTCTTTCCCGTCAGTCGATCAGCCCTCATCTTGAGCTGTCGTGGACTCTCCTCACCTGAGACATAGAGCACCTTGCGATCATTCATGCCCAGCACCGTCTGTAGCACCAGCGTACTCTTTCCGATGCCAGGCTCACCACCCAGCAGGACCAGCGAACCACGCACCAAGCCACCACCCAGCACACGGTTCAGCTCCGCATCGTGCAAGTCGAAACGTGGCTCCTCAGCAGCCTCTATCTCACGGATGGGAAGTGGTTTCTGGCGCTGCTCTGACTTCGGACTCTGATAGGTCTTGCTGGTAGGCTCCTTGCGTATCTTGATCTCCTCAAAGGTATCCCATGCGCCACAAGAGGGGCACTTGCCATACCACTTCGGAGAATCGTACCCGCAGTTGCTACATACGTATGATGTCTTTTCCTTTGCCATACTCCTATTTTTCTGCAAAGATAGTGCAAACTTGTGATTTTTACATTATCTTTGTCAAAGAATCTAATACGAACTCATAAATCATTTTAGGATATGAAACTACAGAAACTCCTCTGCCTGCTGGCTTTGCCAGCCCTACTCACTGCCTGTGGTGAAAGTAGGACCGAACAACAAGACTATAACCTGGGCATCGGTGTGTATCCAGGCAATCCTGAAGAGAACTTTGCCCCACAGTTGGTCAAGGACAACACGTACAGGAACATCGCCCTGCTGCATAAGGTGTATCACTCATCGAGCTATGACTACAACCTGACGGGGCAGCTTATCACCGATGGCATCATAAATACGGAAACGCCAGCCTCCATCAGCCTTTCTACAGCGGAAGGACGCATGCCAAAGAACGAGCAGGAATATCTCTTCGATACCAATTACTATACGCGTAAGACTTTCAAGGGGAAGGACCTGACTCTGCAGTTGGACTTCGAGCATTGGAGCATTCCTGCCAATCGCCTCTGGCTCAATGGCTGGATGGTGACTGAAGGCGAGAACAAGCGCTATGCGATGAAGGTGGAGGCTTCTATGGATGGCACCAATTGGGACGTGCTGAAAGAAGAGAAGGGCGTGATGCCCCGTGGGTGGATAGACCACTACATCGACTTTGAGGAGAAGGGGTATCAGCACTATCGCATCCAGCTCAGTGGCGATGCAGCCCGTGAATGGCAGTTGGCCAGCTGGGATTTCTTCCACGGAGAGGAACTGCTCAACGTGCTGCCTTCTGCTCATTTCACCAGTGTTTGGCGCAGCGCAACGAGCGGTCAGGAATGGGTATATGTGGACTTTGGCAGTGAGGCTACCTTCGACGAGGTGACGCTGCACTGGATCAATCGTGCCAGCGCAGGAACCTTGCAGGTGTCTGACGATGCCAAGAACTGGAAAGAGGTGGCGCAGCTGGCTGATTCAGACAACTATAAAGTGAAGGGCAAAGGACGCTATCTGCGCCTGCTGCTCACAGCCTCTGCCAATGGCAAGCCTTACGAACTGAGTGAGCTGCAAGTGATGGGACGCGGAGCGACGGCCCCTCAGCCTCATCAGGCCGTCAGTGCTACAGATAAGGGATTGGTACTGAGCGGAGGCGCTTGGCGACTGCAGCGGGCTTCACTGGTAGATGCCACAGGCGAACAGCTCTCACAGACTGGCTATGATGCCAATACTTGGATGCCTGCCACCGTGCCTGGTACGGTGCTGACCAGCTATGTGAATGCAGGGGCCGTTCCAGAGCCCAACTTTGCAGATAACCAGCTGATGATTTCGGAGTCTTACTTCCTTTCCGACTTCTGGTATCGGAATGAGTTCATGGCGAACAAGACTTCTGAGCGGGCCTTCCTGAACTTCGATGGCATCAACTGGAAGGCGAAGGTTTGGCTGAATGGCATGTATCTGGGAGAGATAGACGGAGGCTTCCTGCGTGGCAACTTCGATGTGACGAATGTGCTGAAGCAAGGCTCCAACGCCCTTGCTGTGCAGGTGATCAAGAACGCCCATCCTGGGGCCATCAAGGAGCAGACGGCTTGGAGCAGCGAGGCCAATGGTGGTATCCTTGGCGCTGACAATGCCACATTCCACGCCTCTATCGGTTGGGACTGGATTCCTACCATCCGAGGCAGAAACATGGGTATCTGGGACGATGTGTACCTCACCTATACAGGAGCAGTGACACTGAAAGACCCATTCGTGCGCTCAGAGCTTCCACTGCCTGAGACCTCCAGTGCGAAGGTGTTCGTAGAGGTAGAGGTGGAGAATCATGCAGACCAATCCGTGAATGGCGTGCTGAAGGGCACGCTGGGTGACATCAACTTCGAGCAGGCAGTGACTTTGGCTGCTAAAGAGAAGCAAACTGTCAAACTGAATCCTGACAATACTCCACAACTGCTGATGCAGCATCCACGCCTCTGGTGGCCAAACGGCTATGGCGAGCAGTACCTCTATGATGTCAATCTGAGCTTTGTGGTAGATGGGAAGACATCAGACGAGACCAATTTCAAGGCGGGTATCCGACAGATGACCTTCGAGGAGGAAGAGTATGCTTCCAGCGGCGTGCCTGATCGTACGGGCAAGGTGGTGAAGACAGACAAGCGCCTGAACCTCTACGTGAACGGTCGTAGGTTCGTGGGCTTCGGAGGCAACTGGGGCTTCAGCGAGTCTAACCTGAACTACAGGGCGCGTGAATACGACATTGCTGTGAAGCACCATCAGATGATGAACTTCACGATGATACGCAACTGGGTAGGTCAGATAGGCGACAAGGAATTCTACGAGGCTTGCGATAAGTACGGCATCATGATTTGGCAGGACTTCTGGTTGGCCAATCCTGCAGACGGGCCAGATCCTTACTACGAGGACTTGTTCAAGGAGAATGCCACAGACTATCTGCTTCGTGCCCGAAATCACCCATCTGTAGCCCTCTACGTGGGACGTAATGAGGGTAATCCTCCTGCCTCTCTGGATGGCTTCCTGCGCACCTTGGTGGCTGAGAATCACCCAGGCATGCACTATATCTCCCACTCTGCTGCAGGCGTAGTGAGTGGTGAAGGTCCTTATCGCGCACTGCCTATTGAGAACTACTTCCACCTCTATGGGCATGATAAGTTCCACAGCGAGCGTGGTATGCCAAACGTGATGAGTTACGAGAGCATGCTGCAGGCCTTCGGAGCAGAGCACATGGAGCCCGTGAACACGGCGCAGACACCTAATAATATCTATGGTATGCACGACTATACCCTGGGTGGTCAGGGCATTTCTTCCGCACAGTCGGCCTTCTCCTTCAATGAGATGATAGAAAAGGCGTTTGGCAAGCCTAAGGATGCCAAGCAGTTTGCAGAATGGGCCCAGTGGATCAACTACAATGGCTATCGTGCCATGTTCGAAGGGCGTTCTGAATACCGTCGTGGCTTGCTGCTCTGGATGAGCCACCCTGCTTGGCCGTCTATGACGTGGCAGACATACGACTACTACTTCGATCCTACTGCTGCCTACTATGGCTGTATGAAGGCCTGTGAGCCGCTGCACATCCTCTGGAATCCGCTTCAAGACAACGTGCAGGTGGTGAACTATCACGCTGGAAATCAGCAAGGACTGAAGGCCAAGGCTCAGGTACTCGACCAGAACGGAAAGGTGCATTGGGAGAAAGAGATGGATCTCAATGCTGCAGAAGATGAAACGGTGAGCTGTTTCCCATTGGAATACCCAGAAAGCCTGACTGACACCTATTTCATCAAGCTCACGTTGCTGAAAGACGGCAAGCCTATGTCTGAGAATTTCTATTGGAAGGGCAAGGAGAATGGCAACTATAAGTCACTGCTCCAACTGCCTAAGACACAGCTTACAGAGAGCACGATAGTTAATCAGGAGAATGGCGAATGGACCATCAGTTGCACGCTGAAGAACGACACGGAAGTGCCCGCTTTGATGGTTCGTCTGAATGTGGTAGGTGAAAAGAGTGGCGAGCGCATCCTCCCTGCCTTCTATTCTGACAACTACTTCTTTCTGATGCCAGGAGAAGAGAAGACTGTGAACATCACGCTGAGCAACCGCGACACTCGTGGGGAAACCCCAATGCTAGAGATTGAGGGATTCAATCTGTAGTAAATGAAGAATGAAGAGTGAAAAATGAAGAACGATAATAATGAAGAGTGAAAAATGAAGAATGAAGAATAGGCTCCGCAAGGGAAATTCTTCATTCTTCATTCTTAATTCTTCATTTTCCTAAAAGCTGATGTGCACGTGCCCATCGCCTTTCTTGCTGTTCTCTGCCAGTTCTACGACATCCTGAAGCGTCATCTTGCCTTTGATCTGAATTAGGGCACAGTCGTCTGCGCCTCCGCAGAGAATCAGCAACTCATGCACCACATCGTCCTTCATCTTCAGCAGGAAGCGCGTCTTCTCATCATTCTTCGAGGCCTCCATCAAGGACTCATAGCCCTTGACTTCCAATGCATTCGCCTCCAAAGCGAAACGCTCCTTCACCTCATTGGAACATTCATCGAGGTCGAGCACACGGAGAGAGTTGATACCCTTCAGCACCCTCGCATCATCACCATCAGCAAAGAGTCTGGCAAACTTGATGAGCAATGGAGAAACGCTCACGCTCTCTGCATTCTGCACATGAGCATACTTCTCGAACAAATCACTTACCTGCTGCGCTGAGCCCAACTGGCACGCCAGCACCATCACGCATAAAATCAATAACTTTTTCATTACACACAATGTTTTTAGTTTTCTTTTTTATGATTTAGACGCAGGAAGTTTCAGAAAGGTTGCAACAATTTGATGTAAATGCAGATTAATTTTGAAAAATTAGCCATTTATTTGGAAGTTCATTGCTAAAAGTGTAGATTTGTTGCGTATTATCAAAAAGATACATGAAATCTACATCTGAAATATTAGAACTGCTTCGTCAGTATAAACCCATCGCCATGTCAAAATACGGCATGAAAGAATTGGGAATATTTGGTTCTGTTGCCCGTGGTGAGCAAACAGAAGGAAGCGATGTAGATATATATTACGAAGGTGAAGTACCCAGTCTTCTGACATTAGACCTTATCCAAACCGATTTGGAAAAGCTGTTAGACAGCAAGATTGATCTTATCAGGATCCGCAAGGGGATGAACTCATTACTTAGAAAAAGGATTAAAAAGGAGGGGATACATGTTTGATAAAGAGTTAGCTATTGACAGCCTTCAAAAGATCAAGTCTACTTGCGATACGATTTTAGATCGTGCCTCTATCATAAAAGACCCAAACGACTTTCTCTGTTCACCAGGAGGTATGCTACGCCTTGACGCTATCTGCATGAATCTTATAGCTATTGGCGAATCTATCAAAGGTCTTGACAAACTAACTCACGGAGAACTTCTTCCCAATTATTCCTCTATCTATTGGGATGGCGTCATGCGTATGCGTGATAAAATTGCCCATCACTATTTTGAGTTAGATGCCGAAGTAGTACTCAAAACCATTCAAGAGGACATTCCTCAGATGGCAGAAGTAATAAAAGACATGCTGAACGACCTTCAAGAGTCATAAATAAAGAGTTTCCCTTTCTCATCCATATTCATGAGAGATTACGCCACACTAAAGCAGCCATTGACTGCAGAATTTCGACAGGCCGTCTATGACGTAGCTGATGCTGTGCCCCCTGGCAAAGTCACCACCTATGGGGACATTGCTACTCTGCTAGGTGTTCCCCAATGCTCCCGTTTAGTGGGCAGAGCCTTGAAGCAAGCTCCTGCACATCACCCCTGCCATCGTGTAGTGAACGCCAATGGCAGAACCGTTCCTGGATGGCCGGAGCAAGTCACCTTATTAAAAGCAGAAGGAGTCACCTTCAAGCCCAATGGCTGTGTAGATATGAAACAGCATCGATGGAATTGGGCTAATAAGTTTATTTTTCCTAATGGAATAGCTACTATTCAATAAAAATAAATGATTATCCGCAATTAGCCGACCAAAAATTGGGCTGAATCCTATGAAATGCT
>ERZ842401.7150-NODE-7150-length-11554-cov-2.699887_pt1 | contig 11554 bp, 9 predicted proteins | sample MGYA00521270_ERZ842401 | MGnify/ENA primary metagenome ERZ842401 (study PRJEB31892, sample SAMEA3878208) | bioreactor metagenome | biome: Moose rumen | place: Sweden | collected 2011-10 | study: EMG produced TPA metagenomics assembly of the PRJEB12797 data set... | reverse complement strand
ACTGGAGTTCAGACGTGTGCTCTTCCGATCTAAGAAATTATAATAAAGGAGATAAACTATGTTTGGAAAGAAAAAATATGACGGAGAATGTCAGGGAAGATTTACCGGAGAAGGTGTAATTGACGGTAAACGCTTTAATGAAACTAACGGAACAGCGCCAACAGACGGAGTTCAGGTTGAGGCGTATATCGGAATAAATACCGTACACGCCGGAGGCAATATGCGTTATCCTGTTTACGAATATACGGTAAACGGTACAACTTACCGCCGAGCAAAAACTGCCGTATCATATAACAGCGGCCGTGTTTCTAAAATGAAAGATAAACCTTGCAGAGTTTTGTATGAAACAGCTAATCCCGGGAACTCCAAGGCTAAGTAAGAAACGGACAGGTTTACCTGTCCGTTTACCGCTGTAAGCATTTTAAATAGCCGTTACCCTTGACAAAAAGAAGAAGGAGATGTATAATTACAGTTAGTTTAAACTAACTTACGCTTTTATAAGCTGTAATTTTTTTAATTATCTAGTTAGGTTAATCTAACTGAACACGAAATTTCAAGTCATATAAATTAACCGAAAAAAAGCAGGTATGAATATGAGTTTAGTAAAGTTTGAAAACGTATCAAGAGTATATACAAGCGGAGAGCATAAATTGAAAGCTCTGGATGATGTAAGCTTTACTCTTGATGAAGGAAAATTTGTTGTTATACTTGGACCGTCTGGAGCGGGTAAGAGTACGCTTCTCAATCTTCTCGGAGGTTTAGACAGTCCCACATCAGGTAAAATAAGCGTTGACGGAAGGGATATCTCTACGCTGAGTGATAACGAGCTGGCTGACTACAGAGCGGCTACGGTTGGATTTGTATTTCAGTTTTACAACCTTATTCCGACGCTTACCGTTTATGAAAACGTTCAGCTCGTATCTCAGATAGCTCCTGACGCGCTGAACGCGGAGGAAATGATAGCAGAAGTGGGATTAAGCGACCACGTCCATAATTTTCCGTCAGAGCTTTCAGGCGGTGAACAGCAGAGAATTTCTATCGCCAGAGCTCTCGCTAAGAATCCTAGGATTTTGCTTTGTGATGAACCGACAGGCGCGCTGGACTCCGAGACAGGTGTTATGGTGCTGAAGCTGCTTTTAAAAATGGCAAAAAGCTACGGAAAGACTATCGTAATAGTTACCCATAACCAGAGTATAGCGAAAATGGCGGACGTAGTTATTAAGGTTAAAAACGGTAAAATCCGCAGTATTAATGAACAGGAAAATCCGCTGTCGGCAGATGAGGTGGATTGGTAATGCTGATTAGAAAATTACTGCGTACCGCGTGGGGTTATAAAGCGCAGTTCATCTCAATGATTATTATGATAACGCTTGGAATGGGTATGTTCTTAGGCTTTAATATGGAGTGGGCGACGATTGAATACGACACTTCAAATTTCTTTCAGCAGACAAAATACGCAGACTACAGGCTTTATTCACAAAACGGTTTTACAAAAAAAGATATAAAAAAGATTTCGTCAATAAAGGGCGTTGACGCCGCTACTCGTTTTCTTTCCGTAAATCTTGATATAAAAGGCAAAGGCAAAAAATCATTAGCGCTTGACGTAAGCGAAAGTTTTAATGTTTCCACTTTTACCGTTATTGACGGAAAGCGTTACGATAAAAGCTCCAAAGGCTTCTGGCTTTCGGATAAATTCGCTGCCGCGAACGGCTACAAGCTCGGCGATAAATTAACGCTGAAATTTCAGGGGATAACAATAGAAGATAAAATTATCGGGTTAATTAAGTCGGGAGAGCATATGATTTGTGTTGCCGATAAAAATCAGATGATGCCTGATTATAAAACCTTCGGTTACGCGTATATAAGTCCGAAAAAGCTCAGAAAGGTAATGAGCGAGAGGATAAAGCATACATATACCAAAGAGCTTGAGAAATCTTTGGTTCCAAGCGAGTTTTTGGATGAAAGTCTGAAAAAGCTGTTTGTTACCGATGAAACGCTTGATGAGGCTCTTAACAAGGCGTACGCTCAGGTTAACATAATCTCCGATATGGATAAGAAGGCGCTTGAAAAGGCTGTCAAGAAAAAGCTCGGCAGAACAATTATGGTTACTCCCAAGGATGACCACGTTGTTTATAAGGAAGCTATGGGTGAAGCCGACGAGGGCAAAACTATGGGTTCCGTACTGCCTGTGCTTTTCCTCGCGATTGCTATACTTACTATGGTTACTACTATGCATCGAATAGCGACAAAGGAAAAGCTCCAGATCGGAACGCTTAAAGCGCTCGGCTTTAAAAACCGCAGAATTCTTATACACTATACTTCATACGGACTTTTCATCGGATTAGTCGGTTCAGGTTTAGGAGCGGTTTTAGGATTAGTTGTATGCAAGCTGATTATGAGCGAAGGCGGAATGATGGGCACATATTTCGATATGCCCGATTGGAGCGCCGCGATACCCGTTTTCTGTTATCCTGTTATTGCGGGAACAATATTGCTTCTTACGCTTATCAGCTATCTTTCGGTTCGTCAGCAATTAAAGGGTACAGCCGCCGACGCGTTAAGACCTTACGCGCCTAAGAAAATGAGGAAAACTGTTTTTGAGCGTATAAAAGGCTGGGACAAACTCGGCTTTGGAACAAAGTGGAACATACGGGATTTAATCCGTCACAAAAGCAGATGCGCTATGACGCTGGTCGGAATAATCGGATGTATGGTGCTTATGGTCGGCGGACTCGGTATGCGCGACACAATGGCAGGTTTTCTTGATTTACTGGATAATAATATTTCCGCCTATACGACCAAGGTTAACCTTGTAGACGACGCTGATATGAAAAAGTCAAAAGAGCTCAGCGAGTCGCTTGACGGCGATTGGGAAAGTCTTACGGGTATCAGTCTGGGCGGCGACACTATTTCGCTCGATATTGTACATAATAATAAAGGACTTATTAATATAATTGATGAGGATAATAAGCCGATTAAACTTAGCGGAAAAGGCGTTTATCTATGCCTCAGATTGAAGGATAAGGCTGAGATAGGGGAGAAAATAAAGTTTTCACCCTATGGCTCAAAGAAAACCTATGAGGTAAAGGTTCTGGGTTATAACCGTTCAGTTATGACGGAGAGTGTTACTATGAGCGATACTCTCGCGGACAGTCTGGATATAGATTACGCGGTATCTTCTATTTATACTGATAAGAAGATAAATGAGATAAAGCCGTCTGAGCTGATTTCAGGAAAACAGGACAAAACTCAGCTTATGGATACATTCGACAGCTTTGTCGAGATTATGGACAGTATGGTTATTATACTTGTAATAGCCGCCGCTCTGCTCGGAGTAGTGGTACTGTATAATCTGGGACTTATGAGCTATGTCGAGCGTTCCAGAGAGCTTGCTACCTTAAAAGTGCTTGGCTTCAGGAACCGCGATATCGGACGACTGCTAATTTCTCAGAATATCTGGCTGACGGTTATCGGAGTTGTAGTCGGTTTACCGGCGGGAGTAGGAGTTTTACAGTGGCTTCTGACAGCCTTAGCGGGTGAATACGAGATGAAGCTTATGCTCGGACCGTTAACATATTCGGCTTCAATTTTGCTTACCTTCGGAGTTTCTTTATTAGTCAGCTTTATGGTAGCTCGCAAAAATAAAAAGATAGATATGGTAGAAGCTTTGAAGGGTGTTGAATAAAGAATTAACTAGCTATATAAAAACACGGCTGAATAATCAGCCGTGTTTTTTACACTATTAAATCTTTTATTACTTCTCCCGCGATAATCAGTCCCGCTACTGACGGTACAAACGCCGCGCTTCCGGGAGCTTTTTTTCTTTCGGTATATTTTTCATCATAATCTGGGGTTATTGCTTCTTCCTTTGAGTAAACAACTTTTAGCTTTTTAACGCCACGTTTCTTTAGCTCCTTACGCATCACTCTGGCTAGCGGACAAACGGAAGTTTTGTAAATGTCGCTTATTTCGAAACGGGTAGGATCCAGTTTGTTGCCCGCTCCCATAGATGAAATAATCTTAGCTCCTGATTTTTCCGCTTTCATTATAAGCTCGATTTTTCCTGTTACGGTATCTATCGCGTCAACAATATAATCGTAGTTTTTGAAGTCAAATTGATCTGAGGTTTCAGGAGTAAAAAAGACGGGGCGTTTATTTATCTTTACCTCAGGATTTATATCAAGAAATCTTTTTTCCGCAACGTCAGTTTTAAGCTGTCCGACTGTGCTGTGAAGAGCGATAATCTGACGATTGATATTAGATAAAGCTACGGTGTCGTTGTCGATGATATCAAGCTCTCCGATACCGCTTCTAACCAACGCCTCGGCAGTAAAGCCGCCTACTCCGCCTATACCGAATACGGCGACGCGTGAGCCTTTTAATTTTTCTATTGCTTCTTTTCCGAGCAAGAGCTCGGCGCGTTCAAATTGATTTTCCATTTTATCACATCCGCGTATATTATACATTTAAACGCGGATATTTACAAGACGGCTGAAAATTTTTATAATTAATTGTATTTAACCATAATTAGAAATTCATTATCTTTTGTGACTATGTGGTGTGGATTGATCGGGATATATATTTCGTTGTCTAAAAATTCTTTTACAAGCTTTACGCTTTCATTATATGCTTCAGTAAATCCTCCTGAAACTTCTTTTGAGGCGCCTAACATTATAAATGTCGGTATAGATATATTATATTTGTTATCCTTTTTTGAGAAAACTACGGGATAATATTTACGTTCTTTTACATAGTTATAGACATCTTCAATATTTAAATTATATACTGAGAGTATTGCGGATACTTCTTTTTCGCTAGGCACAATACGACCGTTTTCATAATCCAGATATCTAAACTGATCAATTCCTGTTTCTCGGGTAATTTGTCTGATGTCAATATCGCGCTGTTTTCTTAAACTTAGAAGAAAATCTGAATAATCAATTAACATAGTAAAACTCCTTTATAAAAATAAAAAAGCACACAGCCGAAGCCGTGTGCCAAAAACACATAACTCCAGTCGCGAAACAAAATATAACTACCTCAAAATGGGAATGCTATATAAGAGTATGTGTTTTTACCAAGTTGATAAAAACAGCATTACCCTAAATTAAGGTATTATTATATTTTGTTTCGCAAAACTATAATACCATATAGTTTTTATAATTTCAATGATTTAATATAAAAAAGCACACAGCCGAAGCCGTGTGCCAAAAACACATAACTCCAGTCGCTAAACATAATTGAACATTCTCCAAATCGGCAATGTCAAAAAGAGCATGTGTTTTTATCCAGTTGATGAAAACAGCAAATAATCGGTTGAGATTTGCTCAACCGATCAAATGTTTATAGTTAATTATTGCTCAAAGAATTTTTCGTGGATAGCTGTAACAGCTCTGTCAGCGTCTTTCTTGTTAATAAGAACGCTAACCTTGATTTCGGATGTAGCAATCATCTGAATGTTAATCTGAGCGTCATATAATGCCTCAAACATTCTTGTGGCAACTCCCGCGTGGCTTTCCATACCAGCGCCGACAATTGATATTTTAGCAACTTCTGTGCTGATGAATGTATCCTTAGCGTTAATGCTTTCGGCGTAATCTTTTACAAGCGCCTCAGCGTCTGCCACCCTATCCTTCGGAATAGTAAAGGAAATATCCTTTTTACCGTTGTGACCGATAGACTGAAGAATAATGTCAACGTTGATGTTCTTTGAGGAAAGCTTTGAGAAGATTTTAAAGGCAAATCCCGGTTCATCGGGTACGCCTACAATTGAAATTCTCGCAATATCTGTGTCCTTTGCTACACCGCTGATTAACATTTTCTCCATTTTTGGTTTCTCCTTTACTATAGTGCCCGGAGCCTTTACAAGACTTGAAAGAACCTCGAGCTCGATGTTATATTTCTTTGCCATTTCTACCGAGCGGTTGTTGAGAACCTGCGCGCCTAAAGTCGCGAGCTCAAGCATTTCGTCGTAAGAAATTTCCTTTAATTTTTTAGCGTTTGCTACAATACGGGGATCGGCTGTGTATACGCCTTCAACGTCTGTGTATATCTGGCACAGGTCAGCGTGCATTGCCGCCGCTATAGCGACCGCTGAGGTATCCGAACCGCCTCTGCCGAGAGTAGTGATGTCGTCATAACGCGACAGTCCCTGGAAGCCTGCTACTACAACAATACATTTTTTGTCGAGTTCCTTACGGATACGGTTGGGGATAATTCTTTTGATTCTCGCTGTGGTGTGAGCTGAGCTGGTCTGGAAACCTGCCTGCCAGCCTAAAAGCGAAACTACGGGATAACCTAATTTCTCAATCGCCATAGCGAGCAGAGAAATACTAATCTGCTCTCCCGCTGATACCAGCATATCGCGTTCTCTTTTGGAAGCGTTGGGGTTGATTTCGTTACCCTTAGCGATAAGGTCGTCTGTTGTATCGCCCTGAGCGGAAACCACGACGACGATATCGTTACCCTTATCGTAGGATTCCGTTACGATTCTGGCAACGTTAAAAACGCGCTCAGCATCGGCTACGGAAGAACCTCCGAATTTCTGAACAATTAAACTCATTTTTTTACTCCTTTAAAATTACCTAAAATTACCTGATATTATAAATCGCTGATTCTGATTTTTGAGAGGACGTTTACGCCTTTTCTCTTTAAGATATCGAGATTTGAGTCGATATCTTTTATTGTCATAAGGTCGGTAGCTACCGCAAGCTCCTCATCAGAAGCGATTACATAGACATTTCCGAATACTTCGTTAACTGTATCGAGTGAATCTGGATTTTCAATGCGAAGGTACATTCTTGTCCTTGATTCAGTATATGGCAGAACACTCTCATTGTTGCTGTCTGCCCAGAAAATATATTTTCTTTCGTTAAGATGTCTGCAACTGTCGAGTATGTCAGCGACTACAGCCGAAGCTGTGGGCAGCGAGCCCGCGCCTTTACCGTAGAATAGTACGTCATCAGTACAATCTCCGCGAACCAGAATGCCGTTGAACTCATCGTGGATGTTAGCGATAAGGCTCTTATCTCGTATGAGCATAGGTGATACGAAAATATCAATCTTGCCGTTTTCGAGGATTTTAACGTCGCCGATTAACTTGATAACGCTCTTGTATTTAGCGGCGTAGTCTACGTCTTTAAGGCTGATTTTTGTAATACCCTCGGTATGTATATTATCGGGATAAATATGTTTTCCATATGCGAGAGAAGCGAGAATACATATCTTTCTGCACGCGTCGTGACCTTCTACGTCAGCTTCGGGATTACGCTCGGCAAATCCTAAATCCTGAGCGAGTTTAAGAGCCGCGTCAAATTCCATTCCGTCGTCAATCATTTTTGAGAGGATAAAGTTTGTCGTACCGTTTAAGATACCCGCGATTTCTTTTACATTATTAGCGGCAAGACATTGTACAAGCGGTCTAAGTATCGGAATACCGCCGCCGACCGACGCCTCAAAGAAGAAGTTAGCGTTATTGTTTTTAGCTATCTCAATAAGCTCGGCTCCCTTTGCGGCAACCAGCTCCTTGTTTGAGGTTACTACGCTTTTGCCCGCTTTTAAAAGCTGTTTTGTGTAATCGTAAGCGGGGTTTATTCCGCCCATTACCTCGGCTACAACGCGGATCTCAGCGTCGTTTAATATTTCGTTAAAATCTTTTGTGAATCTGTCGGCGAGAGGGGAGTCGGGAAACTCGCGTAAATCAAGAATTTTCTTAATATATATATCTTCGCCTAAGCTTGCGAAAAGTCGTTTTTTATTGTTTGTAATAATCGAAGCAACTCCTGAGCCGACAACTCCGTGTCCCATAATTGCAACCTGTATCATTTTATATCCACCCTTTCAGAATAATTGTTTATTCATCTCCGTCGTCGGAAACGCTGTCAACATCTCCGTCGTCATCGTTGCTTCCGCCACCGTCATCCTCGTTACCGCTGCCATCGTCACCGCTGTCGTTGCTGCCGCCTCCGTCGTCGTTATCATCGTAGTCATCATCGCGGTTGCTACTACTGCTGCTTCGGCTTCCTCCTGAGGAACCTCCGGAGTTTCCTGAGTTGTAGCCGTAGTTGTTTTCAGCGTAATAGTCTACATAAGACGAGCCACCTGACGGCATATTTTTCTCCGTATAGTAACCGACATATCGTCCGTCGGACGCTTCGCCGACATTATAAACGCTACCGTTTGAGGAATTGAAGTTGGCTTTAATAATCGAGGAAGGTTTAACGAATTCTATCTTTTTCTTGTTTCTCAGATAATGTCCCATAACGTCGCTGAACAGGGTAGTTGCTGTCCGCTGACCTGTTCCCGATATAGTTCTCGGACTGTCAAAGCCTGTCCATACAGCTAAAGATGCGTATGGACTTAAACCGCAGTACCACGAGTCTTTATCCGAGTCGGTTGTACCTGTTTTACCGACAATATCCCATCCGTCAACTCTCGCGTAAGCCGCGTTGGTATGAGTGCAGTAGGTCATATTGTAGTGTAAAAGACGGTTCATAATGTACGCTGTATCAGGAGTGTATGAGGATTTCGGTATAGCGTCTCTGTTGTCGATAATGACATTTCCGTCTGAATCAGTTACATAGTAATAAGTATAAGGCTTAAAGTATTTACCGCCGTTACCCATATAGGTAAAGGTCGCCGCCATTTCGCGTACGGTAACTCCGCCTGTAAGACCTCCGATTGAAAGTCCGCCTGTATTACTTTTATCTTTTACATCAAGGTGTTCAAATCCCTGAAGCGTAACAACCTGATTGTACGCGGCTTCGGGTGTTATCATATTCATAACCTGAGCCGCTGTAGCGTTAGCCGACCATTCTATAGCGTCGGGAAGAAGCATATTGCCCTTGTAGCTTCTGTACCAGTTGTTAGGTCCTGCTACATAATGTCCGTTAACTACCTTGTATTTAGGAAGCGCTTCGTCTTTTACGACTGAACTGAAATTGAGCTTGCCTCTGTCTATAGCGTATGGATAAACCACAACAGGTTTAATTGACGAACCCGGCTGTAATACAGACTGCGTAGCTCTATCGAATACAAGATTCTTTGTCTTTTCCTGAGAAGAACCTGTGGTAGCTATTACAGCGCCCTTCATATCTATCATAGTAGCCGCGCACTGCATACCCGAGTCGTATGTGGTGTTGATATTTCTCGCCGCTTTTTCGAGGTATGACTGAGCGTCTTTATCCATAGCCGAGTAAATTTTAAGTCCCTCGGTGAAAATCTTGTTGGAAGCGGCTTTCTCGCTTATGTTATAGTATGTGGCGAGGTCAGCCTGTAAATCTCTTTGAAGCTCGTCCATATACCAGTTCTGGATTTTGCTTCCTATATTCTTTTTGTTGCTCTTTTTAAATCCTACAAACTGCATATTTGAGGATTCTTTTAACGCTTCTTTGTACGTTTCTTTAGTAATTATTTTCTGGTCGTACATTTCGGCGAGAACGAGCTCGCGTCTCTTTTTGTTCTCCTCGGGATGATAAAGTGGATTGAACCTGCTAGGGTTCTGCGTAATTCCCGCGATAGCCGCGCATTGAGCGAGCGAACATTTCTGAATATTCTTTCCGAAGTAAAGATTAGCCGCAGACTGAACTCCCTGACAGTTGTTGCCGTAGTTTACCACGTTTAGGTAAGCTTCGAGAATTTCATCCTTGGTATATTCTGTCTCAAGCTTTAGCGCCTTTACTATTTCGCGGAGCTTACGGTTTAAGGAAACTTCGTTATCATCCGAAATATTTTTGATAAGCTGCTGGGTTAGGGTTGAACCGCCGTAGCTTGAATCTCCGCTGGTTAAGTGGAGAATAGCGCCGAAGGTTCGATTTAAGTCAACCCCGTGGTGATCGAAGAAACGCTTGTCCTCAATAGCGATCTGAGCCTGCTTCATATTCTCGGGAATATCATTAAAGTTAACCCAAACTCGGTTTTCCGAAGAATAGAGGGATTTATATTTCTTGAACTTACCCTTTTTATTTTTAACATAAATGAAGCTGGTCTGGTTTACAGACTTAGCCTTGAGGTTAATGCCTGTAGGCTCGGAAGCAATCTTAGCGACGTAGATTGATAGGGAAATGCCGATGATTGTTCCTGTAAAAACGAGCACCATAAAAATGGTGAACAAAGCTCGTCCGATAGCCTTGAAGCATCTTTTAGCTCCTCTTTCACGGACTAAGTTATTATTTTCTTTTTCTGTAAATTTACTTATGTCTGTTTCACGCATAGGAATTCTCCTTAATTCAAAACTTTCTGTACATTTTTGCAAACTTACACACTATTCCCTAACATTCTAACATATTTAAAAGAAAAAATAAACCTTTTATTTGCATTTTCTTTTAATATACAGAGATTTTTTATTGTTAATTATATAAAATGTATGAATAATAACTATAAAACAGCGGAAAATATTACTATAATCCATACTCAGATACGGAAGTGTAATTATGAAAAAACTCATACTTATTACAGGAATTGTAGTATATGCGTTGTTCGCGGTAGCTATGATTGCGGATTCAGGCAGGAAAGATAAGCCTGTTGTAGAAAAACTAAGCGAGACATTCGCGTCTGAAACCATAGCTCAGACCGAAAAATTTTACTCTTATCTCTTAAAATCATCAGGCGGAAAAATCGCTGTACTGGATAATAAAACAGGAAAAATAATAAAAAAGACCGATACCTTGATTTCTGTATTGCCTGAAAAGGATCAGCAAATGCTGAAAAAGGGTATAAAAGTGGAAAGCGATACCGAGCTCAGGCTTCTGTTGGAGGATTTTTGCAGTTAGATTTGGGCAATATCTTCCCTTTGTATAAAAATAAGCATTGACTATTTAACTCACATATAGTAAAATTATAAAGAATAAAGTTTATTATGAGATACTATGAGTTTTTGTAATATTGCTTTGTTAAGAAACAGATAATAAATATTGAAAACGCTTATTTTCGCAAAGGGTGATACATAATGATTTCAACCGACGGCGTTTATCAAAACCGGCATTTGATAAAGCTGTTTCAAACCAGCCTTCTGTAGAGGCTTTTTCCATATTTGTTTCCATTGAAAGAACAAAATTACCGAGTATTTTATCCTTAGCTTCAGCCAGTTCTTTATTGCCGTCAAAATTAAACCCTGCAATTTTAAGTACATCAATCAATCGTTTTTCCCAAAAGACATACATTTCTTCGTCTGTAATATCCAAAACCTGAGCAATAATATTAATTTCTTCCCAATCTAAAGGAATAGGCAATGCACCTCTTAGAATGTCGACAATTTCAAGCCTTTGTTTTCTTGGGAAGGATTTTAGAAATTGAACCGTGGAAAGATTTTTTTCCTGTTGTTTTTCACGTATAAATTCGGTTGCTTCATCAATTAATATAGGATCTTGTGGAATTTTATATTCGCTGAATTCTTCTGGTTCTATATCCATTACGGTTGCTATACGCTCTAAAGTTGTACTTCTTGTTGAAAATGGTATCGTTTCATCAATAAGATTATAAACGTATGAAAGAGTTACACCAATCATTTGTGCAAAATCTTTTTTGTGTAAATTTGTTTTTTCTAAAAAATTATATA
>ERZ842401.7148-NODE-7148-length-11557-cov-3.882542_pt1 | contig 11557 bp, 14 predicted proteins | sample MGYA00521270_ERZ842401 | MGnify/ENA primary metagenome ERZ842401 (study PRJEB31892, sample SAMEA3878208) | bioreactor metagenome | biome: Moose rumen | place: Sweden | collected 2011-10 | study: EMG produced TPA metagenomics assembly of the PRJEB12797 data set... | reverse complement strand
ATATCGCTTTGCCGACGATGGCGAAACGTGAAGAGCCACCTATCCCTGTTGCGGAATCCAGCCCAACCGACGACCGGGTGGACACGGCGGCGCTCATGCACCGCCTGAACCTCATATCGCATTAACGCCGCTGATGAAGCGGCTTTTTTATTGGATTAACGAAAGGAGTTTTTTCTCATGACGGACAAGATTCAGGAACTCATCGACAAGCGCGCCCAGCTTTGGAACGCCGCCAAGACCTTCCTCGACGAGCGCACCGACAAGGACGGCAAGCTCTCCGCCGAGGATGCCGCGACCTACGACAAGATGGAGGCAGATGTGGTGGCCTACGGCAAGGACATCGAGCGCCTTGAGCGTCAGCGCCGTCTTGATGCCGACCTCGAGAAACCCGCAACCGAGGCAATCGTGAACACGCCCGTTGCGGACGGTGACGCGAAGCCGAAGACGGGACGCGCCTCCGAGGAGTACAGGAAAGCGATGCTCGACGCCATCCGCGCCGATTTCCGCCGCGTTTCCAACGTCATGTCCGAGGGGGTTGCCGCTGACGGCGGCTACCTTGTCCCGGACGAGTGGGATCGCCGCCTGATCGAGGGCATCGAGGAGCAGAACATTATGCGGCGCTTCGGTACGACCATTACGACCAGCGGCCTGCACAAAATCAACATCGCGGGGACGAAGCCCGCTGCCGCGTGGATTGACGAGGGCGATTCGATTGAATTTGGGGACGCGACGTTCGGCCAGATCAGCCTCGACGCGCACAAGCTCCTCGTTGCTGTGAAGGTCACGAACGAGCTGCTCTCGGACAACGCGTTCGGCCTTGAAAGCTATATCCTCACGCAGTTCGCGCAGGCCATCGCCAACGCGGAGGAGGACGCTTTCCTGAACGGGCCTCTGTCCACGCCGTCCGGCAGCGCTGGGAAGCCGAAAGGTCTGTTCACGATGGCGGCGGCGCAGCCCAACGCCACGGCGGAGACCTCGGGCAACATCGAGACCAGCACCATTACCGCCGACGACATCGTCAGCCTTGTGTATTCGCTCAAGCGCCCGTATCGCCGCCGCGCGGTGTTCATCATGAACGATTCCGTGATTGCCTCTATCCGCAAGCTGAAGGACGAGAACAAGTCGTATATGTGGCAGCCGAGCTATCAGGCGGACGAGCCTGACCGTCTGCTTGGCTATCCGATTTACACCTCGACCTATGCGCCGGGTATCGCTCCGGGGGCGGCTGTCATCGCGTTCGGCGACATGAGCTATTACAACATCGGCGACCGCGGCACCCGCACCATTCAGGAACTGCGGGAGCTTTACGCGGGCAACGACATGACGGGCTACGTCATGAAGGAGCGCGTCGACGGCGTGCTCGTATTGCCGGAGGCCGTGAGGGTATTGAAGATTGCGTCCTGATGACGCGAGGGAAGATGGGGAGCCGTTCTCGGCTCCCTGTTTCTCTGCACGAGGGAGGTGAACGGTGTGTCTGTAACGCTTGACGAAGCCAAGATATATCTGCGGGTGGACGGAGAAGCCGACGATGAAACCATCGCGTCCTGCCTTGAAAAGGCGCACGTCCTGTGCCAAGCGGTATCCCGCCTTGACGATGAGGGCTTCGCAAGAGAAGAAAATTCGGCGGCGATCAAGATTGCCGTTCTGTATGCCGTGGGCTATCTCTACCAGAACCGCGAGGGAGCGAACCATCAGGAACTTGTAAAGACGCTGCGGGCGCTGTTGATGGACGTTCGGCAGGAGGTGTTCTGATGGCAATCCAGCGAGGAAGGGAAAAGGGCGTCACCATCGACGACTTGCACGAGCGAATTTCTATCCTGTACCACGACAAGGAAAGAGATAGTGAAGGGAATATAGTAGCCGGAGAGATACACACACGGGCGACAGTATGGGCAAAGGTGCTCCCAATTTCCGCGAGGATCGGGGAACGCCCACAGGAAACGGAAAATATAGTGGGATATAGAGTCACTATCCGTTTCCGGGAAGATATAGAGCCAACGGACGAGATATTGTGGCGCGGCAAACGGCTGGAGCTTATTTCCCCGCCGTATGACGTTGAGAGCCGCAGGATTTGGACGGTCATGGAATGCCGGGAGATGGTGGAAAATGGCACGGAGGCGTAGACGAGGAAATACATTCTTTCGGGGAGCGGCGGCGCTGCCTCGCGGGTATATCGCTTCGGAACTTCGGAAGATGGGAGATGACGTTCTTCCCGCCGCGACGGACGCCCTTTACGCCGGAGCGGAGAAAATTGCCGAGCGTGCGCGGGACAATCTTCGCAACCAAAACGCGATCCGCACAGGGCAGCTTATCGGCTCCATAAAGGTCGAGAAACGCAATCAGGACGGCACATCGGTTGGAATCTCGGCAAACGCGAAGAACAAGAAGGGCTATCTCTACGGACAGATTATTGAGTTTTCGCCGACGAAAGGCAGGCCATTCCTCTATCCGGCTTTCGACGCGCTTCGCGGCGAGGTCATGGAGGACGTGACCGACGCCGTTCGTAAAGCCATAAGGGGGCATGGGAAATGAGCGTTATGGCGGAAGTATACGCCGCGTTTTCAACAGATACGGCACTTGTGTCGAAACTGAAAGGCGGCAAGAAAGGCATTTACCATCTCCGCGGGCCCGACGCGGGAAGCTATCCCGTCATCGTCTATTCGACGCTTTCGGACGTCCCGGCGCTCCATGCCGACAACGCCGAGATTGCGCGGCGCGTGACGGTGAGAATCCACATCATGACGAAGGACGGGCGCTACGGCGGGATTTACGCCGACGTACAGAGGCTTATGCGCGGCCTTGGCTTCATGCGCGTCCAGACAAACGAAATCTACGACGACGGGCTTCGGATACTTGTCGTCGATTACAGAAAAGGAGTTGATGACTTATGACCGCACCGACGAGCGGAATCACGAATTCGCCGTTTATCGGCGTAGACAATTTCCACATCGCGAAGCTGCTGGCAGACCCGACGGACGGACAAGCGACGTATGACAGCGTTATTGCTTTCCCGTGGCTGCAATCCGTAAGCATTGAGCCGCAGGGCGAAGAAGCCACATTGTACGCCGACAATCAGGCGGTGGACACAGCGAACGTCACGTCCCGGTACAATCTCACGATAGATACCGCCACTCTTCCTTTGGAGTACAAAGCGCTGCTTCTTGGCCATGAAATCGAGAACGGCATTATGACCGTGGCCAGCGGGGACAATCCGCCTTATTTCGCCATCATGTTTGAGACGACGAAACGCAACGGGAAGAAGCGATACGTCAAGTTCCTCAAGGTGCAGTTCTCCGAGCCGTCCGAAACGGCGCAAACGAAGGAAGACGGCATCAAGTTCAATACGCCGTCTATGAAAGCAACGGCCATCTATCGGAACGACAAAAAAGCGCTCCTGCAGGCCGACGAGGAAGCGGACGGATATGTTTCCACGACGGGCGAAAATTGGTACACCAGCGTCGATCCTGCGGGCGAATGATGAGAGGAGTGACACATTATGGAAAAGCCGAAACTTATTCTTTCCGGCAGAGAGTATTCCCCGAAGCGTCCGACCATGAAAGTTTGGCGGGCTATCGTGGAACATGACGCGGAAACAAAGGAAATGCCGATTTCAGATATTCTCTCCCATCGTGTGGAAATTCTCTCCCTGATTTATGGCATTGATACGGAACGGATTGATAACGAAATCGACATCGCCGATGTGCTTCCCGCTTATAACGCGGCGGCGAAATGGATTCTTTCCCTCGTGTTCGAGAAGCTGGACGCCATCCCAAACGCCAACGCGGGGACGGGCGAAACATAAGCCTGTCCCCGCTGGAATGGCTGGCGAATTTCTATCGCCAGCTGCAGGAGGCGTACCATTGGACGGTTCGGGAAATCGATGAGACGGATATTGAGATTATCATGCTTCAAGTCGTGGTGCTGGACAAGATTGACCACGCGCCGAAGCGAGGATATATTGAGGACATTTTGCCGATGTGAGGAGGTGAGGCTATGCCAAGAAAAAGCGGAATCGGTACGGGGGATTACCAAATCGCGGAACTTTCCGTGGGGCTGGAACTCGACCTCGAGCAGCTCGACCTTGACGCGGCGGTGGCGGACAAGACCGTCTCCGAGATGATCACGAAGCTGAACCATCGGGCGAAGCAACTGGAAATCCGCGCGGAAATCGACCTCACGAACCTCGAGGGCGCGGGGACGGAAATCGACAAGCTCCACGTCAAGGAGGCGCGGCTGAACGAAATCCTCGACGTTCAAAGGAAAAAGCTGCAGCTTCTCAAGGAGCAGTACGAGAAAGCCTCCGGCGACAAAAAAGTCGGCGACGCCGTCAAAGGGAAGATGTCCAACAGCGTCCTTTTGCAGGAGCTGGAAGTATCGAGAGTGGAGGCCGTGCTCCGCAGCCTTTCCTCCGAGGCGGGCATGACCGTCCCAGCGATTGAAGCCGTCGGCGCGGCTGTCGGGGTGACGGCGGCGGCAATCGCGGCGCTGGCGCTGGGAATCGCCGAGATGACGGAGTACGCCGCCAAGTCCGGGCAGGAACTTGGACGTTTCGCGGAAAGCCTCGACATCTCGGCGAAGGAGGCGCAAGGGCTGTCCGCCACATTGTCCTTGGGCGGAGCCAGCAACGATGAGTTCACCCGCTTCATCACCGGGCTTGACAAGCGCCTGAACGACGCCGGGAAAACGGGCGAAGAAACGCGGGAAAAGCTGGCTCGTTTCGGCGTATCGCTCTCGGACGAGGAAGGACGGCTTGTCGGGTACAACGAGCAGCTGAAGCGTCTCGCGGAAGGATACCAGACCGCGAAAGCGGCGGGCATGGGAAACGAATACATATCTTCTCTTGGCGCGGGCGCTGAATCCCTGCGGGAAGTGCTCGGCAATTATGAGCAGATAGAGCAAGCCCGCGCCCGGATGGGCAGCCTGTTCGACGAAAAAGGCACGGAGGAGTTCGTCGCCCAGTCCAAGATGCTGGACGACCAGATGAAGGAACTCAATCTCTCCATCGACCAGATCAAGGTCGCGCTGGGCGCGGCGTTCCTGCCCTTCCTCGTGGATATCGCGCCGAAGGTCACCGACGCCGTCAATTCCCTCTCCGCGTCTTTTGGCGAGATGTCAGAGGCAATCCGAAACCGCTATAAAAACCTCCGTTACCAGTTCGGGTACACCCGCGCCGAATACGACGCCGCCATGCGGGAGGAAGCGGAGCGGGAAATCCGGGAAGCCGAGGAGACGGAAAAGAAAAAGGCCGAGGCGCGGGAAAAAATCCGGGAGAAGGAGCTGGACGCCTACGCGGACAGGCTCGTCAAATTCAATGACGCAATCCAAGCATCCATCGACGCCGGTCTGAACTCCGACATCGACAACAAGCTCGCCGCCATCGACCGGCAGGCCGAAAAGTACAAGCAGGAACTGGCGGCAATGGCGAAGGAATTTCACGCCGAGCCGGACAAAGATTCTCTCTCCTTGATTGACAAGAACGCGCAAATCCAAAAAGACAAGGCCGTCCGCGAGTTTTCCGAGCAGACGGCGACCTACCTCGACAACATCTACGAAACTTCGCTCCAAAAGCGGCTGAACCAAATCGAACGGGAGAAACAGGCGTGGATTCGGAAAGGATTGGACGAGGTCAAGGCCACCGAGGCGGCGGAGCAACAGAAAGCCAACGCGCAAAGGAACACCGCGCTCCAAGTTCTCAAGGCCGAGCGGGAGCAATTCAAGGCGTACCAGCGGGGCGGCGATGAAGCCCTGCGGCGCACCTATATGCGGCAGAACGGGCTGACGGAGGCGGATTTGAACATCAAGCCGGAGGACGTGGAGAAGTTCCAACAGGCGCAGAAATCCATGCTGGAAAATCTGCTGCCCTATTTCTCCCCCAACGCCGACCTCTACCGCGCCCTCGACCGGGATCGAGACGCGGGAAACGTCATCCGGGCAGGGGACGGGCCCTGGCAGACGCTGACCGAGGTTCTTGAAAAAATGAACAGCGGCGTAACGCCCGCACAGCAGCAGCGCCCTGTCGAGATCAGCGTAAACATCGAGAACGCGGTGACGCAGGACAACGAGGGAATGCAGATATTGGCGGACGCGGTGGCGGACAAAATCGCCCCCGCCATCGAGAACGCGATTGGAAGTGACGACAATGCATATTAAAATCGGCACCGTTCAGACGCTATCCGTCGAGGGATGGGAAACCACGCCCGACGACCGGCAGGAGACCGTGGAAATCCTCGGCGGCGTTGCGGTGCAGGATTATGGTCATGTCGAGGCCGGGGACAAGATAAACTGCACCGTCACGGTCAGCGCAGCGGGATGGAATGTCATCAAGGGATACTGGAACAGCAGGACGCTGGTGGACGTGGAGGACGAGGCGGGCATCGTCCATAAAAATCTTCGTGTCGTGGTGAAAAGCTGGCGGTACGTCCACCGCTTTCCCGACCACTACGATTTGACGCTGGAATTTTGGAGGTGCTGATTATGGCGAATCAACTGCACATTTACATCAACAATCCTACGGCGGGAGGCACGGACGGCACGGAGGCCAGTACCGGGGCGGGAACGTCCCCCATCGCCGTGACGCTGGACGCGGCGAAAAATGAGGAGGCTGCTGTGAAATGCGCCGTGCGCTGCGATGAAGGCTTCAAGATTGACGGCGATGTGTCCATCTCCATTTCCGGCGACAGCGCGGACAAGTGGAAAGTCACGGCGGATGCTTCTTACGAGGACGGCGCGGCGGCTCTTTCCTCGGCGACATGGGGAGACACGCTTTCCTTGTCCAACGTCGCCGCTTCGAACGTCATATTTTGGGCGAAAGCGTCAAGCTCCAGCACCGAAACGCCGCAGAAGGATGCCAGCGTAACAATCAGCGCTACGGGCAAGGTCGTCGTGGCATAGGAGGAAGCGTTATGTCGTTTATGTACGTCAATCCGGGCTACGCGGAATGGCTCGACTGCACAGGAGGCACAACCGTTGAAAGTTTGAAATACAATCCTTATGGCGGAGTCGGTTTTTACGGGGGCAGCGTAGACCGGAGCATTGTGCTGCCCGAGATTCCCACGGAAATTTACGTTCATCTGATGGCCTATATAGATTTGTCCAAAGCCTCTAACGGCCGCCTTATTGTCAGCACGGGGAATGACAACAAAATCGATATCCAAGAAACTTGGGGCAGGTGGGAAGCCAACTTCGAGTGCAATGATAGCAAAATCAGGACAATGAGCGTATCGGAGGCCAATTTGAAACTTGACGGGATGAACGAGATATTGTTTCATGCCAAGGCGGGAGAAGATGAAGCCGGGGTATATTCATGGACGGTGAACGGAGCCGAGATCATAGCCGAGCGCCGTTCCGTATCGTTCATCAAGGTCGGCTCTTACTCCACCAATTCGGACGAGGTCGTTTTCTACAGTTCAAACGCAAGAGTAGTTTTCTCGAATGTCATCGTCTCGGATTCGGAAGTGGGCCGCGATGAAAAGGTCGTCGTTTTGCCCGTTTCCTCCATAGATACGGATATGGCTGCGAATGAGGACGGGAGCTATTCGGCAAGCGCGGCGGGGCAGCATTTCCTGCAGGACGTTGACGCGGAAGCCCTGATACAAACTTTCGGCGGCGCGTCCGTTGTGACCGGTCTATATCTGTCCGGGAATCCGGCTTATACCACCGGAGCGGTATTGAAAAAAGCGATTGCCTGCGGCGGGAAAGATGGAATCATAACCGATATTGCCGAAGCGACGCTCAACACAGACACTGCCGCGAAGACGCTGATAGGCGGCAGAGTGTCCATGACCTTGGAGGATTTGCGGGGATATCAGTTTGGCTGGAAAGCAGGGGTGTAAGCGATGGGCGTAACCATTGCGCCGAAAACCGTTATATCCTTTGTCCCTATGGGAGTGGAAAGGGTAAAGCACGGACAGGTTTGCGTAACGTTTATTCCCCAAGGTGTCCTGCGCGTTCAGCCGCGAGAGGCTCTTTTGACGTTTATTCCCGAGTCGAATGAGCGCACTGCGGCGGCAGACACATTGAGGAATGTTGCCTCGTCCGTGAAGGCCGCTCTTCCGTCAGAACGGACAGTAACGAAAACAGAAACGGCAAATGCCGCCACGATCCGTTTTGTGCTGGATATGTCCGCGCCCATTACGGTGGAAGCGCCAGCGGTGCGAAATGTCTGCATGATGAGATGTTCCCAAGCGGCAACCCACCGCGAGTTATATGCCGTCCAGACCGCGACATCAACTGCCGTCATTCAAACGGCGGTTATTGGCGAGGCTTCCGTTTCTTGTCAACGAACCCTCTACAAAATGGCGGTTTTTCCTGCGGAAACGGCACGTCGAATCCCGTATATCCTGCGCCCGCTTGCGGACAATCCCCTCGCGGCCTATACAGAGGCGGGCGTCCAGTCCGTCTCCGTCACGCTTTCCGAGAAAACGCTCTCCGATACTTTCCAAATGACGACCACAAAGCCGATGAACATCGAGGACGCCATCACGGGCAAGCTGCTGGATTACGAATACAGCTTCCTTGTCGAGGAAACCAGCCAGCAGAACCTTGTGCAGACGGTCAAAGGGATGTACGGCTTGGATGAGATGCTTTATACGACGTTTCATTTCCCGCCGGTCGAGAGGAAGCCGATACAATGGTCGGATGATCCCGAGGAATTGGTAATTCAACTTAATGCCGGGGGCGAATGCTCCCGATACGTGGAGCGAATCGTGAACGTGCTGGGATTGAAACTCGCCGCGTCCTACGAGGATTACCAAATGGAGGAGAGCTACTCTGACAGCGGCATGACCTACCGCGACATTATTTCCACGCTGTTCGGCTGGACCTCCCGGCTTCCCCAGCGGCAGATAAACGTGTTCATTCGCGGCGATACCCTTCACATCATCCAGCGCGGCATGGAAAATAACGTCCTCGACATTACGGATTGGCCGCACACGAGGCCGTTGGTCAACCGCAAGATCGTCCGTTCCCTTTGGAACAATCAGACAAACGACGATTACCATCCCCAGCGGAGCGCGCACAGCAATTATTCTGATTCCCAAGTTCCATTCTCCGGCGTCATCGGCGTCGGGAAGGTCTATTTGCGTTATGTGGGAGGCTACCTTGTCTACGAAACGAACAACGGCGACGAGACGAAGTACCAGTACGACGGGGAATATCTCGTTTCCAAAACGAGCCACCACAAGGATGAGGACGGCGAGACGACTGTCAAGACCGACTATGAGTATTACAAGACGGGAAAGGACATTTATCTGATGCTGGAAACAGAGGTCACCACCAGCGACACGACGGAGGAGCATACGGAAACCGAGTACGACAAGAACGGAAATCCCTACGACGTGCTTGTAACCGCGAAAACGCACAAGGTTTCCACGCGAAACACCTACCACGCGCCCATTGGCGGCGGCTGGTATTTGGCCTCGGTCTATGTGGACAAGAAATTTCAAGGGAGCAGCCTTTCCCAAGGCCCGCCCGGAGGAAAGGCCAGCCAGTACATGGTGGACGCGATGAACCAGCACCTGTCCGACCACACCACCATGAGCCCCGGCGATCCGATTCCGCTTTCCGGCGCGTCTCTCATCGATACCTCCTTCCCCGTCAAGGGATACGCGTTCCTGCGGAAGCTGACACTGGCCATCGAATGGCTGAACCGCAAGACGCAGGAGGAGGTGTCCTTGGAGATTGTGGCTAACGTCAAAAACGGCGTCCCCGACGTCACGCACGTTGTGGATTTCACGGAGCGGGTGAAGCTGGACGGGAAAGAGTATTTTCTTGTGTCCAACAATGTGGAACTGACGCCAAGGAGCCTGAAGCAAAAACTTCATTTGGTGAGGTGGTATTGATGAACGGCGTGAGCGGCCTTGCGGCTGTGGTGCGGCAAGCCATGCAAAAGAAGAATATCCCCGGCGCGGAGCAAGGCATCGTCGAGGGCAAGAACGTCAGGATAGGCAGCCGCGCCTATCCTTTTTCTTTGGCGGTGGACGTTTCCGCCGAAGATGGCGATTCCGTCTGGGTGCAGCGCACCGAGGACGGCAGAGCCGTCATCGTGGGGAATTGAGATGTACAGGACAAAAGCGGATGCCGTGCGAGGGCGTTATGTCCTGTCGGGCGGCAAGCGGCTGGTCTGCATCGGGAACGCCGCCGTCAGTCCCGGCGATATGGTTTGGACGGACGGCAGATGCGTTTATGGTCATCATCGGACAGGCGGCGCGCCGCACATTCCCACGGCAATGGTCGATATTGTTAGCGGCCTCCCAATCCTGCTCGGGCAGCAGTACCTTTACACTTACAAGGACGGCTTGGAGGAAACCAAAACCGTGTGGTGGCCGGGGTATCGGCTCCTATGGAACGACGGGGAGGAAATCCTCGCTTGGAAATACCGTTATGACTTGGAGACCTATACCATCGCCGCAAACAAGAAAAACGGCGTACTGTATGAGGTCAAGGGATTCCGCTCGCTGGATAGTTTGCAGGGTACAGGAAAGCATTATTACGCGGCGGGGATTTACGCTGATGGCGTACTTCTCCATTGCATCGATTGCTCCGCTCATGTGAAAAGCGACGAAGCTATATCCGAGGGGCTGTATTCCTCTATACCGGCAGATCCAACATCTGCCTATGATGTTCCCAGCAAAACCTACGGCGCAATTTGCGACTGGGCGTTTATAGAAGATGATTGTCATTGGGCGGTCATGATCGTGACGGGATGCATCCAGGGGCGTTTGAAGGGAAGCTGCATGGCGTCTTCCCTCCACTATTACACGCCGGAAGGGGAGACGCTCCTTGCCTCCACCTCCGGCGCCATTGTGGAAAGGGCAAGCCAGACGTATTACGACGGGGGATTCGGCGGCATCAAGTTTCCCTGCCAAGATGGATTTGCCTTTACCGTGCGTCCGATTCCCGATGTGCCGTGGGCGATAAACTTGCCCAGTATTTCTTGGGTGACGCTGTACAATCCCGCCGGAGAAATCATCTATGCGGATTATTTCTTGGCGGGGATGTACTTCACGGTTTGCCCGCTTGGAAAGGACGAGTACCTCTTGGGCGTGGCAGATCGGGATGTCTTCATAGGCACCATGAACACCACGGTGGGATGGAATCCAGGCTATGAAGAGCCGGATTATGTGGACAGCGGCCTATACCGCATCAAAGAAGGGAGGCTGGAACCAATCCGGGTTGGATACAGCAAAGGGCTATGCAGGAACCAGCGCTTTGCCGTGTACAACGGAATCGGCAAGTGGACGGAGAAAATCAAGGAGATGTAAGAAACGGAAAGGGGAATGATGATGGAAAACCTTATGGAGACGCTTCACGGATTCTTCAGCAACTTTTGGGAGAAAACGGCGTTCAGCGCCGTCTTTGCCCTGACAGGCCAGCAGCACGTGACGCTCTTGGCCTGTTTTTCTTTGCTGGTGTTCCTCGACTGCCTGACGCGGTGGATTGCCATCAGCTACAAGTATTTAGTGGAGCAGGGCGAGGAATGCCCGTCCCTCATTCGCGCTATCTTCAAGATTCCGGCGGCGCGCCGGGCGGGGAAAATCGAGAGCCGCGTCATGAAAGA
>ERZ842401.7146-NODE-7146-length-11558-cov-5.340955_pt1 | contig 11558 bp, 10 predicted proteins | sample MGYA00521270_ERZ842401 | MGnify/ENA primary metagenome ERZ842401 (study PRJEB31892, sample SAMEA3878208) | bioreactor metagenome | biome: Moose rumen | place: Sweden | collected 2011-10 | study: EMG produced TPA metagenomics assembly of the PRJEB12797 data set... | reverse complement strand
TTCAGACGTGTGCTCTTCCGATCTGGCTGGGCGCGCTGACGGACCCGGAGCGGGTGGAGGACGCGAACATGCTTGCGGCATGGAGGGAGAGGTACGCGAATGAGATTACGGAGCGGACGAAGAGGCGGTGGTGGAGGCGGATGCTGAAGAAGATGAGGGAAAGGGTGGAAGGGATGAGGGCGAAAGCGAAAGATGGAAAGATGCGAGGGAAGGCGGCGTAGCGGCGACGAAAACTTTGGTATACTATCCATCATGCAAGCAATAAATAGACGGCTGTGGATGCTGGCAGGTTTCGCCGCTGCAATCGCAGGAGACTGGATGCTGGCGGTGAGGGGTTCGCCTACGGGCTCGCCGGGATTTCTTGCAGGCGTTGGATTCTTCGCTCTCGCGCATGTCCTCTGGACCATCGGACAGCTTGGGGACTCCCGACCAGACATGCGTGCGTTTGTTGCCTTCGGCCTGCCGATCGTGGCGTTCGCATCGATAAGACTCGCGCCCGCTCTCCCAGCCGCGACCTCTGCCGCGCTTGTCGCGTATTCTGCCGTCAGCGCAGTGTCGTTTTCCGTGGCGTTCGGCAGCCGCAGGCGTTGTTACCTCGTCGGTATATCCCTCCTCGTTTTGTCCGATCTCGCGATAGGCGCGCGTATGCTGCATGTGCCTGGCGCGCACTGCCTTGTCGGTCCGACATACATTTTCGCGGAGATACTCCTTGTCATTTCGTGCTTTCGCCGAGAGGATCCGCGCATTGAATTCAAGCAGCGCGGCGCATTTGTCGCGGTTCCGTTTTTCGGCGGACTCGCCGCGGCTGCATTCGCTCTTGCGATGTACTGCTTTCCGGGCGGGTACAATCCGCTCATGCGCATGCTGAGCGCGCTCGGACGCACCGAGGTGCGGCTTGTCGAATGGCCGTGGAGCCATTACCTGTTCGTGGCGGGGATGTTCTTCTCCGTGCTTGCCGTAGTGTCCGCCGCTTGCCGTGCAGGGCTTTCCCCATGGGGCTTGGCGCTCAACGTCGCAGGGCTTTTATGGATTGCGCTCGTGCCGGAGGATGTTAGCCAGCTTCTTCACGACATCGGCTGCTGGCTTGCGGCCATCGGCGGGGGAATGATGCTCTTCGCGTGGCGCAGGGAGGAGCCGGCGCGGCACATTCGCCGCGCATGGACAATCGCGATAGTCTTGCCGATTGCCGCGATGGGACTTGCCCTCGTCCTTCATGCGCTGAAGGCCGTCCCGTTCGCGCCGCTTGTGACGACCCTGCAGAAGATCGTGATTCTCTCCTTCGCGGCGTGGTTGCTCTTCCTTTCGGCAAAGGGTGCGGGGCTGGCATCGCGCATCGTCGGCGCGATCTTCATGTGTTTTCCGGTTCTCCTTGCCGCGTTTCTTTTCCTTCGTCCAAATGGCTGTTCCGTAGCCGAACTCCTGAGGGATGCGTCGCCCGACGCGGCAGATGCGCCGCGTGACCGTCCGCTCACCGCCGACGAACTTGCCGGACTCGCATGGCTTGAACATGTCACCGGAACCTTGGACGACAAGGAAGAGCGCGAATGGTGGGATATCGGTGGAACGCAGCATGGAATATTCTCGAAGCGATACAACATCGCCTTTGCCGGATATGCCGCCGTTGCGGTTGGGATGCGCGGCGACGCGGAAGTGCGAGGGCGCGTAGGCAAGGTGCTTGCCAACTGTTTCGAGCGGATGCTGCGGGCTGACGTCTGGGAATATTCGCAGACAAAAAGCTATTGGGGACGAAAGCCGTGGGCGCCAGACCCGTGCTATCGGGAGAATGTAATGTACACTGGGCATCTCCTGCATCTTCTCGCGCTCTACGAACTTTTCACCGGCGACAGGCGATATCACCGCGAGGGCGGCGGTTGGGACTTCGTATGGAAGGACGGGCGCAAGGTTCACTACGACGTCGAAAAGCTGATCGAGGTGACTGTCGAACAGATGAGGAAGGGCCCGAACGGAGGCATTACCTGCGAGCCAGGCCTCATGTTCTTCCCGTGCAATAGTCATCCGCACGTGGCGCTTGCGATCTTCCGTAAGCTCGGCTACGGCGACTGGTCCCAAGACGCCGCACGGTGGGAGAAGTGGGCGCTTTCGCACTACCTTTCGCCCGCTTTTGGCGGAGGGGAGATTAACCTCGTCTACCACGTGCGCGGAAATTTCATGTATCCGCGTGGGCAGGACGGTCTCGACGGCTGGTCGCTTCTCTGGTATGAGGCATGGGCTTCAGACAGGCGAACAGCCACGGCGCTCTGGCGGCGCGTCCGCGAACGCCTTGACTGGTCGCGGCTTGATTCCGCAGACGATACGCGAGCCGGATATGGATGCTGCGACCCACAGCCAGTTTCCGCGTGTGTGGCGTCCGTATTCCTCGCGGCGGCGGCGCGCGCTTGTTCAGATACGGCGACAGCGGAGCATCTTGAAAGGACGGTTGACGCAAAGTGCCTGAGGCGCGAGGGCGGACTCTACTTCCTCGACCTCGACCGCCGCTGGCGCATCGGCGCGACGGCCATGCGCATCATCTCCCTCGCCGAGTCCAACGGCTCGCGGTTCAGGGATATGAATAAAATGGAATAGGTCAGCCCATTGACGGCAAGGAATATGATTTGATATAATCCCGGCAATTAAACCGACAGCAAATAAACGGCGGGCAAATTGATCGCAATAAAATAGATGGAGAGTAACTATGGAGTTTTTTGACCGGGAAGAGGAAATTGCGACTTTGCGCAGGATTCGCAACTCTTCGCGTACTTGCGCAAAGTTTACGGTCGTCACTGGTCGCAGAAGAGTTGGCAAGACCAATCTTATCGACAAGGCGTTCCAAGACCAGCCATTCATATACCTCTATGTCGGAAGAAAGACGGAGAAGGATTTGTGTGCGGAATTCCAGACAGAGATCGGGCGCGTACTAAAGTTGCCCATGATAGGCGAAGCAAGCAGGTTCGAGCCATTGTTCAAGGCGGTGGTTGACGCTTCAAAAATGCAACCTGTTACAATCGTCATCGACGAATTCCAGGACTTCAAGCGCATTGATGAGTCCATTTTCAGTTCGATTGCGAATATATGGGATCACAACAAAGACTCCGCCAGATTGAATCTTGTGGTTTGCGGAAGCATCTATCGGCTGATGACTGAGTTGTTTGCCGACAGGCACGCGCCGTTGTACGGACGAAACACCGGCTTGATGCATGTTGAACCATTCAGGGCTTCCGTCCTGAAGGATGTCCTTCGCCGCCACAGTCCAAATTTCAGAAACGAAGACCTTTTGGCGTTGTGGACTTTTACAGGAGGCGTCGCAAGGTAGGTCGAGTTGCTCATGGATGAAGGCGCGTTTGTAAAAGACCGGATGATCGAGGCGATTTTCCGGAAGGATTCTCCTTATCTTGAAGAAGGGACTTCCATCCTTGTGCAGGAGTTCGGGAAAGATCACGGCACGTATTTTTCCGTGATGTCCGCCATCGCGTCGGGGCACGGCGAGTATTCGCAGATAAAGAATGCGGTGGGAGAGGAAATAGGGACGCATCTTGCGAAGCTCGAAAGCGAGTATAGGCTCATCCGCCGCAAAGTTCCGGTTTTTGCCGATCCGAGTTCGAGGAATTCGGTCTATGAGATAGACGACTGTTTCTTCAGGTACTGGTTTCGCTTCGTATGGAAGAACATCTATCTCAAGGAGTTGGGGCGATACAACGTGATGAGGGATTATGCTCTTCGCGACTACGAGGTGTTTTCGGGCCATGCCCTGGAGCAGTACTTCAGGTGGAAGTTCATGGAAGAGCAGAAGTATACGAGGATGGACGCATGGTGGGACAGAAGAGGGGAGAATGAAATTGACCTTGTGTGCGACGACGAGGTTGGGAACAAGCTTGATTTCTATGAAGTCAAACGCGATCCATCAAGGATAAGCAACTCGGATTTGATCAGGAAGAGCGAGGCTTTCTTTGCAAAGAACCCTAAACTGAAGGGGCGAGAGACATTCTTCAAGGGACTTTCGATTGAAGATATGTGATTGTTGCCGCCCGCTCATTCCCATAAATGCAGAACATCCCGCTTTGCATCGCGCCAAGATTAGACGCTTGCCTTTCGCGGCGCCTGAAAAAAGTGGACTAGGCCAGTGTGTCGCAGGGCGCTTGGTTATGCTATAATGCCGTCGACACTTGGAAAAGACGTATGGAAACAGGCAAGGCCAGAGAAATCTTCGAGACGCTGAAGCGCGACATCTCAAACGGCAAGTACGACGCCGCTTCGCCGATGCCGAGCGAACGTGCACTCATGCGTCGCTTCGGCGTCGCCCGCGCGACGGTCGCATCGGCGCTGGATGAGCTTGAACGAGCGGGTTTTGTCTACCGCCGTCGCGGCAGTGGTACTTATCCCGTCATAAAGAAGCCGATTACATTTGCAGTGATTCTGCCTGATACAGAGAAGCCGTTTCATGCCGCCATTTGCAGTGGCCTCGCTAATTGCGCAAAAAACAGGGGGGCGATTATGCGCTGTTATGGGCGAGCGGCGACATTCTTTCCTTTTCCGATCTCTGCGTAGCCGAGAAAATCGCGGGTGTATTCTTCGAGCCGCTTAAGGGCAAAGCAAAGCTCAACGGCGCGGTGATTGCCCAATTCCGCGCGGCGAAGATTCCCGTCATTCTAATCGGCGGCGACGCGGCGTCCAAGCGCACGATGTGCGACATCCTCGGCGTTAACACTCTTGCGAACGGCCGCCGTACGCCAATCCTCTTCACGTCCTCTGTTGCGAAGCGCAATCCCTCGCTCATCGCCCACGGCGAGCTTCTCGGCGACGTCGCGCTCCGGCTCATGCTCCAGCGCATCGCCTATCCCCAACACCCGCCCTGCGAACTCTATCTCGACATACCGGGCGAGCCTACCAAGACTTCACGACGGAACAAGAAAGGAACGAAAACATGACAACATTGAAGGCACTCCACGGGAAGCTATATGCGGGAAATCCGCACGTCCGGTTTGATGAGGGGGAAGTCGCACCATGCACCGCAGAAGCTTCGCTTCGGAGGGTACATTGCCGGAGGCAACCCGAAGGGCGCGCAAGCGTGTGCGCGGCAACGCCGAGTCTCTACAAAAAACTGCTCATAATACTTGGCGCGGCTGTTATGGCGATGTGTCACTACACGTCTGTCGCTGCGACGCCTGCTTCATCCTCACCGCACACCTTGGTGTCCGCGAAGAGGGGGTGTGTCGCTAGCGGCAGAAGCTCGGTCGCCGTGCTGCACCGCAAGGAACGGCTCGGAATGATCATCACGGTCAAATGAAGAACGGAGGATAATACATCATGAACAAACTCGTTGCATCTGTTTTCGCGGCCTTCGGACTTGTCCAGTGCGTTTCGGCGTCTGCTCCGTCTGTTTCCAATGTGATTGTGGCGGAAAGCACGGATTGGACAAAACTTGAGGTTTCGTACGTCCTTTCCGGTGCACCGGCCATTGTAACGGTTGACGTTCTCACAAACGGCGTATCCATCGGAGGCGAGCATCTTTGGACACTTTCCGGCGATGTCAACAAGGTTGTAGAGGCGGACGTTGCGCCAAAGAGGGTGACGTGGGATGTTGTCGGAGAGTGGCCGGGACCGAAGCTGGAGAATGGTATCGTCTCTGCCGTCGTCACGGCGTGGCCCACGAATGCTCCGCCAGATTACATGGTCGTTGATCTTCGCAACGACGAGGACAGAGGCGGGATTGAGCGCATTCGCTATTTCACGTCCACGAACTTCCTCCCAGGCGGACTTCTCTCGACAAACTACTACCGCACGGAGGCAATAGTCCTTAGGCGCATCCACGCGGCCAACAGACACTTCATCGCCGGGCAGTCGCCGTGGGAGAGCGGTTACGCCTCCAGCTGGGGGAAGTTCGACGCCGTTCTTTCCAACGACTACTACATCGGCGTGTTTCCGGTGACGCAGGCGCAATGGGCACTTGTGCAGTCCAATGCAGGGAAGACCTCGGATTCGGACCTGTGGCCAAGTGGCTTCTCCAATCCTGCGTATCGTGACATGCGTCCGGTCGAGAAGGTTTCGCGCAATGACATTCGCAATACGGACTGGCCGAGCTCGCCTGACGAAAACTCGTTTCTCGGCCGGATGCGCAGACAGACGGGTGTTGCGTTCGACCTGCCAGGCGATGTCCAGTGGGAATGTGCGTGCAAGGGCGACGTCCTTGACGGTTTCTGGAACGACGGTTCGCCAATGTCAAAGGCTGGAGCGGAATCGGCGTTTGCGACATGCGTGAACCTTCCGGGGCGTTACAGTGGAAACGTCGGAGGCGACAGTTCCAACGCAAATTGCGACGCAGATTCCGGTACAGCAATTGTCGGCTCGTATTCTCCAAGCACTTGGGGTCTTTACGATATGCACGGGAACGTGATGGAGTGGACACTTGATCGCAGGTATGACAACGCCGCCACCAGAAAGACTTTGCGAGGGGCGATAAATGCCAGTAGTTCGGACAGCCGTTACGTGATGCACGGCGGATGCTACAACCGCGCGGCCTATCAGGCCGTCAGGTCGCACATCAACACCGAATGGCGTAATAACCGGTACAACGTCATCGGTTTTCGCGTGGTCGTCAATCTTCCGTAGCAGAAAGGAAATCAAGACAATGAAACTCGGCATTTTGACTTTTGCAACCACAATCGCGACAGCAGCGGCCATTGCGGTTCCTTCCGTGACGGTGACGGACGTTCATCAGGACGATGCGTCTGGTCTCGTCACGGTATCTTACACCTTGTCTGGCGCTCCGGCAATCGTGACGGCGGACATCAGGCAGGGCGGCGTGTCGTTGCCAGCGAAGGCGCTTGGCGCCATGGCCGGTGACATACACACGAAGATCGATGCGGACGGCACGCATTCCTTCACATGGCGACCCGACCGCGAGGATGGTTCGGATATCGTGGTCTCCGATCTGTCGTTTGTGGTTGACGCATGGACGGACGATGCGCCGCCGAACTACATGGTCGTCGGACTTGCAGAGACGAACAGGACGTTCTACTATGCAACGACGAACGCATTTCCAGGCGGTCTGCTGGACAACCCGATCTACCGCACGGACATGCTGGTGCTTCGCTACATCGAGGCGAAGAACAAGACGTTCAAGATGGGCGCGTGGGACACCGGCAGAAACGTGTCGCTGGAAAATGGTGCACAAAGCAGCGAGCCGCAGTACGACGCCACCCTCACGAATGACTTCTGGATTGGGGTGTTCGAGATAACACAGGCCCAGGGTGCGCTCATCAACGGCAATGAGGCCGGTTCCAACTGGACGGGTTGGCCAAGCACATTCTCCAATGTTCTCTACAGGCAGATGCGTCCGTTGGAGAATGTTTCCTACAATACCGTGAGAGACGGCAACAACACGGCGTATTTCTATCCACGCGATCCGTACGCGAATTCGTATCTCGGCAAGCTGCGCAAGATGACGGGGCTCCCGTTCGACCTGCCGCACGATGTGCAGTGGGAGTATGCCTGCCGAGCAGGGAACGAAGCGGGCTACTGGGGCGATGGCGAGGCAATGAAGCCGACGGGAACGCCGTTGAACTACAATTCCTATCAGGCAAATTCCAGTGCAAACGTACCCGGAAGATGGGCCCTGAACGGAGGCCGGAAGACATATACGGCTTCTTCCTCTACAAATTGGGACAACCTTAACGACCTCGACCCGAACTACGGCACGGCCGTTGTCGGTTCCTATCCCCCGAATTCTTGGGGACTCTACGACATGCATGGAAACGTATTCGAGTTTGTGGCCGATTGGCCTGCTAGCAGCGCCACTGCGATTGGACTTGCCGGAAAACCGAATGTCGATTTTTCAGACCCGACGAAGCAGGCGAACGGCGACGCGCCCGCCTACCCGAGCTGGTCAAGCACCCAGGCGTACGTCTATCGCGGACTTCGCGGAGGGAGCTGGGAGCGGGGTGCGAGCGAAGTGCGGTCTGCATCTCGCAACAAGCAGGGCGCAAGTCAAGCATACGGCTCGGCCGGTTTCCGCGTTGTTGTGAACATCAAACCGTGAGGTGCATGGCGTGATGCGGCCTTTCGGATCGTTTTTGCTTGCGTCTGCGATGGCGGTTTCGGCCTTCGCGGCGGAGTCCCCCGGCCTTCAGTGGACTGCGACGTCGCCGTCCGTCCGCGTGGCGGACGGCTACGTGACAGTTGACGGGAAACCCGGTGTCGCGGAGGCGAAACTCGACCTCTCACCATACTTGAACGATGCGATAATGGTGTCCGTGCGCGGCGAAGCCCGCGACGTGTCCGCACCGCCGAACATATGGAACGGCGTCAAAGTCTTGCTGAGCTATGCGGGCGAGTCAAAGGGCAGGGTGTATCGCCAAGCGATGAACGGCCGCATGGGGACGTCCGGTGTGGAGACGTTCCGCATCTACGCCGACTTTAGGGGGAAGGGCGTCAAGGAGGCGACTCTTTCGCTGGGGCTTGAAAGCGTCACTGGCTATGCGAGGTTCGATCTTTCGACCCTGCGTATCGACAAGATTGATCAATGCGCATATTCGAAGCGCGTTGCGTCAATGCCGCAGTTGAAAGGCTTTATGCTGCCGCATAAAAGGGCGCCGACAGAGGAGGACTTTGCAACGCTTGAAAAATGGGGCGCGAAGCTGGCAAGGTTCCAGATGGTGCGCGATGTCGTGAACGAGAAGCGCAAATGCGACTTGATGGACTTCGATCGCTGGCTTGAGGAGCGCATGGACTGGCTAGACGCGGCGCTGGATATTGGGCGTAGGCATGGCATACAGTTGATTGTTGATATGCACTCCACGCCTGGAGGCGGGTCTGGCGCTTCGGGAAACCATCGCATATTCGAACCTGGTCCGTGGGCGGAGCATTACCTTGATGCGTGGCGGAAGATCGCGACGCGCTTCAGGGGCAGAAAGGGCATCTATGCGTTCGATCTGGTGAACGAACCGCATAATCCGTCGCCGCGTACGGAGGACTGCTGGAACCTTCAGTACAAGGCGGCGCAAATCGTACGCGCCATAGATCCGGAGACGCCTATATCCATCGAATCGGAGTGGGGCGATCTGCCAAAGCCGTTCGAATGGCTTTGCCCGCTGCCAATGACGAACATCATCTATCAGGTTCACATGTATGCGCCGTTTCGCTTTACCCACCAGCGCGTCAACGCGGCGCATGGCAAGGACGCGCCGCTACCGTATCCCGGCAAAGGGGAAAATGGCGAATTATGGAACAAGGACTATCTCAGACGGCAGTTGCAGCCTGTGCGAGACTTTCAGTTGCGATATGGTGCGAGGATTCTCGTCGGAGAGTTCTCCGCCGCCGTCTGGGCGGATGGAGCGGACATGTGGTTGAAGGATGTGATTTCGATATTCAATGAATACGGTTGGGACTGGACGTATCATGCGTTTCGCGAGGCCAGTTGCTGGAGTCTTGAATATGAAGGGACTTCCTGGGATGACATACATCCATCTGCCGACAATACGCGCAAGCGAGTGGTGCTTGACGGGCTGCGCGTAGAGGGAAAGGGGAGACGATGAATTTCAGCAGACGCGATTTCATTGTTGCCGGCGCAAGCGCCGGCATGATGGCGGCGGGCAATGCCGCCTTCGGAGAAGTGTTGGGACCTGAAGTGCGAAAGCTGAAGGGTTTTGCGCCGCTTAACGTGAAAAGGATTTTCGTCGAGGTCGGCGCAGTGTATCAATAAGCTCAGACCCTTTTGACCTTCTCAGGCGAACAACTGGACCGAGCTGACGTTGGACGAGAAAGCTTTGATATGGAAAATCTGGCCTCGCGCGACTGCACTTTCAAAGGTGCTGTCCGACAGAAAGAAAGGAGATTGCGGCGATGAAGGCGAATGACGGCGCTGCGGCGAAAAATGCGCGTCTTGCGTCCCTTGACGCACTGCGTGGATTCGACATGTGCTTCATCATGGGCGGGGAGGGACTCCTCTGCGCGATTGCATCCGCTCTTGGATTCTCGGGGTTTGCCGCCGCCTTCGGGCATGCGGAGTGGAACGGACTCCACTTCATGGACATTGTGTTCCCGTTGTTTTTGTTCATGGCGGGAGTGAGCTTCCCGTTCTCGTGCGCAAAGAGCCGGGAGCGCGGGATGGGGGACGGACGCATCGCGCTAAAATCCCTGAAGCGCGGCCTCGTCCTTGTCTTTCTTGGATTATGCTGCGAGGGACTGCTGAAACTTGATTTCGCGAGTCTGCGCGTATGGAGCGTCCTTGGTCGCATCGGCGTCGCGTGGATGATCGCGTCGTGGATCTATCTTTGCTGCGGCGTCAAAACACGCATAGCGATTGCCGTAGCGACGCTTGCGCTTGTCACGGTCGGAACGATCCTCATAACCGCGCCTGGCGCACCGGCTCCGGTCGATCCGTTCTCAGCGGGGGGGAACATCGGCTGCTGGCTCGACCGCACTCTCACGGCGGGTCACACGTACAGACCGCACTTCGACCCCGAGGGCTTCGCCGGATTTCTGCCGTCCATCGTTACCGCCATGCTCGGCATGTTCGCGGGGGAAATCGTCCGGCGCGGCGGATCTGCCGCGACAGTAGACAAGGCGCTCGCACTTGCCGGAATGGGCTGCGCGTGCCTTGCTGGCGGCATTGCGCTTTCGTTCGTCTTTCCGGTGAACAAGGCGCTTTGGTCGCCGAGCTTCACACTTGTAGCGGGCGGTATTTCGTTTCTTGCGTTTACCGCATTCTACTGGATCGTCGACGTGCTCGGGTGGCGTCGCTGGACGTTCTTCTTCACGGTCATCGGAATGAACTCGATCACCATCTACATGGCGCAGCGCGTCATCGGGTTCCGCGTGGCGCGTGACTTCCTGTTCGGCGGGCTCTCGTCGCTGTTCCCCGAATCGTGGGGCGCTGTCGTGCTCCAGCTCGGATACATCGCCGTCTGCTGGCTCTTCCTGTATTTCCTCCATCGCCGGGGAGTGTTCCTGAAGGTCTGAGGTTTGTCGATGAGCAATCGGATATACGCCTTTGGTGGTCTCGGCGGACTTATATGTGGAATCGACTTTGGCATAATAGCCGTGGCGCTTACGTATATGCGTGCGCTCGAGCTTTACTCCGACAAGCAGATCGGCTGGATCGTGGGCGGCGTGATGCTTGGGGGAATGAAGGGTCAAGTATGTATTGCGTCAAGGGGGAAAGTGAAAAAACTTTGCACGGAAGTGAAAGCTGGTGCTAGCGCGGATGTATCCATCCGCGCGTTGCGGGGTTCAGGGGGACTCTAGTCCCCCTGATGGGGGCTGGGGCAAAGCCCCAGAGCTGCCGTGGATTCGGGCGCGCGCCGACGGTGAGCGGAACCGAACGCGCGCCGCTCATTGCATCAGTTTGAGCCGGTTTCTGATGGCGTTGCGCCGCCTGGTGTCGCGGACTCGGGCAACGAGCCGTACACGAGCTTCGCCTGCGCGGATGCGAACTGTCCGCGCGTTCCGAATCCGAGCTCATGCATTCGCGCCGCGCCTATCTCCCTGTGGAGCCCGACCATCTTGCGCTTGAAGAACGCCTCGCCGTCGCGGTTCGGCGTCGGGTCTCCGCGCATGATGTGGAA
>ERZ842401.7145-NODE-7145-length-11560-cov-3.469100_pt1 | contig 11560 bp, 8 predicted proteins | sample MGYA00521270_ERZ842401 | MGnify/ENA primary metagenome ERZ842401 (study PRJEB31892, sample SAMEA3878208) | bioreactor metagenome | biome: Moose rumen | place: Sweden | collected 2011-10 | study: EMG produced TPA metagenomics assembly of the PRJEB12797 data set... | reverse complement strand
CGTATTTTTGCCGTAACGAGCCTCCAATTCGCGACGAAGAATTTCCCATGAAGCTGTCGGATCGACGCCGTAACCGTATCGCAACGCTCGAGTGAATGCGCGATTTTTGATGTTCAGGCAGATCAGATCGATGAAATAATAATCGACTTCGCCGTATTGTTTTTGCAATGCGCGAGTGAGTATCTCCTGAAACCACTCGAGGATAATCAGAAATGACCGCACACGTTTTGCAAAACCGTCGGCATTATCGAACGTTGAGAATGTGAGTGACGTTTTACGTTGCCGCCAGAGATAAAACGGTTCGTTGATTTTGACGATGTTTGAAGTCGCGCACAGCAACTCTAACAGAAATACGCCGTCGTCATGGATAACTATCTCTTTAAATCGAATGCCGGACTTCTTCAAGAATTTATTACGATAGAAATGATTCCACGGAGCCGCCGGAGAATTGTTGATGGCGTATTCTTCCAGCACGCGCTTTTTTAAATCCTTCGCAACCGGATTATTTTTGCCGCGATTTTGAATTCGGAGGTTGGAAATTTCGCCGAGACTTGTGAAGTCATTGCTGTCGGCGAGAAAATTTTTCGTATTAATCAACACATCGGCATTCGTCTTTTTCGCCAAACCTATCATGATCTGAAGGGCTTCCGGCATAATCACGTCGTCGTTATCCATGAAGTAGATGTATTCGCCGCGCGCATGATCCAAGCCGATATTGCGCACGACGCCCGGATCGTTCTCGCCGCCGAGATTTTTATCGTTTTTGATGATGCGAATGCGAGGATCGTCGAATTGTTTCGCGACTTCGAGCGTCCGATCCGTCGACGCGTCGTCGATCAAAATCAACTCAAAATCTCGAAACGTCTGCGCGAGCATCGTCTCAATCGCCAATCCGACATACTTCTCGGCATTATACATCGGAATTATCACGGAAATTTTCGGCACTGTACTCACACCTTTCAAAAATATTTTATCATCATTGATGGCGATTTTCAACGTGATTTTTCAATTGAACGGCAGGATACTTGCCTTCGGCGTCGAAATGTTTTTCTGCTTTAAACTCGAAAGGAGAAGATCAACCGTAATGATGCAGGAACTCAAATGTACTCTCTGCCATCGTCGGATCAAACTGCAGGATCAGTATGACATGCCCGTTTACGATCCGAACACCGGCTTTGCCATTTGCAAAAATTGCATTAAAGAGATAAATCGCTTCCTCGAGATGAATGACCCGAGTTTTAAAACCGAGCCGCCGAAGAAGACTTCATTCGCAGACGACCTCGGCGGATTGCTCAAGAAGAATAAGCCGCACGTCATCAAGGCGTATCTCGATGAATTCATCATCAAACAGGAACGCGCCAAAAAAATTCTCTCCGTCGCCGCGTACAATCATTACAAGCGCATGAAATACGATTGCGAGAATGACGGTTCCGAGGACGAGATCGACAAGTCCAACGTGATCATCATGGGACCGACGGGTTGCGGCAAGACGGCGTTGCTGTTTCATCTGTCGAAACTGCTCGACATCCCGTTTGCGGTTACGGACGCGTCGAGCTTGACCGAAGCCGGCTTTGTCGGCGCGGACGTTGAAGTTGCCGTTCGCAATTTGTATTACGCCGCCGGCAAGGACATCGAAAAAGCCGAGCACGGCATCATTTATCTCGACGAGTTTGACAAGATCGCGCGCAAATCCGGCGCAAACAATTCCATCACCGCCGATCCCGGACATGAAGGCGTGCAACAGGCAATGCTGAAAATGCTCGAAGGCAGTGAAGTCGAATTCACTGCGCGCGGGCAGAGAAAACATCCCGAAGCTCCGACAATCAAAGTCAACACGCGAAACATTCTGTTCATCTGCGGCGGCGCGTTCGTGGGCATCGACAAGATTGTTGCCAAACGGCTGAAGAAAGGCGAGTCGAGCATCGGATTCGGTTCGGACGTGCCGAGCAAAGACGACGAGTCGAAATTCGACGAGCTCATTCATCAAGTGCGTCCGGAGGATTTGATGGAGTACGGAATCATTCCGGAGATTGTCGGGCGGTTGCCGATCATCTGCACTCTCGAAACGCTCGATGAAGACGCGTTACTTCGCATTTTGACGGAGCCGAAGAATGCGCCCGTCAAGCAGTACGAAAAGTTGTTGGCAATGGATAACGTCAAGCTCGAATTTGAAGAAAACGCCCTCCGCGCGGTTGCGAAGAAGGCGATCGAGCGCAAGACGGGCGCGCGTTCATTGAAAGGCATCATCGAAGACATTATGCTCGATGTGATGTTTGACATTCCGAAAGACGACGCGCCGCGCAAAATCGTCATCACGGAAAAATGCGTGACGGAAGGCGAGCGTCCGCAAGTTCTGCCGATCAATGACGAAAAATCGGCAGAAGTCGTCGCGGCGGAATGAGCGATCGCGGCAATTAAAAAACTGCAACACAGCGCGTGCTGCAGTTTTTTTAATGTCGATTGAGTTGCCGATTGAATTACTTGAAGTAGCGATCGAGCAAGCCTTTGAAGCCTTTGCCGTGACGTGCCTCGTCTTTTGCCATTTCATGGACGGTGTCGTGAATTGCGTCGAGATTGAGTTTCTTCGCCAACGCCGCAAGGTCTTTTTTGCCTTGACATGCGCCGTGTTCTGCCGCAACTCGCGCTTCGAGATTTTCTTTCGTCGATGCCGACAGCACTTCGCCGAGCAATTCCGCAAACTTCGCGGCATGCTCCGCTTCTTCCAATGCGTAACGACGGAACGCCTCGCCAATCTCGGGATATCCTTCGCGATGCGCCGCGCGGCTCATTGCAAGATACATTCCGACTTCGGTGCACTCGCCGGTGAAGTTTGCGCGGAGCCCTTCGAGAATCTTCTCGTCGACGCCCTTAGCCACTCCGACAACGTGCTCGTCCGCAAATACGAGATCGCCTTTCTGCTCGACGAACTTATCCGAATCCGCTTTGCAGATCGGGCATTCGATCGGAGGCTCCGGTCCTTCATGGACGTAACCGCAAACACTGCAAACCCATTTCGCCATAATAAAAAACCTCCCAAAATACAACATCACAATTGAATATCATACGCTTGGGAGGCATTATATCATGCCGATCGTTCGTTTGTCATTAAAAAATTTTTTTACCGCATGATCGGAACGGTCGGATCTTTTTTGCAGATGTAATCGATCCAATCAAACAACTGATCGAGATCGTAATCACCGGCGTGACCGACATCCCACGGCGCGAAAAAGTCAACCGCCGCGCCGCGCGACTGCAATTTCAAAGCGAGTATCGCCGGAATTGCCAACGAAGTGTCTCGATCCGCCGCGCCGTGCCGAATTCTGAAATGTTCCGCCACTGTTGCGTTGCCGCCGATATAATTCATCGGATTCATCATCTTGATCACATTTGCATCCGCCATCGCGCCGAGTGAAGTTTCATATCTTTTCGCCGTCATCGTAAAATGTTGCGGCACGTTTTTCTCGGTACCGAACTCGTCATTTTCCGGCGAAGGATTGTTCAGATCGAGTTTGTCAAACGCCGGTGCCGCCTTCATTCGCGTCACGTAAGCCGGATATTTCGACAGATCGGCGTCCGTCACTTTCTTGCCTTTGATCGTCAACCATTCGACGCTGCTCAAATCCGCGCCGCCGTCAAGAGCCTCTTGCGCCGACTCGATGTATTTGCGTTTGATGTAGTTTTTGAAAGTGCCGTTGCCTTTGTCGTCGAGCGTAAGCGACATCCCGCTCTCGTCATGCAGATCGAGACTGTTGACGTATTCGCCGAACTCGCCTTTCAACACATTGGAAATGTCAATCTCCTGTTGCGTCATCTTCGTCGAAGTCGGAGCCTCCGAAACACTTTGACCGGTACCGAGGAAGTCGCCGAGCTTATTCTTGACTTTGTTTGCAACCTTCGACTCGATCGATTCGGCTTCCGCGCGTTTCGCTTGCCCCAAGATCGGCTCCCGCGTCGAATAGTATTCGTTCGTGCCGTTGAAAATCCATTCGTAAGCCGCATCGGCATTGTCGAGATTCGTAATCGGGCAGTAAACGCTCGCCGCAAAAATATCGTCGCCGATTCCCGCCGCGCCCAATTCCTTCAAATAGGGCTCGTAATCCGGATCATTGCCCGTCGTCGCCAACAGTGCACTCAACGCGCCGCCCGCGCTCGTGCCGTTCGAGATGATCTTTTCGGGATCGCCCGCCGGAAGATTATCGCGGTTTGCTCGGATATATCTGACTGCTGCTTTGTAATCGACGATGAACGCCGGAGCCTTGCCGACATACTCGCCGCCGACTTTGGAAGTCCGCCCGCGGATTGACGGCGTTACCACAACGCAACCTCTCGACAGCGCATATAATGACGCGTTTGCTTTACCCGTCATCGGATCTCGCTCGAGCGGTTTGAGCATCTCGCCGGGCATGTAGCCGCCCACGCCGTTCGGCATGAAAATCGGTGCCTGCTTCGCCGCGTAGCCGTTCACCGTCCGCCCGTCGATGTATGCTTTCGGAATGTAGATGTTCAACATCTGATGCGCAATGTCTTTCGGATTTTTTACATACGCAATATTCTCGAAGGCAATAAAATTGACAACCTGACTGCCGAATTTCATCGAGTACTCTTTGTACTCCGATGCATTCAAATTCAAATTGTACTCGCCGTTGACGTAATTCGACGCCGTGAAATAATTCGTCGCCGCCGCCTCGACGCGAGCCTTCGGCACTTCAATCGGCAAAGACAACGCATTGCCCGTGAGCGGCAACATCAAGACGCCTGCCGCTATCGCCGCCGCCATTAATTTCTTCCGCATTCGCAATTACCTCCTTGGTTTGAAATTCTAACACCGCACCGACCGTTTTGCAATCAAAAACTTTACAGTTTCGCCGCGAAATGGTAGGATAATGGAAGTTTTTTCATCAAGGAGGCTCGTTAATGAGTACGGATTTGCAGTTTGAAGCGGAAACGACTCCCGAGCCCGTCGAACCCGAAAAATTGTCGACGCGGCGCGAGATCAAAAAAATTTCCGCAATGGTCAAAGAACTCGTCGATCAGCAAGAACGAAATTCAAAGCAATTGACTCAAGTGCTCCGCGAGAACATCAATTTTCAAAGCCAGGTTCGGCAGGGCATGTATCGCGAGATCGAACTTCTCAAGGAGCAACAGCGCGGCGAGCAATTCACTCCGCTCTTGAAAGAAATTGCCGCCGTTTGTGTCGAATATCGGCGACTGCTCGGCGAGGAAAATCTTTCGGACAACGTCCGCCGCACTCTGCAATTGATGTTCGATCAGCTCGAAGACATTCTTGCCGATTACGGCTCCGAACTTTCGATCAGTCGCGTCGGCGAACCGCGCCGCCCTCTGCTTACGAAAATTATAAATACAATCGCGACCGGCGATCCGACTCTCCACAACACGGTTGCCAAAAGCAGACGCCCGGGAGTTGTCCGCGCGGGTTATCCGCTCTATCGCGAGTACGTCGACGTTTTTGTTTACGACGAGTCGCTTGCCGCCGCGAAATCCGATCAAATCAGAAACGATTAATACATTGGAGGCTATATTTATATGAGTACATACGGAATCGATCTCGGAACCACATATTCCTGCATCGCCAGACTTGACGCCAACGGCAATCCCGAAGTCATTCGCAACAACGAAGACAATTCCAACACGCTCGCGTCGGTTGTTTTTTTCGAGAATGAAAACAATGTCATCGTGGGGCAGGCGGCGAAGGAAAATATCGAAACGGACGGCAATCGCGTGGTGCAGTTCGTCAAGCGCGAGATCGGTAAAGCCGACGGGCGGACGTATGATTTCGACGGCAAATCCTACACGCCGGTTGAGATCAGCGCGTTGATCCTCGCGCGTTTGAAAAACATCGTCGAATCGCAGGGCGGCACGATTGACAATGTCGTGATCACCGTTCCGGCGTATTTCGGATTGGAAGAACGTTCCGCCACGAAACAGGCGGGCGAATTGGCGGGTTTGAATGTTCTCTCGCTGATCAACGAGCCGACGGCGGCGGCATTGAGTTATTGCGCGCGTCAATTTCAGGAAGATCGGACGATCCTTGTTTACGATCTCGGCGGCGGCACTTTCGACGTGACGGTGATCAAAATGTCGATGACGCCGAATGATCAGAGCGGCGACGTGCAGAAAATTACCGTGCTGGCGACGGGCGGCGACGACAAACTCGGCGGCAAGGATTGGGATGATCGGCTGTTCAATTACATTTTGACGGCGTGTTGCGACGAAAACGGTTTGACGACGGAAGAGATCGAAGCCGAAACGCGGCAGGACATTCGCTCGAAAGTTGAAGAAGCGAAGCGGAAGTTATCGCAAAAAGAAACGACGAAAGTACGCATCGATGTCAACGGCGAGCGCACGGAAGTCGTGATCACTCGGAAAGATTTCGAGCGTTTGACGGCGGATAAAGTCGGGCAGACGATGAATTTCGTCGAGTCGACGCTGGAGAAGGTTCCGGACGTGCAAATCGACACCGTACTTTTGGTGGGCGGCTCGACGTACATGCCGATGATCAAAAAAGCCGTCGAAGAAAAATTCCCCGGCAAAGTGCAGCAACACGATCCGGATCAGGCGGTAGCGAAAGGCGCGGCGATTTACGCGTCGATGCTCGGCGTCTCGGTCGAGGGCGTTTCGTCCGACACGGTTGATTCGGAGAAGAAATCGGACGGCGAGCCGGTTGAAGACAAGCGCGCGGAGTTGGCGGCGAAGTTTACGGTTGAAGATCAAACGCCGCGCTCGTTCGGACCGGGCGTCGTCGATACCAAGGGCAATAAAAACACGTACATTCTCGAAAACTTCATCAAGATCGGCGAGAAGATGCCGGCGGTGGCGTCGAGAACGTATTATCCGATCGAAGACAATCAAGAACGGGTGCGGTTGCGCGCGTTTGAAAACATGTCGACCGAAGACGCGCTGATTCCGAGCGTCGATGAAGAAGGCAATCCGCAACCGACGGATCCCGCGCACGGCGTCAAACTTCTCGGCGAGTTGGTCGTCAATCTGCCGCCGAACACTCCGAAAACGACGAAGATCGAAGTCACTTTCAAAGTCGATGCCTCGGGCGTGCATGTCGAGGCGGTCAACACGGCGACGGGCGATAAGTTCGAGACATTTTTGCGGACGGCGTCGGATATCGACATCGACAAATCGGCGGTGCATCAATTGCGCATCTCGTCCGACTGATTGAAAATCGCCGCGCGGATATTTTTAAAAGTGTCGCGAGTTTCGTCGACACATTTTTTTTACAATGAGGAGGAGCATCATGGATTTTCTTCACGGCATAATCAATACGATTAACGATTTCCTCTGGACTTACATCATCATTGCCTCGCTCATCGGCTCCGGCATTGTCTACACCATCCGAACGAAATTTGTTCAGCTCCGATTGCTTCGCGAGATGTTTCGACTCATCACTTCGTCCGCCGGTACAAAGACGAGCGGCAAATAAATCAGCGGCTTTCAGGCATTTTGCGTGGGAACCGCCGCTCGCGTCGGCACGGGTAACATTGCCGGAGTTGCCATCGCCATTGTTCTCGGCGGTCCCGGTGCCGTCTTTTGGATGTGGGTCATCGCCTTCCTCGGCAGTGCCACCGGTTTTGTCGAAAGTACTCTCGCGCAAATCTACAAACTGCCGCGCGGAGACGGAGCATTTCATGGCGGTCCGGCATATTACATCAAAAATGTACTCGGTCAACCCGGCGTCGCAAAACTCTTCGCCGTTCTGCTCTCCGTGACCTTCGCGCTGATTTACAATTCCGTGCAGGCGAATACCATCGTGCTGTCCGTGCAAAAAGCTTTCGATATCGAACCGCAAATTACCGCCGCCGTTCTGGTTTTGCTTACCGCAACGGTAATTTTCGGCGGCATGCATCGCATTGCAAAACTTACCGAGTTCCTCGTTCCGATCATGGCGGGCTTGTATCTCCTTGCCGCGTTTATCGTCATTCTCCTCAACATCGACAAAGTTCCGGCAATGTTCGCGCTCATCATTCACGACGCATTTCAACCGCAAGCCGCCGTCGCGGGAGGATTTTCTGCCGTATTTATGACGGGCGTGCGGCGCGGCTTGTTTTCAAACGAAGCGGGCGAAGGTTCCGTGCCGAATGCGGCGGCAACCGCCGGAGGACTTCATCCCGTGCGGCAGGGACTCATTCAAGCCTTCGGCGTCTATGTCGACACGTGGTTTGTCTGCTCCGCCACCGCCTTCATCATTCTGCTGTCCGATCAATATGTCATCGGAGGAGATTTGAAAGGCGTCGCGCTCGTGCAGGAGTCGCTCGCAAACATTTTTGGCGCAATCGCTCCTTCCGCACTCGCTTTGGTTGTTTTCATGTTTGCCTTCAGCTCCATCGTCGGCAATTACTACTACGGCGAGATCAACGTTGCGTTTTTCGAGGGCGATGAGTCCGGCATTCTTCCGAGCGTCATTGCAAAAAATGCCGTCACCATATTCCGCGTGCTCGTCCTCGGAATGATCGTCTTCGGTTCGTTTGCCGAACTCTCGCTCGTTTGGGACAGTGCCGATCTGTTCATGGGCTTTCTGTGTTTGACAAATCTCTACGCCCTTGCGCGGCTCGGCAAATTCTCTTTCATCGCGCTCGACGATTATGTCAATCAAAAACGGAAAGGCATTGCGGAACCGATTTTCGATCCCGCCTGCCTTCCCGATCAAAAGGGCATTCATGCTTGGAAGAATTAATCGACTTTGATGTCGGCGAATATCACCGGCAATTTTTCAATCAGAATTTCGTAAATCCGAAGCGCAACCTCTCGCATCTGAGGATGCGCTTTTTTGTCTGTCCGCAATCGGAGGAAATGTCGCCACTCGCGCAAATTCATCGTCACGAAGATTTCCGTCTTCAGCGAATTCGGCAGGATCGACCGCGCTTCCTGCGGCGTTGCTCCGGCCGAGATCATTTCGAGATACGTCTTTTCGATCGTCGACATGATCTCGAGCCAGCGGCGATAATTTCGATCATCTTTTTGCCAAAAGCACGGGCGTATAAATGTCAATTCACCGCCGAATTTGCCGCCCGCATAATTGCAATAGCGCGTGCTCTCCTGACTGTAACTCGCAATCCGATGCCGGACGAGTTCATGCGAAACGCCGCGATCGCAGATCACTTTAAACGTAACACTCGCATGTTCCAACACCGATTCATGACCGCGCGCAATGATGTTTCGGATCAATTTTTCCGCACTGCCTTCGGATATTCGATCTTCGCTCTTGTAGCAGACGCGCCCCGCGCGCTCGATTAAATTCATCACGCGCGTCGGTTCAAGCTCGCTTTCCAAACTTACACTCGCATCAATAATTTTCATCGGATAACCGCCTTACTCTTTCGATTGCTTCCGCGCCGCGAACGTTAATTCATTCATCGACGGCTTGAATGTCTCTTGCAATTGATCGAAATTGAGATCGATCGCCGCATCCGTCGACAGAATTTCCGACAGTTCATCCGTTGCCGAATCCTGCTCGAACCAATATTGCTCCGACGTCGACGCAAATTGCTCTTCATCTTCCGCGCCGAGATCGTCTTCATCGACAACCGTAATTCCCGTCAAGCCGTATATCGCCGCATTCTTCAGCGTCAAACTGCCGGTGCCGAACGCATACACGATGTCATTGCCGCTCACGCGCGAAGAAGTGATCCTGACATCGCGCAATGCAATTTGATCTTCCGACGCCGTGTAATTGTAAATCACGTCCGAGCCGCCGCTGTAAACGAAAACGTCCGCGCCGCTTCCACCATAAAGTTTGTCGTTGCCGAGCCCGCCGTGCAATGTCGAGCCGCCGCTGCCCGCGCGGAGCTCATTCGCCTTGTCGTCGCCGTTCAGTTCAATTTCTTCGCCGTATTTCGATGCATTGATCTCTTTCAGATTGTTGGAATAATCTTCGATGTTGAAGACATTGCCGTTTTCTTCGAGATCGGCATTTGCGCTTATCGTCAATCGAGTCTTGCTCGAATTGTAAGAAACGCCGTCAGGCAATTCCTTTCCGTAAGTGAATGCTTCTTCCGAACCGTCAACGACGACTTCGATGACGCCGCTCGGATTTACCAACGTCAATTTCTTCGAGCCGACCGTGATCACCGTGTTTTTGCCGCTGTCTTTGAACATCGATCTGTCAATGTCGCTGACGCCGACCAATCGAATTGTATCGCCTTCGCCGTAATTGAAAATGCGATCGCTGCCCTCGCCCTCGTTGTAAACGAAAACGTCCGCGCCTTCGCCGCCGTACAATTTATCCGAACCTTCGCCGCCGTCGAGTGAACCGCCGCCGCTTCCGGCGTATATTTCATTCGCCTTGTCGTTGCCCGTAATATTCAATTCATCGGTGTATTGCCGCGCGTCCAATGTAATCAATTCATTGCTGAATTCATTCATGTCAATCGTGTTGTCCTCAAATTCCGCGCCGTCACGGATCGTCAATTTCGTTTTGTCACTGCTGTAAACCGCGCCTTCCGGCAAATTCTCGCCGTACGTCGCCAACTCCTCGCCGTCTTCTCCGATAACAGTGATTTGCCCCTTCGGATTTACAAACGTCAATTTCTCCGTGCCGAGTGTCAAAATCACATTCGATCCGCTGTCACGGAAATCGTTGCGAGAGATCGTGCCGACGTCTTGCAATTGAATCACATCGCCCTGATTGCCGTCGTAATTGTAAATGTGATCGTTGCCGTCACCGTCTTTATGAACGAAAACATCCGCGCCGCTTCCGCCGTAAAGTTTATCGGCTCCCGCGCCGCCGTCGAGCGTCGAACCGCCGCTGCCCGCGCGCAAAACATTCGTCTTGGAGTTGCCTGTCAACATCAATTCTTCGCCGTAAGCACTGCCGTCAATATCTTTGATATTGCTCGACAACGTCTCCATGTCGAATTCATTGCCGAACTCCGACAAATCCGCATTCGCGCCGATCGTCAATTTCGTTTTGGAACCGTTGTAAGAAACTCCGCGCGGAAGTGTCGTGCCGTAAGTCGACAGCGTATTTCCGCCGTCGTCGGTCACAATGATCGCGCCCTGCGGATTGACAAACGTCAAGCGATTGCTTCCGATCGTCAAGATCGTATTCTTGCCGCTGTCGCGGAAATCGCTGCGCTCCACGCTTGTCACGCCGCGCAATTGTACTACGTCTGCATTTTCCTCATTCGTGCTGTCGTAATTGTAAATACGCTCGTTGCCCTCGCCGTAAGTATAAACGAAAGTATCGGCACCCGCGCCGCCGTACAATTGATCATTGCCTTCTCCGCCGTCGAGTGTCGAGCCCGCCGTGCCCGCATACAGATCATTTGCTTTGTCGTTGCCCGTCAATGCCAATTCGCCTTCGTATGCGGACGCATCTATGTCGCGGAGCGTCGATACGTAATTGTCTACCGATAATGCCGGTTCTTCCAAATCCGCATTTGCCGCCACGAACAATTTCGTCTTGCCCGTGTTGTAAGTCAAGCCGCTCGGCAAATTCTCATTGTATGTCAACAACTCCAACTCGTTTTCGTCGATGATTCGGAGTTGCCCGACCGCGTCAACCAGCGTCAATTGTTCACTGCCGATTGAT
>ERZ842401.7144-NODE-7144-length-11564-cov-4.260839_pt1 | contig 11564 bp, 9 predicted proteins | sample MGYA00521270_ERZ842401 | MGnify/ENA primary metagenome ERZ842401 (study PRJEB31892, sample SAMEA3878208) | bioreactor metagenome | biome: Moose rumen | place: Sweden | collected 2011-10 | study: EMG produced TPA metagenomics assembly of the PRJEB12797 data set... | reverse complement strand
TTCGCAGGCCGATCCCGGTCTTCCCGCCCGCGCCGTTGAACATCATGAACACAAACCCGGCCAGGCCGCTCAGCACGCCGCTGAGCAGGTAGGTATTGAAGCGGGTCAGCTTGACGTTGATCCCCAGCATTTGCGCGCTCTGCGCGTTTCCGCCGATGGCATAAGTGTTCCGGCCGAACTTGGTAAAGCGCATGACCAGATAAATGATGATGACCACGGCAACCGCGATGATGGTCACCCAGTGAAGGGTCGCGGGGTTGACGAACACCTGCCCTCTTCTGATCCTTGAAGTGCCCAGCTCCGGGATCTTGATCGCCGCGTTGCTGATCCATAACGTGAAGGGATTCTTCTCGCTCACCGGCACGTTTTCGCCGCCGGACAGGATCGTCGTCAGGCCGCGGGCCAGGAACATGCCGCCCAGGGTAATGATAAACGGCTGGATCTCCAGATAGCTGATCAGCGCCCCCTGAAATGCCCCGAATACGGCGCCGATGCCGATGGCGATTCCGAACGTTGCCAGCACCAGCAAAGTTTGATCCTCGATCCCGCTGTTATTGAGAAAAATGGAGCAGACCATGCACGTCAGGCAGATCACGCCGCCAACGCTGATATTGATGCCGCCTCCGATCATAACAACCGTCAGGGAGCAGGCAATGATAATCAGGTAGGAATAATAATTCGTGATATCAAAGAACACCTGCGGTTTCTGAAATTCCTCGATCAAGAGAAGCGCTGCGCCGTACATCAGCAAGAAGATGCCGCCGCTGATAATGGTCAGCAGCTGAGCGTCCGTCAGCCGCTCAAATTTCTTCTTTCTTCTCAGATCCGGCTGCATGACAGTCATATCATTCCACCTCCTTCGCCTGGGAAGAACGGAGCGCCATCCGGATTTTACCGCTCACGGAAACCAGCCAGTTTCTCACAACCGGTGATCCGGCAATCATGATCACAATGATCACGATGGCTTTATAGGCTTTCATGCTGTCCGGAGAAACCTGCATGGCGTTCAGCGTCGTGGACAGGGTCTGGATCGTATAAGCGCCCAGGATGGAGCCCCCCAGACGGAACTTGCCGCCGCCCAGGTTGTTTCCGCCGATGGCCACTGCCAGGATCGCGTCCATCTCGATGGAATCCATCAGGGATTTCGTCGTCAGCGTGCCCAGATTGCTGCACTTCACGATGGCGGCTACCGCCACGCAAACGCCCAGCATCACGAAGCTCAGCAGCTTCACGGCCGTCGGGTTGATGCCGTTCAGCTGCGCCGCCTTCTGATTGATCCCCACCGCCTGCGTATACAGCCGCAGATTCGTCCGCTTAAAAACCAGCCACATCAAAAGCCCCATCAGGATCACAATGAATATGGACGTGGGGATGGGCACCCCCGGGATCACCTTCCCCATGGCAAATATGATCGGATCATCCAGCTTGATGGAGCCAACGCCCAATACCTGAAATAAGAAGTAATAGGCGATGGACCGCCCGCAGGAAAACAGGATCAGAGTCGCGATCATGGGCTGGATTTTGAAGTATGCGACCAGCGTGCCGTTAAAGAGCATGAACACGATCGCCGCGATGATCGCCGCAATGATGCCGAGGATCACGTTGGGCCACGCCACCGATGACAGCGTGGAGAGCTGCTCCTCATGCTGGGGATGCATCATAATCACGAAGAACGCGCCGGCAATGGCGCCCACCGCGCCAACGGAAATATCCTGCCCGCCGCAGGCCGCGGTCACCAGCGTCATGCCCATGGAGATAATCGCCAGCACGCTGGCGCTGTCGATGATGCTGATGATGTTTCCCGAGAGCACGGAGCCCTTATCGTCCGACGCCACCGATATCGCAAAGAAATGGAAATCGCCAATCACCGCGCAGCGGATCAGATTAAATAGGATCAGCACGCCCAGCGCCACCAGCGGCATCGCCAGCGCGCCGAGGCTGCCCTTGAGTCTCTTCATAATAGCGTTCATTTCACTGCTTCCCTCCAGCGATGGTCTGCATGATCTGGCCCTGCGTCAGCTGGTCCCCGGTCAGCTCGCCCACGATGTTCCGATCCCGCATGACGATCAATCGGGAGCAGGTACGCAGCATTTCCTCAATCTCGGAAGAGATAAAAGTCACGCTCATACCTTCCTCAGCGAGCTTCAGCACCAGCCGCTGAATCTCCAGCTTGGTGCCCACGTCAATACCGCGGGTCGGCTCATCCAGGATCAGGTAATCCGGGTGCGTCAGCAGCCACCGGGCCAGGATCACCTTCTGCTGATTCCCGCCGGAAAGGCTTCCGATGGGCGTATCCTGGCTGGCCGTTTTGATCTGAAGCGCCTTGATGTACTCGTCCGCAAAAGCCTCCATTTCCTCCCGTTTCATCGGGTGGAAGAAGCCCTTCATCACCTGCAGCGCCATGATGATATTCTCCCTGACGCTCAGGTCGGCGATGATGCCGTCCCTCTTCCGGTCCTCCGCCAGATAGCCGATGCCGTTTTTCATGGCGTCGTGGGGTTTGGTGATTCGAACGTCTCTTCCCTTCATGCTTACCCTGCCGCCTGTCACCCGGTCCGCCCCGAAGATGGCGCGTACGCTTTCGCTGCGGCCGGAGCCCAGCAGCCCGGTAAAGCCGTTGACCTCTCCCTTGCGGATGCTGAAATCGAAGGGCCTGCTTTCGGTGCTGGACAGGTTTTGGGCCTTGTAAACCACCTCGTCGCTGCCTGCGCTCTTCTGGCCCACCTGCTCCAGGCTTTCCATGTCGTTCAGGTCCTTGCCCATCATCTTGGCTACCAGCTGCACCTGGGGCAGCTCCGCCACCGGCCATTCGCCCACCAATTCGCCGTTCCGAAGCACGGTGATCCGGTCGCTGACCGCGTACACCTGCTCCAGAAAATGGGTCACAAAGACGATGGCTACGCCCTTGTTCCGCAGATCCCGCATAAGCCCAAACAGCATCTCCACTTCCTTCTCATCCAGGGAGGAGGTGGGCTCGTCCAGGATCAGCACCTTGCATTTCATGTCCACCGCGCGGGCGATGGCCACCATCTGCTGCACTGCCAGGGAGCAGCGGGAAAGCTCCTGCTTGGCCCTTGCCGGAATATTCAGGCCTTCCAGGATTTCCGTTGTCCGCTTGTTGCGGGCCCGCCAGCTGATAAAGGCGCCCTTGGCCCTTCCGATGAACATATTTTCAGCCACTGTCAGGTTGGGGCAAAGGGTGATCTCCTGGTACACTGTACTGATGCCGATATCCTGGGCATCCTGGGGCGAATGGATTTTTGCCTCTCCCGTCACACCCTCGATCCGGATGCTTCCCGCGTCTTTCTCATGCACGCCTGTCAGCACCTTGATCAGCGTGGATTTCCCGGCGCCGTTCTCCCCCATCAGGGCGTGGATCTCGCCTTTACGCAGGGTGAAATCCACATTGTTCAGCGCCTTGGTGCCCGGAAACTGTTTGCAGATTCCGCGCATGGTCAATACCACCTGATTTTCTTCATTTGGCATTCGGGCCAGCTCCTTCCGCTCTATGAGAAAAACGCGGTATGAACGCGCGTTTCAGTCCGTTCATACCGCGCCTGTTGGTTGGCTAAGGTAAATTACAGTCCGTAATTGTCGATGTCTTCCTGGGTGATGGTCTTGGCGTCAAAGCCCTTTTCCACGGAAATCACCTGGTTCAGCTCATTCAGGCCGAAGGCAGACAGATCTTCGCCGTTTTCCAGGGCCTTAATCATCTGGTCGATAACCGCAGCCTGGAAGGGAGAGCACTGGCCGTCATAGTTCCATTCGCCGGCCAGCAGCTTTTCCAGCGCCCACTTGTTGCAGTCGAAGCCCATGATGATGACGTCGCCGTTCACACCGTGGGTGATCTTCTTGGCGTCCAGAGCAGCCACAACGCCGTCGGCCATGCCGTCGTTTTCTGCGTACACGATGTTGAACTTGATGCCGGCGTCGATGGCGGCTTCAGCGATCTTGCGGGCTTCTTCGGGGTCCCAGGTGTCGCCGCCGGTGCCTTCACGGACGATGGTCCAGTTGGCTTCGGCTTCGCACTTTTCGGTCAGGGGATCGCTGCGGCCGATCTGAGCGGCGCTGCCAAGCTGGCCCTGAATGTGCAGGATGTTGTATTCTTCCAGGCCCAGGCTCTCCAGCCAGGCAACGGCGGTTTCGCCTTCAAGGCGCATATCGGAAACAACAGCCGCAGTGTAGTTGGAAGGATCGGTTTCGATCATACGGTCGAAGAGGAACACGTCGATGCCGGCATTCTTCGCATCCTGCAGCACCGTATCCCAGCCGGTGGTATCGGCGGCGGACACCAGGATGTAGTCCACTTCAGCGGTGATGAAGCCGCGGAACGCATCCAGCTGCTTGTCGGCAGTGGGGGCGGTCACGAAGGTGGCGTCATAGCCGTTTTCCTTGGTGAAGGTGTCGGTCAGGTTTTTCACGTTCGCCTGGCGATAGCCGGATTCAGCGGGATCCAGGTTGATGATGCCGACCTTGATCAGATCGCCGTCCGCAAGGGCGATGGCGGTGCAGGAGAGCACCATCAGCAGAGCCAGGAGCAATGCAACAAATTTCTTCATAGTTTTCCCTCCTGATTTATTCGGCTCTTCCCGAGCCTTTGTTGATGTTATTATATATCCTTTTTCCGCTGTAAACATTCATTATCTTTTGAAGAAAGCAAGAACATTTTTTTATTTTTTTCAGGAGCGCTGGGGCAAATTGACGTTTTTTTTAGAAAACGGATACTTTTTTTGGAATCTGCTTTTTCCGCCTGTTCTCCCGAAGAGAAATATGCTATAATGCCCTATATTTATTGCGTATTGGAGGGGTCCTATGCCTACACGCCGGCCCTCAGTCCACCCCACCCGCACCGTACAGCAGCAGATCCGCACGCTGCTGATCATCCTGTCCGTCACCATGGCTACCATTATCACTGTGCTGACGCTGATGCTGGTGGCTATCAACCGCCAGTACGCCGGGGTGCTGGCCTGCGCCAATACGGCTGCGGATTTCAATAAAGAATTCAAAAGCACCCTGGATTCTGAAATGTATAATCATGTTATCCGTCCCCGAACCGAGCATTCCGTGGACGAATTACCCATGCAGGAATTGGACGCGGCAGAGCAGGTGCTCAATCGCCTGTCAACCGAAACCACCCTCAGCGACAACCGTTGGCGGGTTCGCAGCATGCTGGATATGTGCCGGAACCTGCGGGCTTATATGATCGAAATCGCCCATACGGAATCCTACGACCTGCGCATGGAGCTGCTGGAGCGCAACATCCGAGGCGAAACGGGATTGACCCGGCTGATCGAAAATTACATGCACGATTTTCTGGGCGACGAGGTGCGGGAGCTGGCCCGGCTGCGGGGCATGATCGGGCGGCAGACCACGCTGCTCATCATTTCCTCCGTGGTGGCGATGGGCGCGCTGTTCATCGCCCTGCTGCTTTACTCCCTGCGAGTGAGCCGCAGCATCACGGGCCCCATCCGGGCGCTGACGGAAAAGGCCGAACGCTTTGGCGCGGATAATTTTTCCAGCCTGCCGGTGGATACAAGCATCGCGGAATTAAAAACCCTGGATCGAAACTTTGATAAAATGGCCGGGCGGATCACCTCCCTGATGGAAAAGCAGCGGCAGGATCAGCAATCCCTGCATCGGGCGGAATTGGAGCTGCTCCAGGCCCAGATCAACCCCCATTTTCTTTATAACACCTTGGATTCCATTGCCATCCTGGCCGAATCCCAGCGGGAGGAGGATGTGGTGAACATGGTCACCAGCCTCTCCACGTTCTTCCGCAATTCCCTGAACCGGGGGGAGGATATTATTTCGCTGCGCGCGGAATTGATTCAGGCCAAATCCTATCTGGAGATCCAGCAGATCCGTTACAGCGATATCCTGACCTATTCCATATCCCTTCCCGAGGAAATCCAGGATGTAACCGTGCCCAAGCTGATCCTTCAGCCTCTCATCGAAAACGCCCTGTATCATGGCATCAAGAACCGCCGGGGCCGGGGCGTCATCCAAATCACCGGGGAAAAGCAAAACGATGATATTTTGCTGCAGGTACGGGATAATGGCGCCGGCATGACGGAGGAGCAGCTCCAGCGGCTCCAGGCCGGCGTTTACGAGGAGCATCACAGCGGTCTGGGCCTCAAGAACGTGCACCAGCGCATCCGCCTCTACTGCGGCGAGCCTTACGGCCTCACCTTTGAAAGCAAACAGGGGATCGGAACCACTGTCACCGTGCTTTTGCCCAGCCGGGGCGTGAAAGCCCCGGATCAGGAAGGAGCGAAATGAATCATGAAAAAATATTGTCTGGCGCTGTTTTTGGCCGCGCTTTGCGTTTTTTTGTCTGCCTGCGGCAATCCTGACGCAGCTGCCAACCACGGCGAAGAAAAGAAAATGATCGTGGTTGGCTTTTCCCAGGTGGGCGCCGAAAGCGACTGGCGCAAGGCCAACACCCTCAGTATGCAGGCGGCTTTTTCCCCCGAAAACGGCTACCGCCTGATCCTGGACGACGCGCAGCAAAAACAGGAAAGGCAGATCACCGCCATCCGCAATTTCATCAATCAGGGCGTGGATTATATCGTTTTGGCCCCCACCACCGAACGGGGGTGGGATACGGTGCTGCTGGAAGCCAGGGCGGCGGGCATCCCCGTCATCATCGTGGACCGGATGATCGAAATCGCCGATACAAATCTGTTCACCTGCTGGATCGGCAGCGATTTCCGCAAGGAAGGAGACGAGGCTGTGCGGTGGATGGAACGTCAATTTGAAAAAGCGCCGCTGCGCATCGTGCATTTGCAGGGCAACATCGGCTCCAGCGCCCAAATCGGCCGCACCGAGGGGCTGGACGCCGGGCTGGCTGTCCATCCGGAATGGCAGCTGGTTTTCCGCGCCTCCGGGGATTTCACCCAGGCCAAAGGCCAGGAGCTGGTGGAGGCGGTGCTGAATGAAGGCATGGCCTTTGACCTGATCTATTCCGAAAACGACAACATGGCCTACGGGGCCATCGACGCGCTGAAAAAAGCGGGGCTGCAGCCGGGAGGAGACATGAAAATCGTCTCCTTCGACGCCAGCAGCACCGCCCTGCATATGATTTTAAGCGGAGAAATCAGCTATGACGTGGAATGCAATCCCCTCCACGGCCCCCGTGTGCGCGCTATCATTGAGCAGCTGGAGCGGGGCGAAACGCCGCCCAAGTTCACCTATGTGGAGGAGACGGCTTTTGACCGGGAAAAACTGACGGAAGCGCTCATCAACAGCCGCGGCTATTGACCGCCCTCCCGCGCCCGCCATTCCTTGGGCGTCATGCCCTCCACCTTGCGGAACACGTGGCTGAAATAGTTGGGCTCATTATAGCCCACCTCCAAGGCGATATCGGAAAGGCGCAGATTGGTGGTCTGCAAAAGCTCCTTGGCTTTTTCCATGCGCATCGCCGTCAGGTAGCTGATGAAGGATCGGCCCATCGCCTGGGAAAAAACCGTGCTGAAATGCGCGGCGCTCATGCCCACGTGCCGGGCCGTGGAAATCAAAGAAATATTGGGATCGCAATAATTTTCGGCCACGTATTTTTCAGCCCTGCTGATGACGTGGCTGTATTTCATTTCCCCCGCCGTATCCTTCCTGGCGGACAGCGCCTCCGTCAGCAATCCTTCCGCCGTCTGCCGGAAGGACGCTTTATCCCCGGAGGCGGCGAAAATGTTGTGCTTTTCGCTGAGCCGGGCGGCGATATCCTTTTCATCCGCACCGGGAGTATGCCGGGCGATGATTTGCACGGCAAGCTTGAGAATATCGATCAACGCGTAATAGCGCATCAGCATGCTGTCATACTGCTCCTGGCCGGAAAGCACCTCGTCCAGCAGGGCAGGCGCCTCCTGAGGCGCGCAGTGCAGCAGCCGCTGCCGGAAGCTTTCCCCGAAGTGGCCGCTGGAATTGACGATATCCGCGGTGATCTGGGCGGTATCGCTGACGTTGACCACCTGCCCGGCGGAAACGCCGCTGACCTTTTTCAGCAGATCGGCGGCCGCCTTATAGGAATCGGCGATAGCCCCCAGCCGCTGCACCGCGCTGCCCACCACCGCCGTTACCACCGGGCACAGCTCCTTGACCTCGTGGCGGATGATATTCACCAGGCGATAGATGCGCTCGTTCAGCGCCTCTTCGCTGCCGCCGTAGGCCAGCAAGACCAGCTGATCCGGCGCGGTAAAATCATACAGGATGTCCTCCTCCCGGGCCAGGGCCTCCTGCACCAGGGCATACAGCCGCTTCATATCCGCGCTTTGGGTATCAAAATAGCACACTGTCACCAAATAATTCGTGCGCACGATGTCCATATTCAGGGTACGGGCCTGCTCCAGCACCGCCCCAAGCTCCGTCCGTTCAAAAAGCAGCTGCCGCACGAAGCGCTGCCGCAGCGCCTGGCCCACCGCATCCTGGTCAAAGGCGCCTGCCGTGACGGAGGCCGCCTTGCTTTTTTCGATGCGGGCCGCCATTTCCTCGATCACCCGCGTGAGATCAGCCGCCCGCACGGGCTTGAGCAGATACTGGTCCACGCCCAGCTCGATGGCCTTCTGGGCGGATTCAAAATCTCCGAACCCGCTGATAATCACGATCTTCAGCCAGGGTATCATGGCCTTGGCATGGCGGATCAGCCCAAAGCCGTCCAGAAACGGCATGCGGATATCCGTCAGCAAGATGTCCGGCATCAGGTCCTGCATCATGGAAAGGGCCATTTCCCCATCCGACGCTTCGCCGCAGAAGGCATAGGGGCCCTGCATTTTTTCAATGGCGTTGCGTATGCTCTGCCGGATCAGCAACTCATCCTCCACCACAAAAATCTGATACATAACGATCCCCTGCGTCTGTCGTTTTATTCGCCCGCGCGTTGCTTGCATTATAACACGAAAATACGTGTATAGCAAGCAAAGCATCCGCACAGCGCATTTCGTCAATATCTTTGTCACCTTCAAAAACGTAAAATTTTCCGTTTTTGCCAATAAAAAAAGCCCGCCGAAGCGAGCCTGATATTCTGCTGATTAGATTTTGTTCAATTCACGCACGATAATGGCCTTGTATTCTTCGCTATGCCCCTCTGCCGCAGGGCGCAGGAACGGATGCACCGCCATCTTTGATGTCCCCAATTCCTGATACGGCGCATATTCAACATTCGTACCGATTACTTCCGTATCTTCGTCAAGCTGCTGGTGCGTGATGCTGTTGCACAATCTGCCCGTGTCAACCGGGGCAAGCTGTTTTGCGTATGTTTCTGCCTTGCCGCCAACGATTTCCAGCGCACGGGCTTTTGCTTCTTTTATGGCATTGTTCGATCGTGTTCACATCGTTGGAGAGGGCAGAGATATAGAGCGCGTTGTTTTCACCGGAAAAGGCCTGAATGCCCTTTTCCAGAAGACGGTCAAAAACGTATTTCCGATACTGCTTCATCGCCTTTGCGCGGAACTCAGAGAGAAATGTCCTGTCCAGCATCCATCCCAGTCCAAACAGCGCAAACGCGTCGCCTGCGATGAGCAGCAGCGTGCCGAACCCGTAGGGGCACTCTCCGGAGATCAGGTCGGCGACCTCCTTGATGAGCCAGGAAATCACCAGTTCCGCTGCGGCGCCGAACAGGGCCGCGAGCACAGTCATCGACAAATTGAATTTGTTTTCCCGGAACAGCTCTTTGAGGAACGGGCGCCGCAGCGCTTTGATTTCTTTCTTATTCATGATGATCCTCTTTTCTGAATCGTAAGGATTCCGATAATCATATGATTTACCCGAACAGAATCGGCACGAGGAAGAACCCAATCATATTATTCAGAAAATGAGGAATGAAGCTGATCAGGCAGTTCCCGGTCCTGCGGTACAGTAGCGCATAAAGGATCGCATCAATAAAAATGCCGCCCAGATCCCACGCAACGATTCCCGCCGCACCCGCGGTAAAATGCGCTGCGGCAAAGAGTAAGGCACTGGCTATAGCCACCGGCCAGAACGAAAAGTGCTTCATACCCTTTCCCACAAAGAACGCACGGAATTCGATCTCTTCCCCGAGAACGGAAGCGATCTGATTGAACAGCAGCAGCGGAAGCTGATCAAGGCCCGGCATATTTACCCGCCCCAGCACATGGTCTATGTAGGCGCGGCCAAACATAGCCCTGCTCAGAAGCATTTCTGCGGGGGACAAAACAAGCATGAAAAGGATCAGGGGAATAACCCCCGGCTTCTTCATGTCCGAAAAGAAACGTTTAAAACTAAGTCCGGATTCGGAATCAGGCGTTTTTTCAATGCCCTCTATGATGAAGAAACACGCCAGTCCCGCAATGTGGATCGCAGCGGCAGCAATAACGGAGGATGTCGCCGCTTTTATTGTGACCGCGATGATCATCACAGCCATTCCAAGGAGCGTAATGATCTTAACTTTGTCTTTTTTCAATTCATCAGGCATATGCCAGTCTCCTTCCTAAAAAATCGGATTGTTGCAGTGATAAATTTAGTCAGCTTCCGGTTTTCCGGGGTATCATTTGCTCTGTAATCCAGTTTTTACGCAAGAAAAGGTTTCTTTGTCAGCCACCCCCGGAACAGTCCGCCCTCAAAGAAAGAGATGGCGATAAAGAAGATGTCGGCAAAGATATTGGCATCCCAAATCACTGACGATCTCTTTCATGAAATCTCCTCCTGTTTCGCGGCCAGCACCGCTCCGTTCCATGCGTGTTCCAGATGCTTTGCGACCTGCTTTTCGTCGAATTCCAGATGGTTGTTGGCGATGATGCTGGCGTATCCGTGGGCAAACAGCGCAACGGTGATGAATACGCCTTTGGTCTGCTCGAGACTCAGCTCCGCTCCCTCCCGCATGGCCGCAAGGATGGGGAGCAGCTCCTGGGAATCGACCATTTCCAACAGACTTTTTTCCTCCGCGTATCCAGATTGGAACAGGAAGCGGAAAAGCTGTGGTTCCTCGACGGCAAAGCGGATATAATTCAGGCCGATCCCCAGGATCGGCTCCTGCCCCGGCTGTGTGTTCAAAAGGTATTTCGTGTGAAGCTGATCCGCATACCTATAAGCAGCCCTTTTCAGGTTGTCGATCGTCGAAAAGTGATACATGACCGGCTGCGTGGAGCAGCGCAGCTGCTCGGAAACACTCCGCGCATTGATCTTTTCAAAACCGCTTTGACGTACAACTTCTATGGCTGCGTCAACGATCATGCTTTCTGTGACTCTGGTCTTTGGTGGCATGCACAGATTCTCCTTCTGTAACTATAGTTATGTAACGCATATTATGATACGTCTGTTTTTCAGTTTTGTCAATCTTAGTTGAAGTTCGGCTGTGAATACTGTTCATCCTGCCTCCCCATACCATGGGCTGTTCTGCCTTGAGCTGTTTCGTGATATCTGCGTTTGGCAAACGTCAGCGGCGGCGTGAGTCCGCTGGATCGGGCGGTGGAACATGAACGTTGAAATGCAGGATATATTTGCCGCTTATTTTGCCTCCTATACCACGTCGCATTCCTTAACGCCCGTGCAATGGAAAGCTGCCAGAGCCATCATGAATTGCCGGACTGCCGCGCTGGGCGCTCATATAGACACCT
>ERZ842401.7142-NODE-7142-length-11566-cov-3.962384_pt1 | contig 11566 bp, 12 predicted proteins | sample MGYA00521270_ERZ842401 | MGnify/ENA primary metagenome ERZ842401 (study PRJEB31892, sample SAMEA3878208) | bioreactor metagenome | biome: Moose rumen | place: Sweden | collected 2011-10 | study: EMG produced TPA metagenomics assembly of the PRJEB12797 data set... | reverse complement strand
GATGAAGTTCTTGATAATATCGAGCAGACGCTCCCGTTCAAAGATGCCCTCAAAGAAGGTATCGAACTGTGCGTACTGCGTGTTTTCGTAATTGCCGTCCTTCGTTTTCCACTCCATGAAGCGGTCTTCGCCGGAGGTGATCGTTCCCGCCTTTGAGGTCAGGTGGTCGCTCATAACGCAGATACAGTTGTAGATGAACATGGACGGAATCTCATGCATATAGTTCCGAATCTGAGTATAAGCCTCCGATGCGTCCGTTTCTTCTCTGGACGGGGACTTAAGCTCTACCAAAACAACCGGCAGACCGTTAAGGAACAGAAGCACGTCCGGGCGCTTGTTGCTGTTCTCAATGAAAGTCCATTGATTGGCGACAACGAAGGAGTTCTGGTCAGGATTTTTGTAATCCACAAGGTACACGAGGCCGGAGCGTTCCTCGCCCTTGACAAAATAGCGCACCTCTATGCCGTGCTGAATATAGTCCATGAAGACAGCATTCTTCTGTACCAGTTCGGCATTTTCAAAGTTTTTCAGTTTGAACAGCGCATCTGCGATGGCATCCTCCGGCATAGTCGGATTCAGTCGGCGCAGGGCTGCGTTCAGTTCTTCTTCATAGAGAGGGCTGTAGAAATCCCTGTCAACATCGGGACCGTAAACATAACGGTATCCCATGTTCTGGAACAGTTCTATGATGGAGTTCTCATAGTCCGCTTCCGTATAAAATCCTGACATAGCATTCACTCCTTTGTATGTACTTTCTATCATGATACCCTTTGCAGGGTGCTTTTCTTATTAAGTTCCTATTACTCCGTTTCAAACGAGAATTTACAGGAGCAGGCACAAACACTGTTCGCCAATATGTTTATTCATAATGCCTCCGATCAGTGGGCTGAAGGAGTCCTTTCTGATGTGGCAGACATCACGATGGGACAGTCTCCTAAAGGCGATACCTACAATGAGGATGGCATCGGCACCGTTTTCTTCCAAGGAAGAGGAGAATTCGGATTCCGATTCCCGACACGGCGTCTATTCACAACTGATCCCAAGCGCATGGCTCAATCAAACGATGTTCTTATGAGTGTTCGCGCTCCTGTCGGTGATTTTAATGTTGCCTATGAGCCTTGTTGCATAGGACGTGGTCTTGGTGCAATCCGCTCGAAGGACAATCATCAGTCTTTCGTGTTATATACAGTTTTCTCTCTGAGAGAGAAACTGGATATGTTTAATGGCGAGGGTACCGTTTTCGGCTCCATCAACCGGGATGCACTAAATTCGATGCCGATTATCATTCCTACCAAGGATGAAATGGATCGGTTTGAAGAGATTGTAGCACCTATGGATGCCGCCATACGCAATAACTATGAGGAAATATGCCGTCTTGAGGCTATCCGTGACAGTTTACTTCCTCGGCTGATGTCCGGCGAATTAGATGTCTCTGACCTTGACCTCTAAGCCGCTAAATTCTCGTTTATCTCATCATTTACCTCAACTTTCCGCCTGATTGTTTCAAGCAAATCAACTATTTTTTGCTGGCTTTTCATATCGGGCGCATCAATCTCTATTGTCTGAAAAGTAGTTGATGCTCTTGCCAAGGCTGGGACACCCACTTGTGATGCGTTTGAAAGCAGCTTGTGTTGCCCAATTCTCGTATGGAAATAGTAAACAAGGTATTCTGGTAGGATTCTCTCGTTGCACCTTACACGAAACTGGCTCTGTGAAATAACATACCTATCATAAAGTGAATCTTCTGGGATGAAAACAATCTGTCCTAACGTTCCTCGATGGGTAATTACAACATCTCCTCTATGAGCGTTTGCTTTACCAAGAGAATCCGCTTTTTCCTCGGTTACATATCTAAACGAATCCTCTTTTAGTACAAATCCATCTAAATTGCTACCGTTAAGTACAGGAATGCCCTCATCAACGAAACATTCAACCTTGATGTTCGAGCCAAATGGTCCCATCGAGATTTCAGAAATCAGGTCCGCAATTTTCATCATTTCAAATTTCATACCCAATCGCTCCTAACTTTCTTCTGATCTCGTCCTCCAGTTCATGGGACTTGGCAAACATATCGGAAAGTTCCGATGTCAACCGTGCCATTTTCTCTTCAAACGGTTCGCCGTCATCTTCCTGCTCCTCGATGCCGACATAGCGTCCCGGCGTCAGAATGTAGTCCTGCTTTTCGATATCCTGCAGCGTGGCAACAGAGCAGAAGCCCTTCACGTCCTCAAGCGTTCCGTTCTGGAATGCCTCGAAGGTATCGGCCAGTTTCTGAATGTCCTCTTCGGAGAAATCCCTGTGCTTGCGGTCAACCATGTGTCCCATCTTGCGGGCATCGATAAAGAGCGTCTTGCCTTTCTGCTTCTTGCCCTTCGTGATAAACCACAGGGTAACCGGAATGGTCACGCTATAGAACAGCTGTGTCGGCATAGCGATAATGCCTTCGATCAAATCGTCCTCTATGATCTTTTTACGGATTTCGCCTTCGCCGCTGGACTGCGTGGAAAGGGCTCCATTCGCAAGCACCAGACCGATCTTACCGTTCGGCGCAAGGTGGTGGATCATGTGCTGAATCCATGCGTAGTTGGCGTTACCCGCAGGTGGAATACCGTACTTCCAGCGCACATCCTCCAGGAGCTTCTCCTGATTCCACGGATGATAGTTAAAGGGCGGATTCGCAAGGATGAAGTCCGCTTTCAAAGTCGGATGCAAGTCATTTGTAAAGGTATCCGCCTGGTAGGGACCGAAGTCAGCATCGATCCCACGGATCGCCATGTTCATTTTCGCCATCTTCCAAGTGTCTGCGTTTGCCTCCTGCCCATAAACGGCAATAGCGCCGCGCTTGCCGGAATGAGCCCGGATGAATCTGGCGCTCTGTACGAACATACCGCCGGAGCCGCAGCAGCAATCATATACGCGGCAATTATCGAACGGACGCAGAATGGATACGAGCGTCTTGACCACGCTGGACGGCGTATAGAATTCGCCTCCGCCGACGCCTTCCTTTTCCGCAAACTGCGCAATGCAGTATTCGTAGGTGCGACCAAGGAGGTCTTCGCTCTCCGTGGTATCGCTCATGTCTATGTTATTTGTGAAGATGTCCACGACATCGCCCAACACACGCTTATCCAGGTCGGGGCTTGCGTAATTTTTCGGAAGGACATTCTTCAGCGTCTTGTTCTCGGCTTCGATAGCTCTCATAGCATTATCGATAACCGTTCCAATCTCAGGAGTATGAGCCGCAGCCGCAATAGTACTCCAACGAGCCTCTTCCGGCACGAAGAAAATATTCTCCTCGGTATATGCATCTCTATCATCTTCAAACCCGTCGCCTTCATCTACAAGTTCCTGGTATCTCTTGTCAAAGGCTGCGGAAATATAGCGCAGAAAGATAAGCCCGATGATTACCTTTCTGTATTCCGCTGCCGGAATATGTCCCCACAGGACGCAGGCCGCATCCCACAGTTGTTTTTCAAAGCCGATGTTGGCATTGGTTTTATCAGCCATTATTGCTTACCTCCATATACGATTGTATTCATTCTTCTTTGCGTGCTTTTTCCTTATCATCTACGGTCTCCATGATGTCCTCGACCTTGCAGTCCAGTGTCTCGCATATTTTAAGGAGTACGTCCGTGGTGATATTTCCGCCTTTTCCGAGCTTGGCAATAGAAGCTGCGCTGATACCAGCGGCATCCTTCAGTTCCATTTTTGTCATCTCTTTGTCGATTAACATCTTCCACAGTTTGTTATAGCTGATACGCATCTCTTACTTTCCTCCTCTTTTGATACCCATCATCATGTTATAATGCTGCTCCTGATGCATATGTTCAAAGATCATTCGGAAGGTCTCGCGGTACAGTTCCACGTCCATCCCATCATCAACATAATGCAATCCGTCATTTACTCCATATGCCGTGGCATCGATATAAGAAAGCATGGTCGATGCCATATCATATTTTGTGTTGTCTTCATTTCCGTTCTCATCATGAGTGAAGGCATCTTTGTTTTCTTCAAGAATTGTCTCCCTCAGTTTATCCCCCTCATATCCGCACAGCTGCAAAAAATAGTATTCAAGAATTCTCCTGATGGCGTTCATAAGCGGAACAGCCGTTGTGACTTCCTTGTATTCTTCCCATAAGGCCGCATAGGAGTTCTTTACAGGATTGATGTTTATCCTTGCGGTCGGTTCATCGGGGTCTTGCTTATCGCACAGTCTGACGGATGATTTGTTGTCTATCTTCCTTACAAGGTAGAAAGAAACGAATTCATACCTGTCAGCGTGCGGATAAGTGACTTCCCGATGGAAGTATGCGTTATGCGTCAATATGAATATCTGCTTTATGAAATTGCCCTTTACCAGCGCATTCCTGTTATCGGCATTGTTGCGGCAGACCTCCACCATTTTCCGTATCTGGTCGCCCACGATAAACAGGGTGCTGCTGTCCATGCTGGACACAGGGTCATCAATCACGACAATCTTTTCTCTCGTATCGCCCTGATCGGTCTCTTTACCGAACACTTTCTGAAGGAAGTACAGAAATGCGATAAAATTCTTCTCACCCTCGCTGAGATCTTTCGCCACCTTGCCGGTGCTTGTCCTTACAACCTCGTAGTTGATCGGCTTCTTTCCTGCAGGCAGGGAAGGATCATTGTGCGGGCGCAGCTCGAATCCCTGAAAATTGGCATCACGGAGCATGTTGTTGATGTTTTTCATGGCAACCGAGGTGTCTTTCACGCCGCCCTGTTTGCCACGAAGTTGCTCCTTCAGATTGGATATCAGAACAGTCTGCTCACTGATAATCTTCTTCTGTGCCTCTATACCTTCAGCAATTATCTTCCTGCTGTCATCATGATTCTTAAAATCCCGCTGGAGCACATATGCCATGTGGCAGAACAGGCTTTCCCGCAGGTCTGCAATCATTTTAGTCTTGGCATTAAAGGCTTCATTGTTGGTGCGGATCATCTTGTTGATGTTCTCGATGGTTTCCTTAACATCATCAAGTATTGATTCTATATCGACCAGCGTTACGATTTTGGACGGCTCTTCAATCTTTGCCTTTATCAGGTCGATGTTCCCGGCAATGGCTGATCTCAAAACTTCCAGTTTCTCTCTATATGCTTTTTCATCCGCACCGGGATAGACTTCATCCGGCAGTTTACTGATGCTCAAAAATAAGCTGTTGGCGCAGTCTCTATACGCGGCAAGGAATGCATTCAGCCGTGTAAGGTTCTTTTCATACTGATCATCGAAACTCTCGACAAACATTTTTTCAAATTCAGAATCATCAAGCGTCCTGTAACAATAAGGGCAACGTCCCTCGGATTTTCCGTAGAACTGATCATGAGCCTGGCGCATCCACTGTGTAGCTCCTATCCTGTCAAGGAACTGGGCAAACTCAGTCTGAGAGGCATTGGCAATAACTACGCCGAGGATTTCCGAACCCTCCACATTATCTAAAGCAGACGTATCCGCAATTGTTGCGAACTCCTGATATTCTTTGGCATCGCTACCGTAAATGGCATCATACTGCCGCTTCATTTCATCGTCAGCCATCTGCGCAGCCTTGCCAAGATGCCTCCTGATTTCCGGTATCAGCGTCTTGGATGTTCCAAACCTGCTCGGTATCAGTTTTCCGTAACTGTCCCTTAATGATTTCAGAGCGGAATACTGGTTACGCATCGACTTATCATTAAGCTCGGTCAGTTTGGTTTCCGTCTCGCTCTTTGCCGTTTCGGCGGTTGTTTTCTTGCCGCGCGCCGCAGTAAGCTGCTCGTTTATCCTGTCTATTTCATCCTGTGCTTCACTGTTGACCTCATCGAAGGTAAATATGCCCTTCAGCTCGTGGTAGCTCTTCATATTGTCATCGATGAAGTCCTGGTTATACACGAGCGTGATGTAATCCTCATGGCGCTTGTTATCCGTATAGGTAATCCCAGCGCCAGACTTGATAGCCTTGGCAATCGTAGACTTGCCCGTGCCGTTATTTCCAAAGAAGAAATTGACATAGGTAGGAGAGACCACTGCTCCAGTACCCTCGAAAGTGGCGTCTTCAAGTTCTATTTTTATAATCTCACTTTTTATCTTATCTCCCATGGACGCCCTTCTTTCTATACCGGTCTCGGCATATTTGTCATCCCTGCCTCGTCAAATGCCTCAAACAGGTTTACCTTATGTACTGACCATGCGCTGTGGTTCAGATCCGTTATGGCGCAATCCATATTCAGGTCAAAAAAGATGGCATTCTTCTTATCACACAGTTTTATCTGGAACAGAGGCATTATCGGTCTGAACGCAACCTTTATGTCCCTTCCAACTTTCATCACGCGCTTGATATATCCGTAGACGGCCATTTGGTTAGGATCTGTCACACCTTTAAGTTCTGTATTCTCCCTGCAGATGATAGCGGGAAATGTCTTTAATTCCTTAATCCCTTCATCTGAAAGGGACGAGCATCTTTCAAGAATCTCCGGCGGGACAAGGTACTGCGTGAGTGCCCGGTTTGCGGATACGGTGACGATATTATTTACGAACACATCTTCCTCACAAGTCACCAGAAGCTGATAGTATTCCTTGCTGAAGTTCCGGATTGCCATCATCTCCTCCGCACTGCCGCTTGTGCTTGGCGGCGGAAGGGTAACATTGAAATTGACTATGCCCCCAGCTTGATTGTTTACATTAACGTTCTTTTCTCCGTTTTGCTGAAGAGCTGGTGTTCCAAGAGGCATCGTCTGCCGTGAAATGGTTTCATTGCTCATATGACGCCTCCTCAAAGATTAAAAGTAATCGTGCCATTATTCGTAACATTGACATTGTTGTCCCCATTCTGGACGACATTCGTCTGTTGCTGGATAATGGTTGTTTTTTTATCTTCCGCAGCATCACTCGCAGCGGTTTCCTCAGTTCCCGGTATCTCGGTCTGAGAAGCCGACTCTTCTTTACGGCTGTTTTCACGGATTCTCTCTGCGAGGGCGTGCTTGTTCGCCTCCACTGCGGCAGCCACAGTTGACAGAGCCTTTGTCATATTTTCTGTGACCTGCTCATTTGAAGGCATGCTGGCATCAATGGTTGCTGCAACAGGTAGAATCGCTCCTGCAAGTGCCTCTGTATTTATCTGAGGTTTCGGGACGGCAGAAAGCATCTCGGCAACAGCCATAGCACTTCTTTTCACAGCTCCGTTGATTACTTCATCATCGGACTGGTCAATCACAGCATCAGCAACACTCGACTCGCTCCCATGGGATGGTAGGTCATCAAATGCCGATTCTCTCTCCGGAAGGAAAGCAACCTCCACTTTTCGTGTGATAGCTTCTCCAAGATTGCCGGTGTATTTGCGAGGTTTTCTGGTTTTCTTCACTCCAATAGCATCAAGCGTTGGTATGCCCAGAGCATTCTTCTCCCGTCTTCTGGTGAGTATGAAATGAAGTATGCCGACCAGAAAAGCAGAAAAATCATAGTTTTCCTCAGTCTTTATCTCAGCTTTCGTCTTAGTCAATCCGTCCGGCTGAATAAATAAGGCCTCTTCATCAACTATGCCACTGTCACTCTCGATAATTTCAAGCAGTGCTTTTACAAGCCAGACCTTCATTTCGATGTCCATATGCCATAGGACAAACTCATCCATTCGTCTCAAGGCTTCTGGATAGTTCTCCGCTACCAAATTTCCATATGTAGTACATTTTGCTATTTCATTAAACGGTACATTACTACTTCCTTCAATCAAACAGTCCTTGTACTTTGAAGTATCTTTTTGCGCTCCGTAATTCTGACTACCTGTAAATGTATAAATCAAATCCTGCATCAGGATGGGTTCAGCATGTTCGTCTTTCACCCCGGCTCGGTGATCCCGAGGAGTTCCATCCGGGAGTGCGGCCTTCGTCAGAAGGAAGAACAAAACCCCTCCGCAGAGGAAATATTCTTTTTGTGTTTCCATCTCCACGCTCCTCTGAAAAAAATAACTCAAGTAACTGAAGTAACGAGTTAAGCCCCTCCCAGAGGTGTTGACATCGACTGAAGCAACGATAGGTTGAAAGCATAAGGTCGAGGCAAGAAGATCTTATGCTCACGTTCAAGGGAGAAAGCCTACTCTCTATTATACACGATAGAGGTGAATATTTCAACTGCGAACGCGAATTTTCATCAAGTTTTCACTTAACCAATTCGGTGAAAGTGGAACTTCATGACGAACGTCCTGGACATGACGCTAAAGGGTCTGCCGGAGCCAAGGCGCCCACCGGTCAGTCGACGGACCAGTGGGGGTTCGAGGCCAAGGTAACGGCGAGCATATTAACCAAGGATGCCAGCATCACGAACTGCTGACCGCCTTCGAGAAACGGGGAGTACCCCATCGAGGTGGCAGATGAGAAAACTGGCAAGCCATATGGATGTCCCCGTTTCGGAATTGCCGAACGGAGGACAATCTAAATGGCAAAAACAGAGAAGGTCAGGCTTGAGACCGAATTCAAGCACAACACCAGCATCGGCGCAAACGGGGAAATCCTGTATGATTGCCCGATGGAGATCAAGGATCAGGCGGATCTGAACAATTACGGCATCAGCTGGAGCGACTGCAAAACGCTGAACTTCCACGGTTCCGAAAAGGTGACGGTATATTTTATGAAGATTGAGAACCGCGCCTTAGCCGAGTACCAGTGGTCGTATCTCGACACGCAGCACTCCCGCGGATATGCCAGCGTCCGCTGCATGATCCCCGGCAAAAGAAAGGCGTTCATCAAATGCCCCGATACAGTTTCCTGCGCTACCTGTCCATACAAGGATGTGAAGCAGCCTCCCGTCATCAGTTGGGACGGACTTATCGAAACTGGGTACGAGCCTGCTGCGGATACCTCTACAGAGGAAAAGGTTTATGCAAGACTCACCTATGCGGATATCCGCAGGCTGATGGATGCCGAAGACAAACGCATAGCGCTGGCATTTGAAATGAAGGAACTGCTCGGTATGAGCGTAAAGGAAATCGCAGCAGAACTGGATATTTCAGAGCCCCGCGTGTATCAGCTGATCAGTCGTGCCAAGGCTATCGGCAAGGCTTACAAGGAGGAAAACGACAATGATTAAGATGGAGGATTTGAAAGACATGATGAACAGTGAGAACGCACCCGTTATTGCGGGAATTGCAGGTATTGTTGCCCTGGTAGGGATCGACCGCATCACCAGACATAATTACAAGATGGATGCATCGAAGGATTCCATCTCTCTTGCTCCGGCACAGACCGCTGAGGCAGAGAACACCCAAAAGCAGAAACAGGCACAGTAAACATCAAACGGCGGCATCAGGACTTATCTGTCCCGGTGCCGCTTTTCTTTCCGAACCTCGCCTGGATGTAGCATTCCTGGCTGCAGTACTTTCGTTTTGCGTGAGGATATGCCATAAACTTCTGTTCGCAATAAAGGCAGGTCAACTCCGAAAGCTTACGCCTGTATTCCTTCTTGGGTTTGTTTTCGCAGTTACGCCATCCGAGCTTTGGTGTGTACCTCTGTAAGAAAAGCTCTATAGATGTATCATCGATAAAGGCAACTCTCACTTCGTTGTCAGGATAGATGATGATATCCCGAATGATATAAGCGGGTTCCTCTCCGAAATCAATCCTGTCCGGGTTTATTCTCCGCATTCGTCTAATGTATTTTACCGCTTTATCACGAAGGTCTGGATCACGGACCTTTTCCGATACCAGAGTCTCACAAGTCTTAACCACATCTGCCCGCTGTTTTATGAGCATCATCATGACCTGTTTCAGTTGGTACCACAGAGCATAATCATACACAAAAGTATTTTTGCAGGTGTGACCGGTTCTGCCCCGCTCCCGGCAGCACCATACCTTGTCGGTAACATGAAAGGGCTTCGTGCCGAAGAACTCGCCGCAAACTCCGCAGATTATCCTGCACGAGAATGGATTCTGCCCAGAGAAAGCATTTCCAATCTTGCCTCGCATCTTCACAATTCCCTGAATGTAATCAAACAGATCCGGCTCTATAATTGCCGCGTGCCCTCCGCTGACATAATACTGCGGCTGCTCGCCGCGATTGGCGAGTTGCTTCTTGGTCAGGAAATCTCCGACGTAGAACTTTTGCAGGAGGGCATCGCCTTTGTACTTCTCATTTGAAATCATGTATTGAACGGTCCCGACATTCCAGCCCGTATCTCCGGCAGGTGTCGGAATCCCTTCTTTATCCATTATGCCACAGATAGCCCTTGAAGAGTATCCCTGAAAAAACAGGGAGAAAATGCGCCTTACATATACAGCCTCTTCCTCATTCAGCACAAACCCGCCGTCCTTACCCTGGTCATAGCCGAAAAACCGACTGAAGGCAACGCTGTACTTGCCGTCCTCCATTCGCTTATGATGTCCCCAACGCACATTCTCCGAAATGCTCCGGCTCTCCTCCTGCGCCAGTGACGCCATCAATGTCAGGAGAAATTCACCCTTTGAATCCAATGTCCAGATGTTCTCTTTTTCAAACATCACGCCGATACCGAGGGCTTTCAGTTCTCTGATCACCTTTATGGAATCCACCGTATTCCTTGCAAAACGGCTGATGGACTTCGTAAGTATCATAGTGATCTTCCCATCGCGGCAGTCCTGGAGCATTCGATTGAACGCCTCCCTGTGAAGATAGGACAAGCCACTCAGACCGTCGTCCGCATATATGCCTGCAAACTCCCATTCAGGGTTTTCAACAATCTTTTTTCTGTAGTAATCGTCCTGTGCCGCAAGACTGGTCTGTTGTTCTTCAAGACTGGTCGACACTCGTGCATACGCAGCTACCTTCTCCTTTTTAGGCGGAACAAACGGCGGTATCTCCGGTATGACAAACTCAGGCTGAAGCAGTGTAACCTTTTTAGCCATTATCCCCACCTCGAAACGTCCCCGTCACGGTTTCCAGACTCTTCGTGGGCGGATCATATATTTTGAGCAACTCCTGCCAGATTTCCCTTATCTCCTCCGAGGTAAGAAGCTGCTCCTTTTCCAGGTTTCTGAATATCCATTTGCAAAGTCTGTAATCGACTTCCCTATGTGCATTCTTGAGCATTGGCGCTGACCTCCTTGAAAAAGTTATCAGTCCTATCCATCGCTCAAGACACCGCACATAGCAAGAGGAATTTGTATCTTTCTCCGATTTGAACAAACAAGTGCATATTAAAAAACAAGTGGTAATCACTTGTTTATGCACACCCTACAATCAAGTTTTTCGTGTCTATGCCAGAATTACCCCGGCAGGGCTCCGGCGAGGTCAGAACAGCGTCAAGTCCGAATGACCATAAAGCCTTTATTTAAGCCACTTTCAGCCTCTCATAGCCCGTAAGGCTCTGTATCAATATTGAACCATTAGCCTCAAGGATATTTCCCTTTTCAAAACCCATCTGCCCCAGTGCCTCATAGATATTTCTTATGATCACAGGGCTTGTGAAATGTGCGTTAAGGGTACTCTCCCTTGCGGAATTATATTCCTCCGGTGATAAAATGCTCTTTAATTCCTGATATTCTGCAGACCAGTTGCTCTTGGTCTCATCAAAGGCATCTGCCAGTCCGCCCCAGCCGACATACTGTG
>ERZ842401.7141-NODE-7141-length-11568-cov-4.613046_pt1 | contig 11568 bp, 12 predicted proteins | sample MGYA00521270_ERZ842401 | MGnify/ENA primary metagenome ERZ842401 (study PRJEB31892, sample SAMEA3878208) | bioreactor metagenome | biome: Moose rumen | place: Sweden | collected 2011-10 | study: EMG produced TPA metagenomics assembly of the PRJEB12797 data set... | reverse complement strand
CCTGACCTGGATATGCGATCCTTCTGTCACCGACACCGACATGAACCTTCCTTCCGGAATCTTCCAGGATAGTTTTTACCACAGGGATGAGGTCGAGGTATTGTATGGTCGCTAATAATCCGACCCTTTCCGGCAGATCCTTGAGATGATCCATTATCGAATCATCCACCGTGGCGTCCGAGCGTGATTCGATGTAGAGGACGTTAGGATCGTCACCCTGAGAAGGTATCGGAGAATGACCGAAATGAACAAGAGCATCGGTCTTACCCTTGTAATTGAAAAGATCGCAGGCCCCATAACATGGGAAACCTATGACCAGAACATCAACCCCTGTCTTTTCGGACAGGTAATCAGAAATTTCAGTCGCCCTTATCTTAAGTCCTTCGGGCAACTGGAGGGCGACGGAGGAATAACCTCCGTCGCGAATCCAAGCAACGATGTTGTCCAGTTGGAAATCGAACATCTTGGAATCAGTTTACGAATTCCTTACCCTGCTCTACATCGACGTAGCAAGGGGAGGGGAATTTCATGGATGCTCTCCAGAGAGCGTCCTTCGCTACTGCGACTTTGTCAGGGTTGACCCTGACAGTCAGGATGGCCTGGTTGCGCTCCAGCCTTGCAGCTGTTCCGACAGCCTTTCCGAATCCCTGACGCATACCACTCGAGACACGGTCAGCTCCTGCTCCGGTCGCGAGCTTGTTCTCCCTGAGGACGACATGAGGGTACGCCCTAACTGTCATGTGGTAGTTGGCGACTCCTGCCTGGGAAGTGAGAACCTTGTTTGCTGCGATACGGCCTGCCTCGATCGAGGTGTGCCTTACCTGGACACGGTTCTTGACTTTCAATGTGAGTGTGACGGGAAACTCCTGCCTGGTGTTTCCCATCTCATACTGGCTGACACGGCTTGCGGGCACTCCTCCCATGTATTCACGGCGAGTGTATGCCTGCCCTTTGATCTGTCTGTACATCGATGCTGGCTTTCTTACCATTTAAACCACCAATTTGTGATTGCGATAGGCTCGACAACCCAGACGCCATATTTAATGACTAGGTCATCGCCCATTGTTATGTTTCGGACGATTGACAGCACCCATATAAACCTTATGGCGAGAAGTCGCGTGCGCAATATTGTAGGGGCATCTACAGAATGTTACGCCGGCCCCTGTTCCTGGCAACTGCTCGATAACTTATTAACTCACGTGCGGATACAGAAACGATGCGCTCGTTCAGTTTTGCAGTTATCCCTACCGACCCCGATCCCGGGGAAGGTGTGCCCATTTCAGTAGCAGGTCAGACCATGATCGATGTCCAGAAACTTCTGACGGACATCGGATGCATGCTCCTGAGACTCTCAATGAGACTGCAGAACGAGATCCCCGAGGAACTCGTCAGGAAGTTCGACCTGACCATCGGAGGCAACAAGAACGGACTCTCAACCGGACCCTCGGAAGGCAACGACGAGGCGCTCGAGGGAGCTATGAATATACTCTGTGCCACACTCGATTTCCTTGGCACCGGTGCCACCGGTACCTGGATGGAGGACACCTTCGAAGAGGAGGAGGCCCGCGCACTGATCGCTAAGGACCTTCTGTCCCTCTCCGAACACCTTGACGGATACGTGCTGGAATACGGTACCGAGGACAACATCAGGAGATTCGAGAACCTCAACAGGGAGAAGATCGAATCCTACGCGAACAACAGCAACTGGCTATCCGCAGCCGTAGGTAAGATGCAGAAGGACGAGGTCAGGAGGAACCACTACAACCTCACCAACGATTCGTACCTCGTTCCACTGACCTTCGACAGGAACATCGCATCATCAGACATCCCGGGATTCTGCAACGCGGGACCCGTCATCGTAGTGGGCAACGTTAAGAGGAACAAGGAAGGCCACATAGTCAGCGTCGAGAAAATCTCCGGCTGCTACACCATCCCCCACCTCAAATTCCACAGGATCATATCCAAGAACGGCGACAGGAATCTCCTTAACCCGCTGATCGCCACCACGGCATACGACCAGTACAATGACATCTGGTTGCTCTCCAACGACGACCTCGGCATCTATGTGAACAAGCCCTCCTGGGACGAATGCATCATCGCCTTCCACGAGTATGCCATGTTCCTGTTCGAGACCTATGTGGATACCGACAAGGAGTTCGCCGGGGAGGAGCTGGAGATACGCGAGTACCTCAGGTCCCTACTACCTGCTTCCGAACTCTGAGCGAAGCAATAATTATTATAAGACGGCGAATGTCCCAACCGTCATAGGTGCGCAAATGTCACGCCGTCTGCCGAACGCTACTATCCAACAGATCGGAGCGGATCGCATCGACAAACTGCTGACGATGTCCGAGGAGGCCGTGAGGAACGGCAGGGACGACAGGGCCAGGAGATACATCGATATCGCGATGGGCATAAGCGGCAAGACTCGTGTCAAGATGCCGAAGGAGAAGAGGTTCTGCAAGAACTGCCATCTCCCGATGGTGCCGGGTGTCAACTGCACAGTAAGACTCTCGAATCACAAGGTCATCATGACATGCGATGCGTGCGGCGAAGTACGGCGCTTACCGTACATCAGGGAGCAGAGAACATGACGGAGAAGGATGCCAGGAAAGAGCTCATGAGGCGTGCCAACGAGATCAACCCCACGGTACACGTCGGGAAGGACGGTCTCGACCAGGGACTCTTCGAGGAGATCACCGCACAGCTGAAGAAGAACCGTCTAATCAAGGTTAAGGTGCTCTCCAACTCGGATGAGGGGGCCAAGGATGCCGCCGCATCCATAGAGGAGAACACGAGTGCAGTGATCGTGGATGTCCGCGGAGGCGTCATCGTCGTGACCGACAAGAGGACATGGACCTCGCTCTCCCAAAAGAAATTCTGAGGTAATGAAATGCTAGATGTCAACGTGATCAGATCGAATCCTGACATGATCAGGACGATGATCAGGAACAGAAACAGAGACGAGACCATACTGGACAGGTTCCTCGAGGCAGATTCCGAGTGGAGGTCCCTCACTGATGAGAACAACCGCCTCAGAAAGACAAGGAACGATGTCTCCCTCGAGATCTCCAAGATGCCCAAGGGTGAGGAGAAAGACAAGAAGATTGCAGAGATGCGTACCGTCGGTGACAAGATCAAGGCCAACGACGACAGGATGGCGGAGCTGGAGGAAATCAGGCAGGACTGTGTCCTCAACATCCCCAACATCCCCCACGAGTCAGTTCCCATCGGAAAGGATGACACTGAGAACGTAGTCGTCTACGAGGCTGGAGAGAAGAGGAAATTCGACTTCAAGCCTAAGGAGCACTGGGAGCTCGCAGAGGAACTGGACATCATCGATTTCGACAGGGGAACGAAGGTCGCCGGAAGCGGATTCTACGTCATGAAGGGCGACGGAGCAAGGCTCGAGCGTGCCCTCATCAACTACTTCCTGGACACCCACAAGGACCAGGGATACACCGAGCTCGTTGTGCCTGCGGTCATCAACAAGGCAGCAGTCATCGGAACCGGACAGTACCCCAACCTGAAGGACGACATGTACTACCTCACGAAGGACGACATGTACCTCAACCCCACCGCAGAAGTCCCCATCACGAACCTCCTGCAAGACGAGATCCTGGACAAGTCCCAGCTACCCATCTACTACACCGCGAACCTGACATCGTACAGGCGCGAGGTGGGAAAGCACGCAGACACCAAGGGAATCATCCGTGTCCACGAGTTCAGGAAGACCGAGATGGTCAACTTCGTCGAGCCCAGCAAGTCATACGAGAGGCTCGAGGAGCTCAGGAAGAACGCAGAGGATCTCATCAACGGTCTCCATCTGCCCTACAGGGTGCTGCTGCTCTGTACCGGGGACATGAGCTTCTCATGCTCCAAGTGCTACGATCTCGAACTCTACGCACCTGGAAAGGACGCGTGGCTCGAGGCATCCTCATGCTCCAACTTCACAGACTTCCAGGCAAGGAGGGCAAGGATCAAGTACAGGCCCGAGCCCCACCTGAAGAGCGAGTTCGTCCACACCCTGAACGGATCCGGTCTCGCACTCCCCAGGACAGTCGTCGCCATCATGGAGAACTATCAGAACAAGGATGGAACCATCACCATCCCAGAAGTCCTGAGGCCCTACATGAGGGGACAGGAAGTCATCGACAGAAAACACTGAAAACAGGTTTAAGGGGGGTCATCCCCCCCCAATTATTCTCATTTGAGCTTCTTACCGTCGCTGAACGCTTTGCCGACCTTCTCTCCGAATGCGAGATAGTCATGGTTCAATCCGTCGTAGATGATCGGATGGAACTTCTTCAGATCCACCTTGCCATCGGTGAGAATTGATTCGTCGACACTGAGGTTGACGATCTCCCCGATGCATTCGCAGCATGATTCGGTGTAACTCTTCAGCTTGCATTCCAGGCAGATGGGAAGCTCCTTGATGATCGGCGCATCCACCTTGGCGCTCTTCTCCGCTGTGAATCCTGCCTTTGCGAACTTGTCCTTGACGTTGTTACCGGACACGATACCGACATAATCGGATCCGACGACAGTCTCCGCAGTTGCGAATGCAACTGTGAACGCTTTGCGCTTCAAGATGTTCTCCACTGTCTTGTGCTCGGGCGACAGGCATAGGCCTACCTCGAAATCCTCGTGGATACCTCCCCAGGCGGCATTCATTGCGTTGGGTGTACCGTCCTCGTTGTATGTACCGACGATTAGAACGGGTTCAGGATAAATGCAGGGCTTTGCTCCGAAATCTTTCCTCATGGATGAAGGAACTGATTCATCGTTCAAATAGGCATGGTATCGAGTTCGCTGATGATCTTGGCGGTATCGATGCCCTTTCTCCTATCGAGGAGTTTCAGACGGATATCATGCTCCCCCTCTCTCAGGGTTGACGAACTGACTCCGTAGCAAATGGAGATGTGCGCCTCCATGTAGGCCGCAAGGTTGTCGCACGTCTTCAGATCGTATCCGTTGCGGGGGCCGAATTCACCATCCGCCACATCGGTGAACGGATCGAGCACCATGAATCTGAACTCGTCGTGCCATTCCTTCTCGATGAGCGGGAGAATCCTCTCGTCGACGAGCTCGCGCTCGTAATCCTCGAGGACGGATGCCAATCCCGATACGTTGACCTTGATAGGCGTGATCACATCCTTCGTGAGTACCTCAGGGAGATCATGGAACAGACCTGTGTAGTAATCGTTGTAGATCTGCCTATCCGATACGCCGGATTCTATGTCGTGGAGGAACATCGAATCCGCTACCATGAGCGAGTGCCCTAGGACCGTGGTCTTAGGTATGCGGGGAGTCCTTGCCCAGCGCTGCTGGAACCTGAGCTGCCCTATCAGGTCCACGAAGTTAAATGCCCCGCTCCTCAGCGTGGTTATCTCCCTCACGCCTGCGAGGTCCTTGTGCTGGTCGATCTGCTCGTCGATCTCCTCGCGGGTTATGTCGATACCGTAGATGGACCTGTTCGAATCGTAGATGAGATTGAACTCCCAACGGGTGGCAAGATAATGCGCAGCACGGACGATATCATCCTCGCGGGACCTGTCGTCCTTCCCCAGATAGGCGACGAACCTGTCCCTGAACGACGAATCCGAATCCGGGACGAGTCTATCGAACTCGGATATAACAAAAGTATTGACCTCCTCCTTCCTGTCCTGGGAGATCTTGTGGAAGACCTGCGGTTTCAGATCTGTCAGAACGGAACGCTGGATGAACGAGAACATCTGATGTTCGATGAGCCTGCGCCAGTTCACTGTGTTGCCTGCTTTCTCCTCGTATTTGCCCAGTACCCATGATATTGCGGCCTTGTGGGCTTGCTTGTCCATCTCTGTCAAGTCAACCGGCCTGAGATGGTCGTTCCACCTGTGCATGTTGGCCGAATCGAAGAGAAGATACAGGATGTGGGCGTTCAGTGCGGCCACAGCGATCACTCCAATGTCTCTATGGTCGCCTCATCCTGATAGGGGACGTATGATTCATCAAGGGACATGATGTATCCTCTCTCGTCAAGCTCCAGCTGTTTGGCCTCTATCGCATCACCGGTCCTCTTGTTCTGATAAACCACGAAGGTGTACCCTCCAATCATCAAGACTATGCCAAGTGCGAATAATACCAGGAAAATGGTATCGGGAGCGAAGACGTACACTAAGAACGAGACCACGGTCACGGCTATGCCTACGACCGTCAGATTAGGTACGATGTCGCTCGGAACCATAATCCCTCATCCCTTTACATCGATAAAACGGTGAGTGTCACTGAGCTGCCTGCTCGAGCCTGTCGAGGACGAACTGCCTGTCCATGCTTGCAAGGAACGGACCGAGCCTCGGACCCATATTCTTTCCGATGAGGATCTTGTACATCGCCTTGAATGCGCCCTTGTTGCCGATTCCGTCCTTCGCTGCATCGGTTACAGCGGCGTTGATATGCTCCGCATTCCACTCGATGTCCTTGAATAGGGCTGCGAGTGCCTTGAAGTATGCCTTCTCGTCGGCGCTGAGCTCAATATTCTCGGGAACGGATTCCTGAATGGAGAACTTCACGTTCTCGGGTGCGAAGTTGGCGAGCCAGAACCTGATGCAGTCGACCCTGACCTGGAGCCTCTTGATGTCGAAGTCTGTGGCCTTGGACATGTCCTCGGTCCTTCCGAGAACCTGCATGACACCGTCAAAGTCCTTGGTCATCTGGACGACGTTCACCAGATGCCTGTAAGAGATCTGCAGCGGGAGCTGTTCGGGAACATGGTTGTGCTGTGCGATCACATACGCAGCAACGTTGTTCTCCTCGGCCTCGGTGAACTCCTTGGAAAAGTATGCCCTCTCCATCCTGTCGTACTCGTCTGCCATATCAAGGAGACCCATTCCGTAGTCGTAATCGATGGCCCTGTTGGGCTGTGACCTGAGGAACAGGTAGTTGAGTACCTCAGGAGGGGTCATGTTGATCGCATCGAGACCTGTGACAGCGCTTCCGAGGGACTTGTGCATCTGCACGATCTGTCCTCCGGACTTGAGCTGGACGAACTCGTACGGGATCGGATAGGGTGCCTTTCCGCCGAAGATCTCGGATACGATCCTCTTTCCGGAATCGTAGGATCCTCCTGCTGCAGCATGGTCCTTTCCGAAGGGCTCAGCGGATGTTCCGAAGATCATCCACTTTGCGGGCCACTCGAGCCTCCATTTGAGCTTTCCCTCCATCTTCCTGATGTCGATCTTACCGTGGGATCCGCATTTGCAGCTATATTCCAGGTTGGGGAACTCGTAAGTGTCGTAGTTCGCCTTGCAGAAACGGCCGCAGTCAGGGCAGAGCGGGTCGTAGGGCGAGAAGTTGGGGTCAGCATCCTTTCCTGTGACCTCGTGGAGGATCTGGATGACCTCCTGCCTCTTGTTGATCGTCATGTCGATCCACTTGGCGAACTCTCCCTTCGCGTAGAGCTCATGGGTCCATACGATCTCGCAGTGGACCTCGAGGGAATCGACGGCATCCAGGAAGGGCTGGATGAAGTGGTGGGCGTAGTTGTCATGCTTTCCGCACGGACAAGGGATCATGCAGATCGGCATACCCACGTACTTCTCGTACTCCTCGGGGAGGAACTCGTACCTCTTCCTGAGGGGGTCGAAGGAATCGATGAGATAGATTAGCCTGACATCCTTTCCTTTGGATGCTACCGCACTGCGGATGGATTCTCCGGTGATTGCTTCTCTGAGACTTCCTACGTGGATGATCCCCGTGGGGCTGATACCTGTTGCGATCAACGGGTGCTCGCAGGTATCGGCCACTTCCTGTGCGATGACATCTGCCCAATGCATTCTAATCAAGTCCTCCATATATGTATAATAAAAATGGGTTTCGGTCGCGTGAATAGAGTATCGACTCAGCCATAGCATCTTTTTTATAGTCTTCCTTAATTCGCATGAACATGGCAAAAAAGAACGACAGCGGTTTCCAGTCCTCTGCAGGTCTGATGAGATACTTCGACGTCGAGAACGAGAAGGGTCTCAAGGTCAGCCCCTACGCAGTGATCGGTATCGCTATCGCAGTCATCGTCATCGTAGAGATCGCTACGACCTTCTTCTCCCTCTGAGTATAACTCCAACTTATCGTTGCATCTGTACTCTGTTCCAGTCTATACTGTGAACATACTCTGGATCGGTCGATGCATAGCGGATGCTATGCCGATTCATATCCATTCTCAATAATGATCGGAAAAGGATGCTCCAGGTCTACCAAGGGACCTGGAGCGGTTAGCGTTTTACTCAGTCATCCCATTCTGTGACACCGGACGGGTCCGAAAGGACACTCTTGTGGAAGACCGGTTCCTTGATGCCCTCGGCCTTCTGCTTGCGATAATCCTGGAATGCCTCGTATGCGAACTTGCTCAGTTTGAACATTACGAAACAGTTCACTATTCCGGCCACACCGAGGATGACATCCATGATCGCGTAGAGTCCTTCTGATCCGTAATATGCAGAGAAGAACACTATCAACACGGTGATGAGCATCAATCCGATTATTGCCTTCCTGTTATGCGTAATGAATTTCAGATTGTTCATACCTATGACATAATCTCCCATAAAACAGGTAATCGCGAACAGGAACATGAAGAAGAACACAAGGGTGGGTGCAAGATCTCCGATGGATGCTTCCATGACATGTTGCATCAGGGCCTGAGCACTCTCGCCGAGACCTATGTATTTGCCGCTGATATCATCATAATTTCCGTGGAAGAAACTCAGGATGACCAATGCGGTCATGGTGCTGATGATCGTATCGAACAGCACACCGATAGACTGTGAGAGACCCTGCTTAACAGGGTGGGGGACATCCGCAGATGAGGAGATGTTGGTGATGGTACCTTCTCCTGCCTCGTTGGACCAGACACCTCTTCTCAACGCCCATACGATCATGGATCCCAATCCTCCACCGACTGCCGAAGGAACATTGAAGGCACAGGTGAAGATGGCGGCGATCGCATCGGAGACGCCGTCAAAGTTCATGGCGATGACGACGATGGAGAGTACGATCCATGCGAAGGCCATGAACGGAACGATGACTACGGACACGTTCGCGACTCCTCTGAATCCTCCGATAGCTACAAGGACTGCAATGACCGCAAGGATGAATGCGATGACGAGCGTGTTCTTATCGAAATCATAAGCGGCCGTGAATGAAGATGAGATTGTGACTATCTCTGAAAGAACGAATCCACCGATGTAGACGGCAATCATCAGGACCGCAATGGCCATCCCCAACTTCTTTGCGTTGAGTCCTTTGGCGACATTGTATGCAGGCCCTCCGATGAAGTCCCCGTTCTCATCCCTGCTCTTGAAGATCTGTCCGACGGTGGTCTCCACGAAACTTGTGGCACCTCCGAGTGTGGCGAAGATCCACATCCAGAAGATGGCCCCGGGACCTCCGAGGGCGACGGCCGTGATCGGTCCGGCTATATTACCTATACCGATGCGGTTACCCATACTCACACAGAACACATGGAACGGAGTGATCTTGTCCTTGGCACCCTTCTCGAGCGAGAATGTGACCCTGAACATCTCTTTGAGCCATACGAACTGCACGCCCCTGAACTTCACTGTGGCGTATAATCCGAAGGCTACGATGAGCACCAATGGGATGAACCAGAAAACATCGTCAAACTCCCAGACGGCGTCAATGAATGAATCGAAATCTAATGACATTAGTAATAGAACGTTATTGTTTTGATTTAATAGTTACATGTATGGATAAAAATGTACATTTTTAGTTTGAATAGGCTGAACTCTTTTCCTAATCATTCTGGGCACCCTTACTATAATATAAATTTTTCGTAATATTTATAAAAAGAAAAGAGACCCGGTGCCTCGAACGGAACACCGGGCCGGATCGCTGTTTCAGATCCTGTCCTCGGGGACGATCTCATACTGTTCAGTGTACTTCTTCTTGAAGAGCATGGACAGTATCGGCGGTGCGATGATCGTGGTCAGAACAGACATCATGACCACGACGGTGTACAGATCCCCGGACATCACACCTGCGTTGAGTCCGATGGATGCGATGATGATTCCGACCTCTCCCCTGGGCATCATTCCTACTCCGATGATGCTGAAGGATGACTTGTCAATGGACTTGTCTCCGAGTTTGGCTCCGAAACCGCATCCGACGAACTTGGTCAGCATCGCAAGCAGGATGACGACTACGACGAGAATGATCACGCTTACGTCGGTCAGCGACGATATGTCGACCATGAGTCCGACGTTCACGAAGAAGAACGAGATCATGAACGAGGTGATGGCTTCCACCTTCTGCTCCAGTTCCCATTCCCACGCATGGTCTGCGAACAGCATTCCTGCGAGGAAAGCACCGATGATCGCCGCAAGTCCTATGAACTCTGCGAGACAGGACATTCCGAGACAGACGATAATCGCGATGATGAGCTTGTTGTAAGTGTAGGGGATCTTTCCCGCAGCCCTTGCCGCCCTCTTCCTGTTGTCGAAGAAGTCGTAGATCTTGGGCACAACATACTTGGCTACACCGATGGCGATGACCACGAACAGTACGGCCTTGAGGATGATGATAATGAGATCCACCATATCGAGCCCATCCGTGCTGGTGGCCATTCCCTGTACGATCGCCAGAACGATCATTCCCAGGACATCATCGATGACGGCGGCTGCAATAATGATACGGGACTCCTTCACTTCCATGAGCCTCATATCCTTGATGATACGCGCGGTGATACCTACGGATGTCGCCACCATAGCGGCTCCCATGAACATCGCTGCGTTCATGTCATATCCGCCTACGGCGAGGACCAGTGCGAGACCTGCCACGAATGGCAGTATAACTCCCAGGAGAGCACACAGGAACGCAGCCTTACCGGAGCCTAGCAGATCCTTCACCTTCGTCTCCAATCCGACGGAGAACAGAAGGAATATGACTCCTAGCTCGGCCAGCATGTAGATGACCGTGTACACTTCGCTCTTATATCCCTCAGAATCGAAGTCTATATGGAGGATGTCATGCATGAAGTTGATGTCTCCGAAGGTTAGGTTCGCGATGACTATTCCTATCAGAATCTCCCCAATGAGACCGGGTAGACCGAATTTACTGAATAATATCGAACCGAGACGTGCCATGACGAATATGACCGTCATCGCAAACAGGACCTGCAGAAGAAGCTCCATGGGAACCTGGATGAGTATGATGTTATAAAAGAAGTAGGAAAATCGTTTAGAAGGTAAGGAGTTTCATCCAGTTGATCAGAAAGAGAATCTGACGGAATCGTAGCCTTTCTTGGACTGGCCGAAGGTGAACAACACGTTCTCGGCGTTCTTCATCGCGGCCTCTGCGAGTGCGGGAAGCGCCTCGACCTCAGGTTCAGCGGGAAGAACGACTTCTTCTGTTTCGGTCGGAAGCTCCTCGGATACGGTGGATGACTCGACGGTCACAGGGGCATCGGCAACAAGGTCGACCTCCTCGGTGATCTTCTGGAGCCTTCCGTCCTTGAACACGAAGCGGCTCGTGCGTATCTTCTTCTCAGCAGGGATCGGGACGACCTCCAGGCTCTCC
>ERZ842401.7140-NODE-7140-length-11568-cov-5.569443_pt1 | contig 11568 bp, 13 predicted proteins | sample MGYA00521270_ERZ842401 | MGnify/ENA primary metagenome ERZ842401 (study PRJEB31892, sample SAMEA3878208) | bioreactor metagenome | biome: Moose rumen | place: Sweden | collected 2011-10 | study: EMG produced TPA metagenomics assembly of the PRJEB12797 data set... | reverse complement strand
AATATCATGATGATTTAGAATTTGTGCACCTAGGTGCACAATTACCTTGGAAGCATAATATTAGTTTAATAGAAAAAGTGAAAGATAAAAGTATTGGTAAATGGTATATGAAAAAATGTATAGAAGAAGGCTGAACAGAGTTGAACAGCACTGAACAGTATTGAACAGTATTGAACAGCACTGAACAGTATTGAACAGCACTGAAATAAAATACATATCAATTATTTTTAATTATATATTTACCCTTGCTATCTTGTTTAGATGTTCCTGTCCAAACTATTAAATCCATATCTACCAATTTATTTAACAATTTTACGGCAGTTGTTTTACCCCTATTAATTATTTTTGCAGTTTCTTCTGAACTTATTTCACCTTTATCAAAAATTGTAGTTAATACTTGCTTTTCTAAATAATTTAAATCTTCCCACTTATCTTGAATAGTATTATCTTTTAGCATACTTTCTTCTTTTCTTTTGCTTCTCATAATAATATTATTATCAAGTACAAGTAAAACTGAATTTCTATCTGGTTCAGAATAAATTGGATCTTTTAAGAAAAATCTTTGCATTTCACTATAAATTCTTTTTACACCTTCATTTAATTCCCTTACTATCCCCATTTCATTTAATACTCTAGCAATTTGCGGATTTCTAGAATATCTCTTAGTTCTCATAGTATCTAATGTTACGAATCCACCAAGCTTACCTGGAGAGCAAATTTCTAATCTATCATCGAATAATTTAATTGTTATATGTTCACCACTATTACTATAATCTCTATGAGTTACTGCGTTTGCAAGTCCTTCATACCAAGCAAATTCAGGATATTCTGGAACAGTTTCAAATATTCCTTCTTGATTTAAAGTCATAAGTGAATTTACGGCATCTTTAACAGATCTTATAAGTAATTCAAAAGGAACAATTCCTCCAATCCATTTTTTCATCCCCGAAGAATAGATTTTTTCCATTGTCCAGTTGTCAGGAGTTAGCTTTTTCTTTTCATCAAATGCTTTGAGTAATTTATTTACATAATTTTTGTTTTTTGACATAATTTTTTCCGCTTTTTTGTAAAATTCTCCCTCGGTTGAGGGAGAATTTATTTTTGTTATTCATTATCTTCGCAACAGCGTTCCATTGCTTCATATTCTTCAGGGGTTACGGTGTCGCAGGTCATTCCCTTTTTCTGAGTTGCTTTTTTCATCATTTCAGGGATACTTTCAATTAATTTATCTGATGCTTTTACGATATCATGGCCTTTTTCTTCCGTGATGATGCGGATAGTACATTCGGAAGGTGAACCGTCAGCGCCTGCTGTTTCTTGTACCCAATAACTTGCCCAATCGTCCGGAAGTTCATTAATATAGAGATAGTCTTTATCTGTACCGAGGCGTTTATCTATCTCTTTATTTAAAACTTTGGTTACATATTCTTTTTGTGATTCGAAATGGCAAGGGTGGCAGACTTCTTCCCCGATAACTTCTTCGGCATCTCTACCTTCGTGTTTTTGGAAAAGTTTTGCGGCTGTTTGCAGGTGGTCTAATTCTATTGCTAAAAATTCTTCCCAAACCATTTTTAATTTTTCATCCTCTTCATCTTCATAACAGTTATGGTATGTACAAACTTCCGTAAATTCGTGTAAAAGAAGTTTTTCATACCAAGATTCGGTCGGATCGATAAGGGATTCGTACATAGTGACGTGTTCTTCTTCGACGTCTTTAATTTCAGCATATGTTTCTCTAAGAACGTGATTGCCATAGCACATTCCGTGTTCTCCGTAATAGTTGTGAGTTTGTTGTTCGCCTGCAACAAGGGTTAAAATATTTACTTTTGTCTGAGGTGAGGTTTTATTTTTATCATAAGGTTTGCGTAATCTTACAATATTACAATTGTGGTGATTTTGTGTCGGACGGCCGAGAATAACATCCGTTTGCCCTTGCAAAATGTCATTCGGGCAAATGCCATGCATCATATATGCCCATTGTGAATATCTGTACAAATGGTCAAAATCTTCCAATAAACCAAAATCATAGGTTTCTTTCACGTATTTATCAGGTTCGTTTTGTGCAAGCCAAGCGGTTAAATCAACCGCAACCTGTTCATAACCTAATGTAGTTTCCAAAACTGACTGATCGGAAGGTGTCATCCAGTTTACTGTCGTTTGCTGCGCATCTTCAATTCTTTTTGTTTGTGCTAAAAAATGTTGAGTTTCCTCATCATCGGTTGTTCTTGCAAAATTATGCTTGAAATTCCAAGCCTCAACTTCAATCCCGTTCATTAAAATCTGACGGGTTCTTGAATAGCAATCAACATCGTTTTTGTTGAATTTTCTTTTTACAATGTCATGCCAGGTTCTTACCTGTTTTTCCATTGGCAAGCCCTTTTCTTTTAATGGATTAAACTTCATAGAAATACTCCTTTCGTCAAGTATCCCTAACAAATTACATCACAGAATAAAAATTTAAATTACACAGTTAGGTTATAAGTGAGAATAAGTTGTATAAATTTTTTGTAAATAATATTTTTCCTTTTGGCAAAAGATAAGAATTTAAAATTTGAACAAGTTTTTCTTAAGTTTCATTTTTTTGTTTTTTTATTTTTATGCAAGATACATTTTTCACACCGTTTTTGTTTGTGATACGGTGTGTTTAGTGGTCTTGTAAAAATCGCTATACAAAATAGATAAATTGTTAATCGATTATCAGACAAATTATCAAAGGAAAAATAGTAAGGCGTGAGGCATTACCAAGAACAGCAACGAGTAAAGTAAAACGCAAAGAGGTAAAAGCTCTCTTAGCAGATTGCGTGAAATAAGAAACTCCCCTAATGGGGAGTTTCTTAGAAAAATTTTCCGTTCCACATACTATGAAGCATGTCAGCACCTTGACCCGCGGCCATTATTCCTTCCGTCATACCCTGATCAAAAGTTTTATTAGGGTTTACTGCTCCATTAATCCCTCCTGCCATTATAGTTAATACACCTGCAACACCTGCTATTGGTGTCATTACAACCGCCCCTGCTCGATTTAATAATAGGCGGCCGATACTTGGTTCATTTGATTTTTTTGTTCTTTCTTAACCATTTGTTGATTTGGTTTGCGTACATTTTGTGCAGGTTGTCCTGCTTGTGTTTTTCTGATTGGTTCTGTCATAATTAATACTCCTTATCTTAATATGTACCTCAAATGATTTGTGTTGCAACATCACTTATCACTTATATACCTATAAAAACATTGCAAGTATAAAAATTGCCCATATTTTCGATGTTAAATATAAAATATTTATATAATATAGATATAACAATGCTTTTAACGCTTAATATTTATTAACAAACATTCTTTTATTATTATATTTAATATCAATAAAGTAATTATTATTTATAATAAATCACCTGTTACAATTTGCGATTTAATATAAAATTAATTGTGAATTATGAAATTAAACATCAAAAAGCAATTAGGTGCAAGAATAAAACAACTTCGCATGGAGCGCGGCTATTCTCAGGAGCAGTTTGCAGAAATGATAGGAATAGCACCGAGAACAATGTGCGGAATAGAAATAGGCAAAAATTTTTTTACAGCAAATACCCTTGAAAAAATATTGGTAACACTGGATATTTCGCCTCAAGAATTATTTTTGATTAATCACTTACAACCGCAAGAAAATTTGGTTGAAGAAATTGTAAATACCATAAAATCGATTAAAGACAGAGAAAAAATTGAAATAATTTACAAAATTATAAAATCTTTTGTATAGTCTTGTTTTTTGATGTTATAGTGAGTTGCATTGTTTAGTTAGAAAACCTAACTTACATTAATCAGCGTTATTGTTCATTGATATTTTTTGGGTGCTATAATTAAAATAACAAATTAAGTAGATATTGCGCAACCACTGGTGGCAATATTTACCCTCGGGATGTAGCGCAGCTTGGTAGCGCACTTCGTTCGGGACGAAGGGGCCGCAGGTTCAAATCCTGTCACCCCGACCATTATAAATTGGCAAAAGCTGGATTGCTTCGGGCTTTTGCCCTCGCAATGACGTTCATTATGTATATTGTCTTGCAGTAAGTAGGGTAGACTTCAGTCTACCAAAAATTTATTATATTAATATGTCGAATGTAAAATAACAATAGGTTTGAGAAGAAAGGGCAGAAATTTTGAAGTTTTTTAAAATTTGCTAGCAAAAAATATTTTTATGCGGTTTTGTCATAACATGAAAATTTCACCTCTTTCAATAACAAAATCTAATATTTTAAATAAGATTTATAATTTGTGTCATAAAGTTAGATTTACCAACAGTGGTGATTCTTTTGAATTGCGTACTGAAAAACCGTTTGAAACTTTAACTCTTTCAACTTTTGAGAAATTGAGAAGGATTAAATATACTCCCGAAAAGCTTGACGGATATTTGTCAACCTTTGTAATTGATAAAAAGACGCTCAAACCTGTGACCGTTTTTGTAAAACAAACTTCGAATGACAATAATGGACATGAACAATATTATTTTTATGTAAAAAATAAGCGAACTAAAGAGTTTGAAAGATTGGGACACCGCGATTTTTTTGTGTACGGAAGCAATGAGGAAATTTATCCATGCTATATGATGTCTTTTAAAAAAGAAAAATATTTAGGAATAGGTATCAGAGAACATCAAATTACCGTTGAAAGAATGCAACAGGTCGGAGCACCTAATATAAGGATTAATTCAACCGCAGATGCTAAACCATTTCATGAAAAATGCGGTTTTGAACCTTCAATACCAGGAAGAATGCATCTTTCCGAAAAAGCCTTGAAAGAATGGGATATATTTATAAATTCAGGACAAAAAATAATTGTATAAAAACTATAATTAGCTTGTAGGGTAGTAAGTAGGTTGGGTGAAACCCAACAATAACTATTAAAAGTGATTTTTGGAATTGTTATTGTTTTACACAATATCTTTCTTACGATTTTACGAAATTATGCAAAATAAAATGAGTCTGTAGGTTTGGTTTTCAACCCAACAATAGCTTATGAGTGCAAATAATAAGACAAAAAGTGCAAATTTGCGGACATTTATATTAACAAAATCGGGCTTTTCGGACATTTCAACTTAACCAACTTCTGACCTCTTAAAATCGCTAAAACTTACTATACTTGGTACTTTTGCCAACAAGATTCATTTGCACCTTCCACCAAATGTCCTGAAAAAAGGTAGTTATATCAAAATTACACAACATCTAAAATATTAAATGCAGATAACAAAAGTTATCTGCTTTTTTATGTGGCAAGCAATGGGTTGAACTTCGAACCTGGGGTAAATGATATTGTTAAATTTGCTCATCTTTGCTTACACGATGAAGATACGATTGAACAAGTGAAACAAACAATAACCTACAGAATGGGGCAGCTGTAATACGTGATTTGCTTAAAGGCTGGATTGATAAGAATGCTTTAATATAGGTGGTTGATGTGAATAGAAAAGAACTTGCACAAAAATTAAAAGCAGAAGCCGAAGTAAATAGAGCTGAAACTATTAAAACATCTGACACACCACAGCCGTTGAAACCTACGGAGAAGGCGAAAGCATTGTTACGTAAGACTGACGGTAAATATATTAATCACGTATCAAAAAAACTGCTTCCCGGATTAGATTGAATTGTATAGGCGAATATTGTCGAAGGTACTAACATGCCTGTATATTCAACCACTTAAATGGTTGAAATTAGCTTGTGTATTTAGAATAGAACCTATCACCCCTCTTATAATTCTTCTAGTGCTGAATAGTGTGCTGGCATGGTAAGATTGAATTGTAACAATTCTGATGAAGCGTGTTACAATTAGGCAATTTCTAAAAGCTAAATGACTTTATATTATTATAGGGGAATACTGTAACATGGTAATAGAAAAAGCAATATTAGCAACAGGGAAATGGATAAACGGTAAATGGGTTAAAGAAGCTACTCAAGTTGTCGAAGAAACTGCACCTAAAAGTAAAGCATTAATAAAACCAGAATTTAGAGCTAAATTAGCTGGTAGTGCAAGCACAGCAACATCTCCTATTACAAGAGAAGTTACTCACACAAAACTCCCAGAAGGTATGCTACCTGAGGAAATGACTTCATCAGATATTGGAAGGCTTATGTCTAAAAGATACCATAGCAATAGATATGGAAAAGAATATTTTTGTCGTGGAAGGTCAAAGATTGAAGATGATGAATTTCTAAGGCGTGAAATATTAAAAGAAAGGTCGGGTATTTCTATAGATAATGAATACGATTGGATTTATAGAAAACCTGCATATATGACTGATAGAATAAAGAGTTTTGAAGTTTTACCTCAAGCAAGGGTCTCAATGAACCTTAATGCAAATCCTGAAGCAATAGAAGTGTTGGATAGATACATATCTAAAGGGGAAGTTGTTGTCAATGGTAAGGTCGTAAGAACAGTTACACCACCCAAAGCATATTATAAAGTGGCAGGAGATGATAATTTCTTTACAAGGTCAGACCCATATACAATGTATTTCAGAGAACCTGTAACGGAACAGAATTTGCGTGATATAGCACAAATAACAGAACCTTTTAAATGTTCTAAAGATGTTTATGATGATATGTCATTTATTTCAGGTCAATTGACTTCTGCAAAGTGGCTTTCTTTTTCGTCAGAACACTCGCCAGAAGATTTATACAAATTGTACAAAAGAGCTAAATCTATATCACCAGCATTAGGTGAAGGTGTAACAAAAGCTGGCATATTTTCAAATCGAGTTCCTGGAATTGTTTACCCAGAACACTCTGAAAGAATTGAACGCTTAAGATTTAGAATAAGCGAAGGGTTATATTTTGCCATAGAGTCCGTAATTAATGATTTTGAAAAAGCTCTAGGTAAAACAGGATTTGACAGAATGATGTAAATTATCATGCGACTTAACCCAGCCTATTCAAGAAGTTATACAGATTACCCACAGAGCAGCCGTATTGCTTGGCGATAATAGTCTTTGGTACTTTTAGAGCAACCAGCCGAAGTATATCGGCAGAATGCTCATCAAGTTTTGATTTACCTTTACCAGAAGGGCGACCAAGTTTTATTCCAGCTTGTTTTCTGGCATGCAATGCTTCACGTGTCCGAAGGCTGATGAGTTCACGCTCTATTTGAGCAACCAGAGCAAAGATTGTTTTTGTTACAGTGGAAGCGATAGAGTTATCCATATTACAAAAGTTTTCTTTTAATGAATACAGCGTAATCCCTTTATCCTGTGTAATCTGAATAACCTCTAGTATCTGAATTGTTGAGCGTGCAATTCTGGACAGCTCTGGCACAATTAGGGTATCCCCTTTGTGCATAGTGTCCAACAATGCCCCCAGCTTGCGTTTCTTATAGTCCTTTGTACCAGAAACTTTTTCTTCAACGAACTCTACATTCCCCAGCTTGCGTGCATTTGCAAACTGTAATATGTCCAGCTTATTTTTCTCTGTATCTTGGTCAAGTGTGCTGACCCTCAAAAATCCGATTGTTGCCATGATATTCCTTCTTTCAATTAAAACGTCTGATGTTGATTATTCTTGTATGAATGTATGTAATGAAAAAGTTCGAACCATCGAAAAGCCTATTAGCAGTGAAGTTTGGGAATATCTTGAAGAACAGGTTGAACATTTGGTAAATTCAAAAGTTCGAACCCTTAAAACCCTTATTATTCCTAATGAAAAAGACCCCGAAGGGTCAATTTCTAAAAATGGGGCTCCAAATGGGCTACTTATAGACCCCATAATTTTACAATTAAAAAATGCTGTATCTACTGTTGAATGTGAATACTGTTTGTATAATTTGTCTAAAATAGCTGCATAATAAGGCTTGTTTATTGTATAATATTTAATATGGTAAGCGGTAAGGATTTAGAAGATAAGTATATCTGTGAAGATATTGCAGAATTTGTATATGAATTACTACAATATGCAAATGATAGCGATATAAAAACATTTTTATATGAATGTGTAGGTATAAAGCAATTAAAAATTGTTAGTTATGAGCAAGAAAATCCATATAAAAAAGAACTACTGTTAAAAATTACAGAATATTTTTATTATAAAGAAATTGCAAATCGTAAGTATATAAGTAACGAAGTCAGAGCATTATACAGGCATTTATATTTTTTGAGTCGTTGTTATTACAGCTACATATTTTTTAGGAATAAAAAAATTTTTATGAAAAATGTTATAACGGCACTTGACCGAAAAAAATTCATAAAAATTTTAATTGAAAGCTATGTAAAAAATAAATTTTATTATTATTTTGATAAAAACAAAAGCAGTTTAATAAAAATATTTATTTTAAGCAATAAATCTAAAAAATTTGATTATGATGATGAACCATTTATATTAAAAGATACAAATGGAAAAACACATATAATTAATGAAGAAAGAGGAAAAAATATAAGTTTGGGTAAGATTTTACCATGGAACAATGTTTTTTATAATAGTAATTTTACCAACATTGATGATAAATTTATTAACAGCATAAAATATGCTTTATACGGAATGGACTTTCAAGATATAAAAGATTTTCATTACAAAATTATATCAGCTATATCCGAAACATACAAAGAAAATTGTATTTGCTGTAACCCTGATTTTAATAATTTAAAAACTGACCCAATATGTATAAATTGCGAGAATTTATTAAATAAATTTGAAGAACTAAAAAAATATATTGAGGAAGAAGAACCCAATTTATTTATCAGAAGAATAAGAAAGCAAGATTTTAAAAATCTAATATTAGAAATTGAGCATAATAAAGAAAAAGGTATTTCTGGGTTAAGAAAAGAACGAAAGAATAAACTAAATAAAATTATTGACAAACTTGAAAAACAAATAGTAAAACAGGCAGAAGTAAATCGAGTTAAACAAATAAAATCTTATACTAATTACAAAAAACTATATGAGCTTATTAATGATATAAAACCACTTATAATTGAGTGTTTTAAAGATTAGTATTTATATTTCTTAACAAAATAAAACCTTTAATTTACGGTATATAGAGGACATCTCAAAAAAATGGTGTGTTTTTAATTTATTTAAATTCAAAAGAATTTGTTCTCTGAATACCAATATTTATAACTATTTCAGGGATTTAAAATTGATATTTAAATTTACATAAAAAAATAAATTTTTCCTTTTTTTACGAAATCTGTTTTCTGAAAGAATAAAAAATATGTTTTATCCTGATAATGTAAATCGGAAAACGAAAGGAAATAATACCATGTTAGAATCACCAAAAAACATTAAAACAGGCAGTACAGAAAATAAAATTACAATAAATTCTGTAACAGCTCCCATACAAAAAGAAAAAGTTGAAAAATCAGAGGAAATAAAATCAGAAGAAAATATTTTTATCGATTATTTAAAAAATAACAATCTAAAGAAAGAATGTGATTTTGCAAATGAAATTGCACGTCTTAAACTATCAAATAATAAGAATGTGCTAAAAATTGCAAAAGTCATAATAACTTATCGTGAAAAATATATGCATGAAAATTGGGAAGACATGTACAAACATTTATTAAATTTAGAAAATGTAAAAATAAAAAAAACACAAGCTGATAAATATATTGCAGTATATGATTACTGTTATAAAAAATACCAAAAAACTCAGACAACTGAAAACATGTTAAATCTTGGTATTGAGAAGCTGTATTTAATCTCTACACTTGAAGATAAGGAAAAGCAAGAAAAACTGGAAAATTTTATTTCAGAAAAGAAAAAAAGTGTAAAAGAGTTAGAAAAATTAGTAAAGTTGTTAAACAGAAATTCGGACATGTATAAGATTTTGGATTAATTTAATAAATACTGTGAAAATTAAAAACCGGTCAAAAAATAAAGCAATATCTTAGCAAAGTGGTTACAATTAATCGTTAGCCAATAATGATTGATTAAGTTTATTTAATTAAACATAAATCATAAATATATTTTATTAATCAAAAATGTCGAAAATGAAATCTTTTATTTTTGTTTTTATTTGCCTTTCCTTTGCTACCTGTCTAATAAAAAATGAAGAAGTAATAGTCACCTTAAATGGATTATCTGCGGAATATACAGGAAAAAAAGGAACATTAGCAATAAGCACATCTTCGGAATATACATTCAAAGAAGATATTTCCAGGAAAATTTATTTTGAATCAAAGATTGCAAATGAAAAAAGTATTTATAATTCCAAATGTGGATTCTGGAAAGCTTCAGAAGATAAGTTTTATGTCTTCTGCAATATAGACACTGACATTCCAGCAGGAAAATACACTATTGATTTTACTGGTATCTCACAATTTGATTATCAAGGAAAAAGTATTAAATTCTCAGATTCGAGATTTAATTTTGAAAAACTTGATAAAGATTTAATTGATTTATATTCAGATAAACAAGAAATTAATATAGTAGAAGGTCAAGATTCTTATGAATTGAAATTTAATGTTGTGTCATATAATCAGGAAGTATTATTTTTTTCTACACGAGCAAAAACAGTTTTGGAATGCAAACAAGAAAATAAAGAATTAATATGCCCAATAAAAAAAGATGAGTTAGAAAAAGGCTTTGAATATAAATCCTATAGTTTAAGTATTAGATATATAGGTGAAAAAGATAGAGAAGCCGAATTACCATTAACTGGTCCAATTATTCTAACGGATAATATTGCTCAAAAAACAGATGTTTATATTCGAATAACTAAATTACTTGAAAATGTTATGGAAACTAATTCGTTCATTACTTATGAAACAAATGTAACAAATATTAATAAAGTAATGACAAGCATAGAGCATTTTAAATTAGAATTTGAAAACGATAAGGGAAAAACAGAATCTCCAGGATGTTTATTCAAAAAAAATGATGGTTTTCCTCTATTTATTGTTTGCTTTGTTATTTTTGATGGAACAAGTTGGCTAAAAGAAATAAAAAATGAAACAGTAGTCTATGAAGCTAATATTAGATATAATTTCAGAATTTTACCAGTCAAAAATGAAGATAAAATATATTCAGGAGGAGAAGGTAGTCCAATTCTATGGTCATATCCTGAAATATTAAATTTCACAAAAGCTGATACTTTATATATTGATTTAGATGAAGATGTCTCAAGTGATTATAAACTTACTTTTAATGAAAATAAACCAGATTTATCATGTGCAAAAAGAGATAATGGATTATTAAGATGCACAGTGCCTAGCAATCATTTTGAAGGAAAACAAAGTGGATATTATTTCATCAAACATACCAATTTTAAAAATACTAAATCTACTAATTATGAAAGTACTCCTGTAAAAGTTATTGTATCAGGAGTAGAACCAAAGCCAGGAAAAGGAAGTATTCATAAGATTTCATTAGTATATTCATTATTATTAATTCTGAGTTTATTTTAAAACTTTATTAAATAAGTCAAACAATATCGAGTAGTAAAAATTTAAATTTTATTAATTTTAATTTAATTATATTAATTTTTAAAAAAAATTAAAATTTAAAGAATGAATATATTATATATTTTAATATTACTTTTTAATTTTTATGGGGATTGGGGATTGGGGGATTGGGGATTGGGGATTGGGGATTGGG
>ERZ842401.7139-NODE-7139-length-11571-cov-30.537253_pt1 | contig 11571 bp, 9 predicted proteins | sample MGYA00521270_ERZ842401 | MGnify/ENA primary metagenome ERZ842401 (study PRJEB31892, sample SAMEA3878208) | bioreactor metagenome | biome: Moose rumen | place: Sweden | collected 2011-10 | study: EMG produced TPA metagenomics assembly of the PRJEB12797 data set... | reverse complement strand
AGTCAAGAGGATACTCGCTGCTGAATGTAGCAAAACCGGTGCCGCCGATGGTAGCCGCGACGGTAGAGACGGGAGTATAGGTGAAACCCTTGAAGTTGTTATTGTAAGTTGAACCTTGCAAGTAGAGATAATAAGTTGTTCCTGCGGCAAGAATAGTAGAATATGTATCAGTGTATGAAGCGTTTGACTCACTATTATTCTTACTATGCGATTTTACTTCAGATCCAGACTTTGCTTCATCTATCAAAGTAGCTGTTATGGTTCCACCTGTTGCATAAGCATACCAACTAAGGGTAAGTATGCCATTTTCCGTCGGTTCGAATTTAATGTATGTTCCTGATGTAGGCAGACCACTTGTTAGTGTTGCATTTGCTCCCGCATTAACACCAGGTCCACGATCTGAGACATAGTTCCACGCCTCATCAACTGTGCCTCCAAAGGTCATGGTGATGCCTGCAACAGTGCTAATAACAGTTCCGCCAACAATATTCTCACCACTACTTATAGTATATGATGTTGGCACGTTTTCATTAGGTGTAAAGATAAACGCACTTAGTCCGTTATCCCAGTCACCAAGACTCTTTGAATAGAAATAATAAGTATGGCCAGCCGCTATGTTTCCAAAATCAACATAATCCCAATTGTTGCTGCCAGGTTTGTACTCCTTGACAATGTTACCAGTCGCACCTTCAACTAATATAGCATCAGTATGACTTCCATAGAACATTCCTTTAATTTGCAAATTGCCTGATATCGTCGGAACAAACGTAATATAGTCGCCTGATGTCGGCACATTGTAGGTGATATTATCATTGTAATTTGTTGATGCTTTAGCTGCACTGCCATATCTTCCGCTATAATACGAATAACTCCATGAGCCATGATAAGTCATAGTAATGCCATATACACTTTTCACATTCGTACCATTGCTCATGACGCTGGAAGAAGAAACAGCATAAGTTGTATTGAGTGTATTTATAGCCGTGAAATACTCATTGGCCTCTCTAAGTGCAACAATGGCATTGGCATAATCATCATCGTTGGCATCTTCATCGTCGATAACCGTCTTGGCGGTGGCAATGGCAGTTGCAAAATCATCCTTACCTTCAGTATATTCCTCGTTAGCGTAGTTCGTGGCGGCTGTTTTCCAGAGAGCAAACAACGACTGGTAGTTGATGTTGCTGTTAGACTCTATCGTGATGCTCGTCCATGTGGTGTTGTGCGACAAGACTGGGTTGATGTAGCCGTCAGACAAAACGTAATAGGTTGAGCCAGATGTCAAGGACGTTCCTTCTGCTAAAGCCGTACCTGCGGTTGACATATTTGTTCCCTCACCGGTTATTCTGCCATAACATTTGATGGTTCCACTCATATTCAGAGTTACCTTGTCACCAGCAAGCATACTTGCCATCCTCCCTCTGAATACTCTGCTGGTATTTTCTGAGTTGGTGTATTTCAGACCATTTGTAGCGTCAACAGTTGCGGAAGTTCCTCCAATGAAATAAAACCCGAAACGTCCACCGAGGAATGCAGTCAACTCATTTGGAACATAGGCAAATTGATCGTAAGATTTACCCAAATTTGTACTACTTCCCGACAGTGTTGCACTGCCCATTGACGTGAAGTCATATGTTGTTGTAGTGATGTCGCCATTGGTAACTGCAGTCTTACCAATCATCAATTTGGCATGGTCATTACTCAGATAAACTACAATCGAAGCGGGACTTCCTTCAATATCCTTGGTATAGCCGTATGTGTACTCACCATCGTCTGAGCCGTAGATGGTAGAAGACATGGTGAAAGTGCCCGAACTGTAAGTGATTGTCATATTCACCGTAGCATTATTAAAGAAGTGGTAGTTCTCCACCCAGCCACTCGGATAGGTGGCTGTACAGCCAGTGTTTGCAGCGGCGATATTCTCCCAAAAATCCTGACGGAGCTTTATTAGCGGAGTGTCGTCAGTCTTATTAGCCACAAGTACAAAGCCTTGATATACTGCTGCATCAGCTGTTGTCTGTGAAAATACGTAATTGATAGTCCCTCCATCAGTAAGCGTGATGGATGTTGATTTTGAGGCAAGGTAGCCTTCGGTAGTTTCTCCAATGGTTTCTGCCCATGAACCGTTTACCCCCACACCTAGCAAAACCACGGCAAGGAGCACTTTTGTTAGTAGTTGTTTTCTTTTCATGTTGTAGTTTTTTAGTTGTTTATAATGTTAATAAATCGCGTTCACTTCATCAACTGGGAAGCCTCGCGCACATTATATATAATAAAAAAGCGCAGGCATTCACCATACGCCACTCAGGTCTGGAACAACCCCTATCACCTATGGGAACACCCGCGCCAAAAGCGCAGCTGTCAGGTGATAGATATAGGGCAAGCCGTCAGAAGACAACTGTCCTACGTTTGCCCTTTTTCGCTCTTACGAGGTTCCAGTTCGAGTGGCGATTGAGCAATAATATGTCTTGTCGTCTGCGTGTCTCCACACAAACTCCGCCGCAAAGATACGAACTTTTTCCGAACTGACAAAATAATCGGCGGGAAAATTGCCTGGCTCCGCAATTTTCCCGCCATAGGGGACTATAATATAATAAGGTGAGGGCTACAGTTGTGCTATCTCCTCGGCTGTCATTCCAGTTGCATTAGCGATGTCAGCTACCGAAAGGCCCATAGACTTGAGGTTGCCAGCTATAGTGTGACGCTCGTCTGCCTTGCCCTTATAATATCCGCCCTCCACGATGCCGCGCTCATAGTTCACATAATCCCAATAGCGGTCGTATGCGTAGAGCTCACCCTCAGTGTAGGCCGACTTCTCCAATATTTTCAAAGCCTTTCCCGTCTCGGGGTTCTCCAACAGTTCCTTCGGCACCTCGCGCGTACCCCTGTTTATCTCCGTCAGGAAACGCAGCCACAGCACAGCCATCTTCTTCTCCTTGATAGTCTGAGGCTTAAACTTCGGCAGCTCCACAAACACGAAGCGAAGACCCTCGATGATGCGGTCGCTGTGAGCCACGTTGACGATGGCATAGTCGTGGTAGAACTCGTCGGGGCCAGACTGGAAGCCCACGTCGTTGATCAGGTTCAGCGCATAGACGGGCTGCAACAGGCGGTAGTCCTCGTTCGTCTTCAGCTGCTTGACGACGGCCTTCGACGCATTCAGGATGACGCGCTGCTCGAACTCATGGTTCCAGTTCATCTGCATCTCCACGATGAACTGGCGGCCACCGGTCTCACGGCAGCACACATCGACGATAGAGTTCTTCTTGCCGGGGTTCTCGGGCACCAGCTCGGGCGACATGTACTCCACATGCTCTATCTGCTTCCCTTCGTCAAGGGGCAGCAGGGCGTTGAGCAGGCTCATCACCAGATCCTCGTGCTCGCCGAACACCTTCTTGAAGGTCAGGTCGGCCTTAGGGTCCAAGTATTTTCCGTTGTCCATATCTGCTTCTCTTTTCTGTTTGCCGCAAAGATACGAACTTTTTCCGAACTGACAAAATAATCGGCGGGAAAATTGCGTGGCTCCGCGCAATTATCCCGCCATAGGGGTCTATTATATAATAAGGTGTAGGGCTACAGTTGCGCTATCTCCTCGGCTGTCAGACCGGTAATCTCTGCAACATCTTTTATGACCAGACCTGCCAGCATAAAGCCGAAGATGGCGGTGATGTGAGCTATGGTGCCGTTGCCCTTGTCATCAGGGTCGATGGGCATTTTGTTCTCCAAGAGTTCATCGGAATAGACGCATTTGAACTTGCGCTTAGGAAAGACCTTGTCGCGCTTGAATCGGTTGCGAAGGGCCCGGGCAAGGGGATCACCCTTAACCTTCCAGAACTCGGTCACTTGAATCTTGGTGGGATCAAGTTTCAGGGCAGCACCCATCGACGAGAAAAGTATTGCTTTCGTCTGGCAAGCCATCAGGATAAGCAACGCCTTGTCCTTCAGGGAGTCGATGGCATCGATGATATAGTCATAGGTATCGAGATTGAAACGCTCTGCCGTCTCTGCCGTAAATCTCTGCTGCAGGGCGGTAATCTCTGCCGACGGGTTGATGGTGAGCAGACGCTCCTTCAAAGCATCCACCTTCACCTGTCCCACGGTTTTCGTTGTCGCCATCAGTTGGCGGTTGATATTGGTAATGCTCACGCAATCGGAGTCGACAATCGTCAACTTCCTGATGCCTGAACGCACCAGACTCTCGGCACACCACGAGCCTACTCCGCCCACACCGAAGATAATCACCCGCTTCTCGCCAATGCGCCCCATCACCTCATCGCCCATCAGCAGTTCCGCCCTGCGGAATATTGATTGTTCCATTGTCAGTCTATCATTTATTCTGTTTCAGCGTGCAAAGTTACAAATAAAAATTAAAAACAAACGAATTTGTTTTGTTCTTCTCTCGACTTTTCGTAACTTTGGCTTTGCCGAAGTTACTTGCACTCAGGAAAAGCTCAAATAAATTTGGCTATTCCTTCGTTTTTTCGTAATTTTGCACCCAATATGAACCTTAAACTAAAAATGGAACGATGAAAAGAACGACAATGCTCGGCTTAGCCCTGCTTTGCCTGGCACAGACAGCTATGGGAGAGACAAAGACCATCCGACTGAGAATAATGGAGACCAGCGACGTACACGGTTGCTTCTTCCCGTACGACTTTATCGAACAGACTCCGACAGAAGGTTCGCTGGCACGCGTCAGCACCTACGTAGGACGCCTGCGGAAAGACTACGGCGAGCACCTGCTACTGCTGGACAACGGCGACATATTGCAGGGCCAGCCCACGTGCTACTGGTCGAACTACGTGGTGAGCGGCGAAGAGAACATAGCCGCCTCGGTAGTCAACTATATGCGCTATGATGCGCAGGGCATAGGCAACCACGACGTGGAGACGGGGCATCAGGTATACGACAAATGGATCAGCGAGGTGCAGTGCCCCGTGATTTGTGCCAACATGTACCGCACCGCCGACGGCACACCCTACGTGAAGCCCTACCAGATGTTTGTGCGCGACGGCGTGAAGATAGGCGTGCTGAGTCTGCTGACACCCACCATAGCCTGCTGGCTGAACGAGAGCCAATGGAGCGGCACCGACTTCGAGGAGATGGTGAGCAGTGCCCGCCGGTGGGTGAAGCACCTAAAGGAGGTGGAGCATGCCGACCTGATAGTGGGCCTGTTTCATAGTGGCAAGGACGGCGGTGTCAGCCTGCCCGACGGTCGCAAGGAGGATGCCACGGTCCGCGTGGCTCGCGAGGTTCCCGGCTTCGACATCATCTTCTTCGGACACGACCATCTGGTGCATAACGAGTGGGTGCGCAACAGGGACGGTAAACGCGTGCTGCTGCTCGACCCGTCGTGCTGGGCAATGAACGTGGCTGATGCGAGCATCACACTGACCTACGAGGACGGACGGCTGAAGCAGAAAGACATTGAGGGACGCATTGCCAACGTGCGCCAGGAGCCCGTCGACGAGCAGATGATGGCACAGTTCCGTCCGCTGACCGACCGCATCAGCGCCTATGTGAACCGTCGCATAGGCCACTTTGACACCGAGGCCAGCACACGCGACAGCTATTTCGGCAACTCCGCCTTCACCGACTTCATTCACTCGCTGCAACTGAAGATTTCCGGTGCCGACGTGTCGATGAACGCCCCCCTGTCGTTCGACAGCAAGATCAGTGCCGGCGACGTCACCGTTGCCGATATGTTCAAACTCTACCGCTTTGAAAACCAGCTCTTTGTATTGAAGATGACAGGACGCGAGATACGCCTGCATCTGGAGGAAAGCTACGACAGATGGGTCAACACCATGAAGCGTGCCGACGACCACCTGCTGCTGCTCAACAGTGAGTCGAAAACCGACCAGCAGCGCATGGGCTTCCGCAACTACACCTTCAACTTCGACTCGGCGGCGGGCATCGACTACGAGGTAGACGTCACCAAACCCGAAGGACAGAAGGTGCGCATACTGCAGATGAGCGACGGCACCCCCTTCGACGAGCAGAAGACCTACAAGGTGGTGATGAACAGCTATCGCGGCAACGGCGGCGGCGAACTGCTGACGAAGGGTGCCGGCATACCCAAGGAAGAGCTGAACGAGCGCATCATCTACCAGTCGCCACTGGACCTGCGTCACTACCTGATGCAGGAGATAGAACGGCAGGGCAACGTAAGTCCGCAAGCCGGTCACAACTGGAAATTCGTGCCCGAGGAGTGGACGGTGCCTGCAGCCCGTCGCGACAGGCAGGCATTGTTTGGCGAAGAGAAATGAGCATGAAGCTGTAGAAAGGATATGAGTATGAAACAGTATTTCTTTGTATTCTGCAAGGACGACCTGCTGCTGCAGCGCCAGGACGACGGCAGCTTTGGCATACCCTGCCAGGAAGAGGCACCCACGGAGACGAAACCCTGGACTACCGTGCTTACCGTCACCCCGCTTGACGGCATCGGGGTGAAAGCCTACAGCATAGACACCCCCGTAACCGACAATCCGCACTATGAGATGTGTCCGCTGAGGCAGAGCTACTACAAGATAGCCCGCCCGCTCTACCTGAAGGCCGGCAAGTGTGCAGAACTGATCTATTGGGACCGCAACACCAAGTTTTGCGGCGTGTGCGGCGGACAGATGCACCTGCACACCGATATCAGCAAGCGCTGCGAGATGTGCGGCAAGGAGGTGTGGCCCCAGCTGGCTACAGCCGTCATCGTGCTTATACGCCGGGGGACCGACGAAGTGCTGCTGGTCCGCGGCCGCAATTTCCGCAGCGATTTCTACGGACTGATAGCAGGCTTTGTGGAGACAGGCGAGACGTTGGAGGAAGCCGTGGAGCGAGAGGTGTGCGAAGAGACTGGCCTCAGCATCAAGAACATACGCTACTTTGACTCGCAGCCCTGGCCCTACCCCAGCGGCCTGATGGTAGGATTCACGGCCGACTATGCCGGCGGCGAGATTCACGTGCAGCGCGAGGAACTGAAAAAGGCAGGCTGGTTTCATCGTTCCAACCTGCCTAAACTTCCAGAACCGCTGTCCATCGCACGTCGCCTGATTGACCACTGGGTCAGCGAGGGTGCGTCATCGTCCGAAGCGTCGCTTTAATATTCCAGGAGAGTCGTCTTCAGTTCGCCTTTGAAGCTGATGAGCGTCTCGACCAGATAGCAACTGGCTCCGTCGGGGATGCAGAGCCGTGCATGGAAGTGCAGGCCTGCGGCATCGATATGGTCGTACTCCATATTGCCCAGAATAGCCTGGCTCAGAAAATGCTCAGGCACGTTCTGCTCGTATGTCTGCTTCTTGAAGTCGCGCGAGAACAGGCAGTCGGCACCTTTATACAGACTGACGTGGATGATGTTGTCGTAGTAGACATTCTCCACGCCCATCCCCTCGGTGTTGTAGGTCATCTTGTTCACCTTGTAGGTTGTGGGGTTCACTGCCACATACCAGTGGTAGCGCTCGCCGCCGAAGAAGACCACGGAGTCACGCTTGAGCACCTCGGTCAGCGTCAGTATCTCGGGTTCTGCATGCTCGAAGACGATGCTGTCGTCGGCCTCGACGCTCTTCGTCAGGTGACGCTCGTCGCCGGCCTGGTTCTTGAACCAGAACTGGTAGTCGGTCAGCTTCACGATGGCATAGCGCGTATCGCCCAGGCTGATGGAGTCGCCCACGACACGGAAAGAGACAGGCATACTGGCAGCATCGGCGAAATAGATGGTGTCGCCCTCGGCCCGGAACGACACCTCCTCGGTCTCGTTCTCCCGCCAGATGCCCTGCAGCATGGCCTTGGCTTCGAGGTCTTCCTCCTCGGGCTCGTCGCCGGTCTGTGGCCTACAGGCCGTCAGCACCAGCAGTAGCGTCAGGACTATGGTCCAAGAATATCTCATCAAGCCTTTCCTATACAGTGATACTCAAATTCGTTTTCGTCAAGTTCCTCGGTGTCGAAGATGTTGCGGCCGTCAATGACCAGCGGTCGGCGCATGGCCTTCTTGATGACGCCCCACGTGGGCAGGCGGAACTCCTTCCACTCGGTGAGCAGCAGCAGGGCATCGGCATCGAGAACAGCGTCGTACATGTCGCGACAGTAGACCACCGTGTCGCCTATACGCCGCCGGCACTCGTCCATTGCGATGGGGTCGTAGACACGCACCACGCAGCCAGCAGCCAGCAGCTTCTGAATCATCACCAGCGCCGTAGACTCGCGCATATCGTCGGTCTCCGGCTTAAACGACAGTCCCCACACGGCAATGGTCTTGCCCGCCAGCGACTCACCCTGATAGGCCTTCTGCAGCTTCTCGAAGAGCACCGACTTCTGTCGCTCGTTGACGCGCTCCACCGCTTTCAGTACCTCCATCGAGTAGCCGTTCTGGTCGGCGGTTTTGATAAGCGCCTTCACATCCTTGGGGAAGCACGAACCGCCGTAGCCGCAGCCGGCATAGAGGAACTTGCGGCCTATGCGAGTGTCGCTGCCTATGCCGGCACGCACCATGTTCACATCGGCTCCCACGCGCTCGCACAAGTTGGCAATGTCGTTCATAAACGAGATGCGCGTAGCCAGCATCGAGTTGGCGGCATACTTGGTCATCTCGGCCGAAGGAATATCCATGAAGATGACGCGGAAATTGTTGATAAGGAAGGGCTTGTAGAGCTTCGTCAGTGTCTTCTTGGCCTTCTCGCTCTCTACGCCCACCACCACGCGGTCGGGACTCATGAAGTCCTTGATGGCATTGCCCTCCTTCAGAAACTCAGGATTGGAAGCTACGTCGAAGGGAATGTCTACACCACGCTTCTGCAACTCGGCCTCGATGGTCTGGCGCACCTTGCGGGCCGTGCCCACAGGCACCGTCGACTTGGTGACCACCACCAGGTAGCGGTTCAGGTGCTGACCGATAGTCCTTGCCACCTGCAGCACATACTTCAGGTCGGCCGAGCCGTCTTCGTCGGGTGGTGTGCCCACAGCCGAGAACACTATCTCCTGTTCATTGAGCACAGAAGCCAGGTCGGTGGTAAACTTCAGTCGCCCTGCTTTCACATTCTTCAGCACCAGCTGGTCCAGCCCCGGCTCATAGATGGGTATATCGCCGTTTTGCAGACGCTCAATCTTCTGGGCGTCGACATCCACACAAGTCACGTTGATACCAGTCTCGGCAAAACAGGTGCCCGAAACCAGTCCCACATATCCCGTTCCAACAATTGCAATGTTCATACCTATTTATATATATAGTGTTAGTCAAACAGTTCGGCTTCGCTCATACGCGGAGCCTTCAGGTCTTTCTCGCTGGTCAGCACCTGGCTGCGGTCAATAGGCCACTCTATGCCCAGCGCAGGGTCGTTCCAGCAGATACCGGCCTCGGCCTGAGGTGCGTAGACATTGTCGACCTTATAGGTAAACACGGCCTCGTCGCTCAGCACCAGAAAGCCGTGGGCAAAGCCGCGGGGGATAAACAGCTGACGCTTGTTGTCGTCGCTCAGTTCCACCATCACATGCTGTCCGAAGGTGGGCGAACTACGGCGGATGTCAACAGCCACGTCTAGCACCCGACCCTTGATGACACGCACCAGTTTGGCCTGTGAATACTGGCCTTTCTGATAGTGCAGTCCGCGCAACACGCCAAATGTTGATTTCGATTCGTTGTCCTGAATAAAATCGACCTTTCCTATGTGCTCGTTAAACTCTGCCTGCTTCCAGGCTTCGAAAAAATAGCCCCTCGCATCGTTAAACACCCGAGGCTCAATCACATACACTCCTTTTATGGAGGTCTCCTTAAAATCCATACGGCAGAATATTCTGTTTTCTGGGTGCAAAAGTAAGAAATATATTCGTAATTCGGGCAACTTTTTTCGCTTTTTTATTTGCGCATCTCAGAAAAAAGCCGTAATTTTGCACTCGTGATTGAACTACAACGACATATTGAGATACTGCTGCTCAGCAACGACTGCGTCATAGTGCCTGGATTGGGAGGCTTTATGGCGCACCATATTGAAGCACACTACGACGAGGACGACAGCCTGTTTCTGCCGCCCCTGCGCTCTCTGGGATTCAACCCGCAGCTCACCATGAACGACTCGCTGCTGGTGCAGTCCTACATTGAGCGCTACGACATCAGCTACCCCGTAGCCCTGCGGCGCATAGAGTCAGAGGTAGCCGAGCTGCGCCAACACTTGGAAACCAGCGGCGAATACGAACTGACAGACATTGGCACCCTGCGCCTGAACGACGAGGGGCACCTGGAGTTTGAACCCTGTCAGGCGGGCATCCTCACCCCCAACCTCTACGGCCTCAGCTCGTTCGAGATGCCGCTGCTGAAGACAGAGACCGCCGAAGACACTGCTGCCGAGGCCGATACCGACGAGGCTCCCGAGAGTGCCATCACCATCAAGATGTCGTGGCTGCGCAATGTGGCTGCCGTGGCTGCCGCTGTGATAGCCTTCCTGATGATTGGCACGCCCATATCCAACAGCAACATGCCCACACAGGTGCAGCAAAGCGCCTTCATCCCCCTACCCCAGCACCAGCTGAAGACCGACAGCCTGACGGCTGCCCCACAGGAGCAGACCGCCGACAGCTTGTCGCAGCCTGCTACTGACATCAGCGAAAACAGTGAGGTCAGCAAGGCAAGCGAGACCAGCGAAACAAGTGATGCGAGCGAGACTCCTGAATCCGCCCCGCAGCAGTCGGCAGTCACCGAGACAGCAGCCTACTGCATCGTATTGGCCAGTCAGGTCACTGAGCGCAATGCCAACCTCTTCATTGACCAGCTGGCGGCAGCCCACTTCACCGAGGCCCGCCTGCTCACCGGAAAAAACGGCATGCGGCGTGTGGTCTACGGCAGCTATGCCTCAGAAAACGAAGCTGCCAACAGCCTGCGTTCGCTGCGCAATCAGAACAAGAACTTTCAACAGGCTTGGATCATGAAGCTATGAAGCGAGTCAAGTGTCCCAAGTGCAACAACTACATCACATTCGATGAAACACAGTTCCAGCCCGGACAGGCGCTGGTGTTTCAGTGCGACCAGTGCGGCAAGCAGTTTGGCATACGTCAAAAGGTAGGCAGCATCGTCGTCATCGAAAACGTGTTTCACTATAAACAGGTCATCGCCCTGCAGATGGGCGATAACATCATTGGGCGCTACCAGAAGGGCAATCCCATCAACACTCCCTTCGAGACCGACGACCCCAGCGTCGACCTGAACCACTGTACCATCAACGTGGCGCGCGACAAGAATGGACGCCTCATCTACACGCTACGCGACAACAACAGCAATACCGGCACCTTTGTCGACAACATTGAATTGGCACAGGGCGAGCGACGCGTCATCGAAGACGGCACCCTCTTCACCATCGGTGCTACCAGCATCATCCTTCACACCACCTAAAATCCGTGTCATGCAGGACGACACCCTCCTTTCACAGCTGTGCTACCTCGTCTATCGCAAGTCCTAAACTCTTGGCTATCAAGTCAAGTGGAACACCGTTCTCTTTCAGGTTGCGTGCATTGTTCAGACGTTCCTCAGCACGGCCTTTGGCCTCGCCTTCAGCAATGCCTTTGGCTAGGCCTTTGGCAATGCCCTTGGCCTCGCCCTTG
>ERZ842401.7138-NODE-7138-length-11575-cov-6.363108_pt1 | contig 11575 bp, 7 predicted proteins | sample MGYA00521270_ERZ842401 | MGnify/ENA primary metagenome ERZ842401 (study PRJEB31892, sample SAMEA3878208) | bioreactor metagenome | biome: Moose rumen | place: Sweden | collected 2011-10 | study: EMG produced TPA metagenomics assembly of the PRJEB12797 data set... | reverse complement strand
CTTGAAAAAGGCATTGAAAAAGGTCGTGCTGAAGGTCGTGCTGAAGGTCGTGCCGAAGGTCGTGCCGAAGGTCGTGCCGAAGGTCGTGCCGAAGAAAAAATGGCTAATGCACGTAGCCTGAAGGCAAATGGTGTCTCTCTTGATATTATTGTAAAAAGTTTAGGCCTTACTGCAGAGGAAATAGCAGCTCTGTAGGATTCCAATCCCGTAGCACACAGGTCTGGTTTTTCACATCTTTCTATTATACAATGAAACATAACCCGATGAAAAGAATATTGAAGCAGACATGTAGTCGCTTTTACTGTTCTTATGCGCCTGCGGTGGCGATGACTCTGGCGGGGTAGAGTTTACCAAAGAACTGTTAGACGTTCAGGAAACTTCCAAGACCATGGAGGCAACCGCCACAATGGCGAGTTTTTACATCCGCGCCAACTGCCGCTGGACCATCACGATGGAAGGCGGTTGGGAGGGGCTGATAGTCAGTCCCATGAAGGGGCAGAACAGTGCCACAATCAATATCACAACCACTGTCAACACCAATGCCGCAGGGCGTGATGTACGCCTGCGAGTATTCAGCGATGGTGGCCTTGCGCGGACCGTAAACATTCACCAGAATGCGGGTGCTGTGGTGCTCAGCCTGAGCGAAGAAACAATATCCTTTGGTGCCACTGCTGGCAACAAAGAGGTCACCATCATCTGCAACACTAATTGGACGGTGACAGGTGGCGCAGACTGGCTGACCATCAACAAGAATGCAGGTTCGGGCAATGGCAGTATCAATGTCAGTGTGACGGACAATCTCACGACCAGCAGTCGCTCTGCCACGTTGGCCGTTGATGCGCAGGGAACCATCCATAGGCTCAGCGTCACTCAGGAGGGCCGACAAGACTTTACGGTGTCGCCCACACAAATTTCAGCCGAGGCCCATGCCAACAGTGTGCAATTCAGCGTGACAGGAAATGCTGTCTGGACGGTACAATCCAATCGTGACTGGGCTACGCTTAGCGACCTGACAGGCACAGGCAGCAAAACTATTACGGTGTCTCAGGCCGACAACACCAGTGAGTCGGATAGGGCGGTAGAAATAACTGTTAGTTCCGTGTCCAAGACGGAGCGTGTGACTATCATCCAGCAAGCCGCGACCCTTCCTGTCCTGTCTGCCATGCAAGTCGCTGATGTCACGACGTCCGGAGCAACAGTCACTTTCAGCTTTACCTCTATGTTCCCCGTTACGGAGTATGGCCTGTGCTATTCGTCCGTCAATGCGACACCCGCGAAGGACAATAGCCCCAATGTCTCATTGTCGGGCAGTTCCACTCAAGGCACCCCGTCTATGGGCATCACCGAGCTCGCATCTGGCACGACCTATTATGTCCGTGCTTATGCCGTCAGTGTTGTGGGTACTCAGTATAGCAATGCTTTTTCCTTCACCACCGTCAGTGACTGGCCTGGAGGTGGGGATAATGTGACACCGAATATATAGTAAATAAAAAGTAGATAATGTAAGAGAAAATTTAAAGATAGTTCTTTGACATAGTGACACAGGAAGTTTTCAGAAAACTCCTAAATAGTTTGGTCATATCACTTATTATTCCTAACTTTGCATCATAAAAGATGAAGCTATGGAAGAAAAGAGGTATCCAGAGGTTGACGAGGAGCAGGGCTTTGATATGTGCTGCGAGTCCGTTTTAGAGCCTGTACAGGATTATGAAACCGTGATGACAAGACGACTGGATGGTGCAGTTGAAGTCCATGATTGGATTGACGACCTCAATTGGAATCGTTTCCCAATTCTTGGCCCTAAGACCAAAGCGGAGGCTATTGCCAGAATTGAGCAGGCTGAGAAAGATTTGGATGATCCAACGAAATGGATTACGGTTGATGATTTGCATGCAGAACTGAAAAAACTTCATTCATGGCTGTAATCAAGTGGAAAGACGAAGTTTGGCAACTTTTCAACGACTACTTGGAGAATGCAAGAATAGAATATGGTGCAAAGACTGGTAGATAATAGCATTTCATTGGTATTTGCACCAGACAATGGCTATCGTATAGGAATAGTAAAGATGAATAATGAGGACGTAACGGCACGAATAGCTAATAATGTTCTTACTATCAACAAAGTTTCTTTGGACATCAATATTGAAGCGACCTTTGAGGTAATACCTCCCACTATCTATTCACTGACCATCAAGTCTACAGGCAATGGCACCGTGTCGTACGACGACAATGTGATTCGTAGCAATAGTAGTTCATTCTCCGTTGTCGAAGGAGCCTCATTTAGTATTGTCCTGATACCTGATGAAGGTTATCGGGTGAAAAGTGTAGTAGTTAACTCAGTCGATGTAACGACGGCTGTAGTTAATAATCAGTATGCCATCAATAGAATTTCAAAGAACACCTCGATAGAGGTCGCGTTTGAAGCTATCACCTATAGTTTGTCGATTAAGGCTACAGGTAATGGTAGCGCTACATATAATGGTTCAACGATACGTAATAATACCACATTATTTACTATTACTCATGGTTCATCGGCAACCGTCTCCTTCACTTCTGATAATGGCTATCGGATAAGGAGCGTGAAATTGAACAATACTGATGTCACTCCAAGTGTAGCGAACTCTCGATACACTATTAATAAGATGAATGCGGATGCATCGTTGGAGGTGGAATTTGAGGTGATACCCCCCACAGTTTACGCATTGAATGTAGTCACCTCTGGGAATGGCAGCGTATCTTATGAAGGAAGTACTATTAGGAATCAGAGTAGAAGCTATTCGAAAACCGAGGGTAGCACAATAACTCTGACAATAAGTCCAGACAACGGCTATCGTGTGGCCTTCGTCAAAGTGAACAACAAAGACGTGACGAGTCAAATAATGGATGGCAAACTGGCGGTTAGTATTTCTTCAAACACAAGCATTGAGGTGGTTTTTGAGGCTATCCCTGTCATCACTTATACGTTTAGTATTACGGCGAAAGGCAATGGTGTGGCATCTTATGACGGTACGGCTGTTCGTGGTGAGAGTAGTTCATATACGATAGCAGAGGGTGAAAACGTCACCATCACATTCACCCCAGACACAGGTTATCGCATTAAGAGTGTGAAGCAGAATGGCGCAGACGTAACTTCCAAAGTGGCCAATAGCCAGTTTACAATTAATATTGCAACAAACACAACCTTAGAGGTAGAGTTTGAAATCATCACCTATTCTCTATCCATCAAAGTCACAGGTAACGGGTCTGTGACATACAACAGCACAGAAGTGCGAAATAAGACGACCTCGTTTGTTGTCAATCATGGTTCCTTTGCTGTTGTTTCTCTTTTTCCCGATGCGGGCAACCGTGTCAAAAATGTGAAACTGAACGGGACGGATGTGATAGAAAATGTATCAAACAATCAGTATACAATAAGCAACATTACTGCGAGCATAACATTGGAGGTGGAATTTGAGGTGATACCTCCAACTATTTATGATATGAACATCGTAGTGTCGGGTAATGGAAATGTCACCTACAATGAAATCGTGATCAGAAATCAAAGCCGAGACTATTCTGTGACAGAAGGTAGTAGCATTACGCTGGCGTTCTCTTCAGACACGGGCTATCGCGTGGCTTTCGTCAAAGTAAACAATAGTGACGTGACGAGTCAGATATCGAATGGTGAGCTGACCATCAGTAATGTGTTATCGGACTTGAACGTTGAGGTGGTCTTCGAGGAGATTCCTCCAACCACCTATGTACTGACGATTATGGCCAGTGGAAACGGGGCAGCCTCGTATGACGGTACCAGCGTACGCAATGGCAGCTATGCGTTTACGGTGGTGGAGGGTGCGTATGCTGCTGTTGCATTCACGCCAGACAATGGGCATCATGTGTTAGCCGTGAGGCTGAACGGCATAGACGTGACGGGCAGTGCCTACAATAATCAGTACACTATCAGCAAAATTACAAGGAACACAACATTGGATGTTGAGTTTGCAAAGGATATTACAGACTTAGCCAAGGATGGCATCAACTATAAGGTGGTGTCGTATGGCGAACAGACCGTGAACTTGGCTACTGGCGACTATGGGCAGGTGCTGACAGTGCCGGGCACCTTCACTGTTGATGACAAGGAATGGCGGGTGGTTGGAGTGGATGCCAATGCGTTGGCAGGTAATGTCCGTCTGGCTGCTATTCTTTGGAATGCAGAGGCTCCGTTCAATGGCAGTGTGGACAATCCAAACCTCCTGTTATATGTCAAGTCGCAGGAGTATGCTCCGTCAGGTATGCAGAATGTCATAGTGGATGGAACGGCCGAGGAGATTGTGCTGACCGATGCCGCTAATGGCAATGACTTCTATTGCCCCAAGGCTTTCATGGCCAAGCGTGTCACCTATGAGCATAACTACAGCATGCTGACGGGGCATGGCACCTGTCTGGGGTGGGAGACGCTGGTGCTTCCATTTGATGTGACACAAGTCTCCAGACAGTCGGTGGAGCTGGTACCTTATGACACTTGGACACGCGGCAGCAGTCAACGACCCTTCTGGCTCTACTCGCTGTCGGAAGTGGGCTGGAAGGCAGAGACCTCTATAGCTGCCAACACGCCTTATATCATCAGCATGCCCAACAACGAGAACTACAATCCCACCTATAATGTGTCGGGTAACATCTTGTTTACAGGCACCAATGTGCAGGTAAGGGCATCGGACAACCTGACGACCGGTAGGAATGGCAATAAGAAGTTGGTGGCCAACTATCAGAACCTGCCTGCCAGCAGTGACATCTATGCACTGAACGTCAGTAACCTATGGAGCCAGAACACGGATGTTTCGCAGGCTAATGGCAGCACGTTTATACGGGCCTTGCGCACGGTACATCCCTTTGAGGCATATCTGGCAGTGGAGGGCTCGGCAGCTTTGGCTCCACACTATATCCCTCTGTTTGACAATGGTGTGCCTACGGACATCAAGGGGATTTGCAACTTACCAATTGACGATTTGCCAATTTACGACCTACAGGGGCGCAAAATAGAAAATAGTAAATCCGTCAATCGTAAATTGCCCTATGGCATCTACATCGTTAACGGGCAGAAAGTGGTAGTTCCATAAAGTCGCGGATGGCCTCGACGAGAGCATCGTTCTCCTCTGGCAGTTGGGCAGTGATGCGGAAGAAGTGGTTGGAGAGACCATAGAAGTTGGAGCAGTCGCGAATCAGTATGCCGCGCTCGTGGATGAGCCATGACTTCAGTTCGGTGGCCGTGGCATCGTCTATTTCGCAGAGCATGTAGTTTGTCTTGGTCTCAAAGACGCGGATGCCCTTGATTTGCCGCAGGGCCTGACGGAGCCGCTCGGTCTCTGCAAGATAGGCATCGAGGTCGCTGACGGCTGGCTGTCCGTGCTCCAAAAGGAACTTGCCGGCCTGAATGGCCAGTGCACTGACCGACCAAGGGTGGCGCAGGGCGCGCAGCAGTTGGATGGTATTGGGATGTGCCGTGACATAGCCTAAACGGAGTCCTGGCGTGCCGTAGGTCTTGCTGAGCGAATGGAGGATAAGTAGATTGGGCAGTCCCTGCATCTCACGTGCCACCAGCAGTTCTTCGCGTGTGTAGGCCTCTACCGACTGGTCAACGACAAAGGTATAGCGTGGCGAACGGCGCACGATGTAGTCCATGAATCCCTTCATCAGCACGTTGCCCGAAGGATTGTTGGGATTGCATATCCAATAGACGCGGTCGGCAGCCATCTTTGCCACATCCTCACCGCTCTCGTAGGTGATGATGTGGTCGTAGAGGCGACAGGCATCGGCATACTCGACATAGGTGGGCTGGGGGATGATGGAGATGCTCTTGCGAAAGAGCTGGGCTATGAGATAGATGGCCTCGGTGGCACCGTTGGTCACCATGACCCCTTCGGGTGATATGCCCTCACGACGTGCGATGAGGCGCTCCAGTTGCCGTGGCTGCGGCTCTGGGTAGTTGTTGACAACGCCGAAATGCTCCATGAGGTGCTCCTGCAGTGCCGAGTGGTCGGCATGCTGATATACGTTGGCACTGAAGTTCATCTTCACCAGGTCGTCGTAACGGTAGATGTCGTCGCCGTGTCCTTCAATCATCCTTTTTCGAACTTTGAATTATCAATGAGCCTTTCTTTTACCTTTTAACGATATGTATGGTCAATTGTTGGCGGTCGAACGTGATGTCCTGTCGCTCAATGAAGCGGCTCAGTACACCGTCGGCAGCCAGTTGCTGGGGTGTGCCTACGCTGAGCAGGCCAGGCTCCATGAGCCAGATGCGGTCGGCCACTTGCAAGGCCAGTTCAACGTCGTGTGTGGAGAGGAACACCGTTTTCTGCTCCTCATGGGCCAGCCGACGCAGCAGTTGCAGCATCTCCACCTTGCTGGGAAAGTCGAGAAAGGCCGTTGGCTCGTCTAACAGGATGACTGGGGTCTCCTGAGCCAATGCCTTGGCTATCATGACTTTTTGGCGCTCACCATCACTGAGTGTGTTCACCATGCGACGGCTCAACGGCTCTATACCGGTCAGACGGCTTGCCTCAGCTACTTTCTGGCGGTCGTCAGCCGACAGAGTTCCCCAAAATCCAGTGTAGGGCGAACGCCCCATGCCCACCAGTTCCTCGGCTGTCATGTTCACCAACTCTGGTTTTTCTGTGAGCACGATGCCGATGGTGCGGCTCAGCTCCTTGTCGGTGTAGTCTGCCGTCTCACGGCCACAGACAGCCACGCTGCCTCCTAATTTGGGCTGGAAAGCGGCCAGTGTGCGCAGCAGCGTAGACTTGCCAATGCCGTTGCGCCCTAACAGGCAGGTCAGTTCACCGCTGTTGACAGCAGCACTCAGCCCGCGGGCCACCACCTTCTCATTGCCCTTCTGGGCATAGCCGATGGTTAGATTTTCAAGTACGATGGTTGGTGTCATGGTGCAAAATTACGAAGAAGGAACGAGACGGCCAAATTTTTCAGTCTTTTTCGTTTATACTGACGCTGCCCACACACAGTTGATAGTATTTCCCCTTCATTTGCAACAGCTCATTGTGGGTGCCTTGCTCAATGATGCGCCCATGGTCGAGCACGATGATCTGGTCGGCATTGCGGACAGTGGACAGCCGATGGGCAATGACGAATGTGGTGCGTCCCTGCATCAGTCGGTCCATGCCCTGCTGGACGAGCCGTTCCGTACGGGTGTCGATGCTGGAGGTGGCCTCGTCGAGGATGAGCACAGGTGGATTGGCCACGGCGGCGCGTGTGATGGCCAGCAATTGGCGCTCGCCCTGGCTGAGATTGCCGCCATCGCCCTGCAACACGGTGTTGTAACCGTTGGCCAGACGGCGGATGAAATCGTCGGCCCCTACCAACCGAGCGGCCTCGCGGCACTCCTCGTCAGTGGCATCCAACCGTCCGTAGCGGATGTTCTCCAGCACGGTGTCTGTAAAGAGGTGTGTCTCCTGCAAGACGATGCTCATGCTTTTGCGCAGCGATGACTTGTTGATATCTGTCACGGGGATGCCGTCATAGAGAATCCGGCCACCCTGTATCTCGTAGAAACGGTTGATGAGGTTGATGATGGTGGTCTTGCCGGCCCCCGTGCCACCCACAAAAGCAATCTTCTGGCCTGGGTTGGTGTTGATGTCGATGTCGAAAAGCACTTGTTTGGCTGGCGTATAGCCGAAGTCCACGTCCTGAAAGTCCACATCGCCTTTAGGGTCGCTCAGTGTAATGGTGCCTTCGTCCACTTCTGGCTCGGCATCGGCAAGGGCAAACACACGTTCGGCACCCACCGAGGCGTTGAGTACGCTGTTGATTTGCTGGCTGACCTGCGTAATGGGCTGTGTGAAGCTCTTGTTCAGTTGCAGGAAAGCTACTACCGTGCCAAGCGACACGGTGAGATGCACATCATAAGTGGTGGGATTGTAAATAGCCAAGGTGGCACCTACCACGGCAATGAGTACGTAGCCAAGGTTGGAAAGGTTGCCATTGACGGGCATGACGATGTTGGCTATCTTGTTGGCATTGTAGGCTGATGAGCGCAACTGCTCGTTGATGTCCTCAAACTCACGGATGGCCTGTTGCTCGTGGCAGAACACTTTGACCACCTTCTGCCCCGTCATCATCTCCTCAATGTAGCCGTTGACACGAGCCAGTGACTGCTGTTGGGTGCGGAAGTAGCCGCGTGAGCGCTTGCCCAGTGCCGTCGTGGTCAGCATCATGACGACAGCCATCATGATGGATACGAGTGTCAGCGGAGCGCTGAGTACCACCATCGACGTGAATGTGGCCACGATGGTGATGACGCTGGAGAAGACCTGTGCCATGGCGGTTGATATCATCTGTCGCAGCGAGTCGACATCGTTAGTGTAGACAGACATCATGTCGCCATGTGAGCGCTGGTCGAAGTAGCTCAGCGGCAGCTGCTCCATGCGCTCAAAAATGCTTTTGCGCAGGCGCAGCATGGTGCCTTGCGAGATGTTTATCATCAGGCGGTTATAGGAATAGGAGCAGATGGTGCCGAACAGCAGGATGAGGCCCAGTTTGAACAGCGTCTGTGCCAAGGAGGCATATGCCGGGTTGTCAACCTGAGTCAGCGGTACGATATAGTCGTCAATTAAGGTACGCGTAAATAGTGATGACACCAACGATGTGAGTGATGATACGAGGATGCATCCAAACACGACTAACATGTGCCACTTGTAGTAATGCCACACAAAGGCGGTCATGCGCAGCAGCGTGTCCTTTTGCTCTTTGCTGGCCTTTTGGAAACCAGCCTGTGCCCTTTCACGCTGAGGGCCTCCAAATGAAGGTTGTCTCATGTTGTATGTTGTTTGGCAGTTATTGTTTTGGGGTTACAGTGTCAAAGTCGCCAACGTCTTCGCTTTGGATGGCGTTGATTTCCTGATAGAGTGCATTGGTCTGTAACAGGCGCTCATGGGTGTCAAAGCCAGTCACGACGCCATTGTCCATCATGAGGATGCGGTCACAGTCCTTGACACTCAGAATGCGTTGGGCAATGATGATTTTCGTCATCTGGGGCAGCTGGGTGTGCAGTGCCTTGCGGATCTTGGCGTCCGTTGCCGTGTCGCAGGCCGACGTGGAATCGTCGAGTACCAGTATCTTGGGCTGCTTCAACAAGGCACGGGCTATGCAGAGGCGCTGCTTCTGACCTCCACTGACATTGGTGCCCCCCTGCTCAATGCGGGTCTCATAGCCCTCGGGCATCTGGTCGATGAACTCATCGGCACAGGCTAACTGACAGGCCTGCCGGCATTGCTCCAGCGTAGCGTCTGGCTTGCCCCACCGCAAGTTGTCGAGAATGGTGCCGCTGAAAAGAATGTTTTGTTGCAGCACCACAGAGACAGCCTCGCGCAGGGCAGTCAGGTCATAGTCCTTCACATTGCGGCCTCCCACCAGCACTTCGCCTTGTGTGGGGTCGTAGAGGCGACTGATAAGGTTGACCAGCGTGGATTTGCCAGAGCCTGTACCTCCAATGACACCAATCGCCTCGCCGCTGCGGACGCAAAAGCTAATATTGAACAGGGCAGAACGCCGGGAGCTTGTCCCTGTCCCCTCCTGTGCAGAAGGAAGGGTGGGCCTGTAGTCGAAGCGAACTCCTCGGAACTCGATGCTGCCGTCTTGTATCTGTGTCACGGCATCAGCGGGGTTGACGATGTCTGCCTGCTCCTCAATGACCTCCGACACGCGCTTGGCCGAGGCGGCACTTTGCGTCAACATGACGAAAATCATGGAAAGCATCATGAGTGACATGAGGATAGACATGATATAGGTGAATAGCGATGTCAGCTCACCCGTGGTCAGGGTGCCATCCACCACGTAGTGCGCTCCGAACCATGACAGGGCAATGATGCAGCCGTACATCACCATGTTCATGACGGGATGGTTCAGTGCCATCAGGCTCTCAGCCTTGACATAGAGCTTATATAGCCCCTCTGCGGCTTTGGCAAACTTTTCGTTCTCATAGCTTTCGCGCACAAACGCCTTTACCACGCGGATGGCCGCGATGTTCTCCTGCACACTCTGGTTTAACTCATCGTATTTGACAAACACCTGTTGGAACAACCTTGCCACACGGGAGATGATGTTATAGAGCGAAAAGCTGAGTATCACCAGTGCCACTAGGAAAATCAGCGACAGACGGGCATCGATGACCAGGCACATCATGATGCTGAGCAGCAGCCGGAACGGGGCGCGTACGGTCACGCGCAGTATCTGCTGGAAAGCGTTTTGTAGCGAGTTGACATCGGTCGTCATACGGGTTACCAGTCCCGACGTGGAATATTTGTCGATGTCAGAGAAGGCAAACGTCTGGATGTTACGGTACATGGCCGAGCGCAAATTGGCGGCAAACCCCGTTGAGGCATAGGCTGAGGCCCTGCCTGCCAGAATGCCGAAACCGAGGCTGAGAAACGCCATGCCTACCATGATGGCACCATAAAAATACACCTGTTGTATGTCGCCCGCTGCGATACCCTTGTCGATAAGCGATGCCGTCACGTATGGTATCATTACATCCATGACCACCTCCATGGCCGTCAAAGCAGGTGTCAGTACCGATGCCGTCCGATATTGTTTGATTTGTTGGTAGAGTGTTCGTATCATCAAAGTTTAGTTTTTGCCCACAAAGGTACTAAAAAAGAGTGACAAACCAAAACAAATCCCGACAAACCGTGTGGGCCTGTCGGGATTTATTAATGATGCTTTAACGACAATGTCGTTCTTCTTGCATGTGATTTAGAAGTCCAGCTTGTCTAACTCGTCAGTGAAGTCCTTCGGCTCGTTAGTGGGCTCATGGTACTCCTCGTTGCGCTCACGGCGCTCACCACGCTCAGGGCGGGGACGACGCTCACCACGGTCATTACGCTCGGGGCGAGGACGGCGCTCACCACGTTCGGGACGGTCGCCACGCTCACGGCGGGCGGGGCGCTCCTGATAGCCCTCAGGCTTCTCAATCAGCACGCGGTGTGAGAGCTTGAACTTACCCGTCTTCGGGTCAATCTCCAACAGCTTCACCAGAATCTTGTCACCCTCCTTAATACCGGCTTCCTCGACGGTCTCCAGACGCTTCCAGTCTATCTCTGAAATGTGAAGCAGACCATCCTTGCCAGGCATGAACTCTACGAAGCAGCCATAAGGCATGATGCTACGGACAGTACCCTCGTAGACCTCGCCAACCTCAGGGATGGCCACGATGGCACGGATCTTGGCAATGGCAGCGTCGATGCTGGCCTTGTCAGGAGCGCTGACTTGCACTTTGCCAACTCCGTCTTCCTCATCAATAGTAATCGTAGCACCGGTATCTTCCTGCATCTGCTGGATAATTTTTCCGCCCGGGCCAATGACAGCACCGATGAACTCCTTCGGAATTTCGAAGGCTTCGATGCGGGGAACCTGCGGCTTCAGTTCGGCACGAGGCTCGGCAATGGTATCGGTAATGCAGTTCAGAATATGCTCACGACCAGCCTTGGCCTGCATGAGAGCCTTCTCCAGAATGTCGAATGACAGACCGTCGCACTTGATATCCATCTGCGTGGCGGTCAGACCATCCTTCGTACCCGTGGTCTTG
>ERZ842401.7137-NODE-7137-length-11576-cov-6.744640_pt1 | contig 11576 bp, 12 predicted proteins | sample MGYA00521270_ERZ842401 | MGnify/ENA primary metagenome ERZ842401 (study PRJEB31892, sample SAMEA3878208) | bioreactor metagenome | biome: Moose rumen | place: Sweden | collected 2011-10 | study: EMG produced TPA metagenomics assembly of the PRJEB12797 data set... | reverse complement strand
AGCCGATGAAAATGCAGGACTGGATAACTGCGTTGGATAATCAGATTGTAGCTCACCAGCGGAAAATTCTTGAAGGTAAAGGAAAAGTTTCGCATGAGCAGGCAATGAAAAAAGCCGAAAAAGAATATGAGCTATTCCGCCAGAAAGAACTTGCAAATCTGAAAAGCGATTTTGATTTATTTTTACAGGATATACGTCAGATTAAGAATTGAAAGTAAAGAAGGTGTAGAAAAGTAGGAGAAAAATGACAGTATGGAAAACACAGAAGAAATCAAAGAAAAACTCCGTCAAATTATCGAACTGCATAAAACAACATATCTTGCATATAAAAATTTCTTGGAAATAATTGTTAAACCGAATTAAGAGAAAATAAAACTTTGGCAGAAGGAAGTTGTTCCAACGCAGAATAATTTTGATGTTATGCTTGAAAACTCGTACAAGAACCTAACTGTTATTGATGACATAATCTCGCAGTATGGGCGTATATTTAATTCTGTAATGGATTCAGACACTATTTCGAATTCTTATTTGACTTTAGTTTATAATACATTGAATGAATCTCACACAATGCGCGAGTTGCCAAGGTTTTTGAGACCTATTCAGAATTTATATGATGATGCTATTAATAATGAAATTGATTTTCAAAAGAAACATACTTTCATCGCTTTTGCACAAAGCATATTTCAATCTTCGGTAGATATTGCAACAAAAGATTATTTAAGTCTTGCCCAAATCTATGCATTTAAATATTTTGGTAATACTGATGAAAATTTTGTGATTATTGGTGCAAATGGTTCTGGAAAGAGTTCCTTTGCGAGAAACACAAAAAAAGTTCTTGGCAAGAATGTTGCGATTATTGCTGCGCAAAAAATATTTTCATTAAAAAAGGTGTCTTCTGTTTCTTTGGGAAAAACATCAAGAGAACGAGTTTGGAACTATCAAAGCAACGATAAATTATACAAAGATACAGGTTTTACAAGTGATATAGGGAGCGATTTACAACGGCTTTTTGAATCGCTCGTAGAAGAACAGAATGCTTGTGCCAATGAATATTTTGAAGCAAATAAATACGAAGAAAATGCTAAGCGAAAAACTACCACATTGGAACATACTATTGCGGTATGGCATGAAGTATTGCTTCATCGGGGATTGAAATATAATGCAGGAGAACTAAAGGTTTTTGCTCAAAATATAAATGAATATGATTTCATGGGGTTAAGCGATGGTGAAAAAGCTGTGTTTTATTATATTGCCCATGTTTTGCTTGCAAAAGAAAATAGTTTTATTATTATTGATGAACCAGAAAATCATTTGCATTTGGCATTGGTAACAAAGCTTTGGGATAGACTAGAACAAGAACGGAAAGATTGTCATTTTATCTATCTTACACATAATCTTGATTTTGCCGCATCACGAGTTAATGCAGAAAAATTATGGATGAAAGATTTTATGCCTCCCGCTCAATGGTCTATAGAGCAATTGCCTCAAGATGACGACTTGCCAGAAATCTTATATATGGAATTATTGGGAAGCCGTAAGCCTATTCTTTTTTGCGAAGGAACGAAATCTAGCCTTGATTATAAATTGTACACTCGGTTATTTCCTGAGTATACGGTCATTCCATCAAAAGGACATATTCAAGTAATTAGTTATACGAGAGCTTTTAATAAATCAATTGGAATACATGGAAATAAGGCAATTGGCATAATTGACGGTGATTTTCATACGGCAGAACAAAAAGAAGCATGGAAAAAGGACTTTATATATTGTGTAGATGCGCAGGAGGTTGAGAACATTCTCTGTGATGAAGATTTATTAAAATCATGCTATAAACGTTTTTATGCCACGGATGAAAAGTTAGACGAAGCAAAAAATATATTATTCAAAAAATTAAGTCAAAATATCGATGCTCAAACTGTTGAATATGCAACGCAAACAATAAATGAATATCTAAAGGAAAATTTGCTTGAAAAGGCAGAATCTCAAGAGACATTAAAAAAGAGTTTCCAAAAATTATTAAATGATGCTTCGAATATGGTTGATAAATTAATCCAAAAACGAAAAACAGAGTTGGAGGATATTATTGCCCACAAGGATTATGAATTAGGTGTCCGCAAATATAATTATAAAGGACTTGTAGGTATTGTTCCTGTTGTTATCGAAAAGGATTATAAAGATAAGATATTTGTTTTCCTTGATGAAAATTCCGAAGTATTAACAACGCTTCGGAATAAGTATTTTCATGAAGTTCCAACAGAAAATAAGGGGATTGCCAAATGACACACAAACTACAAAACAGAGTCTCTTTCTGAGATGTCAGAAGAAATGCAGAAGGTTCTGCCTGATATTGATGATATGAAAAAGATTTTGTAAACAGGGAAGAAGGAGGAGACGAAATGTCTGAATCAGAAACCTTACAAATCCGCAACAGCACAATAGACTTCCTCACATTCACTCGGCAGTTGGGTGAGGACAGCGTAGAAGTCCGCGTTCAAGATAACGATGTGTGGCTTACGCAGGCTTCAATCGCAAAGCTTTTTGGCGTGGAGCGCAGTGTTATCACAAAGCATCTTAAATCTGTTTTTGCAGATAGGGAAGTTGAAGAAAGTTCAGCTTGTGCAAATTTTGCACAAGTTGCGGATAATGGAAAGACCTATAATTACAAGTTTTACGGACTGAAGGCTGTGATTGCGGTGAGATATAAAGTCAATTCTCAGGCTGCGGTCGAATTCCGCCAGTGGGCGACCCGGGTGCTGGAAACCTTTGCAAAACAGGGCTATGTTCTAGACAAGTAGCGTCTTGAAAACGGTCAGATTTTTGACGAGGCGTATTTTGACCATCTTGTTTCCGAGATTCAAGAAATCCGCGCAAGCGAGCGGAAGTTTTATCAAAAAATAACGGACATCTATGCAACTGCTGCAGAAGTTATTATAGACCGGGCAAATCATACAAAGCCGAACATGGGGCTTACAAGCTGGAAAAATGCCCCGAGTAAATGCGCGAGTTTCTGAAAGAAACTCGTTAGCATTGCGTAGCAATGCGATGCACATTCCCATGACGATGGCGGACTGGGCAGAAAAGCTAGATGCGTTCTTGAAATTCAATGATGCCGATATTTTGCAGGACAAAGGCAAAGTAACCCACGAAATCGCAAAAGTCTTTGACGAAAGCGAGTTTGAAAAATACCGAGTGATTCAAGATTCCAGCTACAAAAGCGATTTTGACAGGTTCTTGGAAGATACAGAAAATGTAATTGAAGATAAGAATTTGTGACAGGCTACGACTCCCCATTTAATCTCTTACAACAAATCCCAACACGCCACTTCTTCAAATTGAACTATTTTACAAAATTATATTGCATACAATCTAATTCAATGCTATAATGCCCTTAGTCAAATCGGAAATCTCTCATTTTCGCATCGGCTTTTCTAGGAGGCATTTATGAAAAACTACGACGTTATTTTTATCGGAAGCGGGCACGCTTGCTGGCATGGGGCTTTGATTCTCAAGTTTGCGGGAAAAAATGTCGCTCTTGTTGAAAAGGAGCTTTTGGGCGGAACCTGCACCAACTACGGCTGCGATGCAAAAATCCTCCTGGACTCGCCGTTTGAGCTTAAGGAAGCGCTCGATCGCTATCAGAATATCGGGCTTTTGCAGGAAGCAAAAATCGACTGGAAAAGTCTCATGCAGTACAAAAAGCAGGTGATTGGCGCAATGCAGCCGGCTCTTGGCGGAATGTTCGACCAGTTCGGCTTTGACGTAATCCGCGGGGCGGCAGAGTTTGTTGACGCGCACACCATTGAGGTTGCCGGTCAAAAATACGGCGCAAAGAATTTCGTAATCGGAACGGGGCAGGACTACATTCCGCTCGACATTCCGGGAAAGGAATATTTTCACAACAGCCGCGACTTCCTCTCGCTTGACCAAATCCCCGACCATGTTACTTTTGTGGGCGCGGGTATCATCTCAATGGAATTTGCCTCAATCGCCCTCAGCCTTGGAAAAAAAGTTGACATCGTAACTAGCGGAAGCACGGCTCTTGGCGCATACCCACAGGAGTATGTCTCAAAAATCGTTGAAAAAATGACGGCGCAGGGAGCAAATTTCATCTGGAACGCCGACATAAAAGAACTCCAGAAGAACGGCGAAAAATACACCCTCAAAGGAAAATTGAAAGGCGAGGGTAGCGCTGCATTCGGTTCAGACTTTTCGCTCGAAACTGACTACGTTCTCATCGCCGTTGGAAGAAAGGCTAACGTTGAGGGACTAGGGCTTGAAAAACTCGGAATCGAATTTTCCGACCGCGGAATCAAGGTTGACTCGCACCTTCGCACCGCACAAAAGAACATCTACGCCTCGGGCGATGTAATCGACACACGCATTCCAAAACTCACCCCGACTGCGGAATTCGACTCAAACTACATCGCGCTGGACATCCTTCTTCCGCTTCACGGCGCAATCAAATATCCGTGCATCCCTAACCTAGTGTTCACATTGCCGCGCATCGCTCAGACCGGAGTTTCCGTAAAAGAAGCCTCGGCACACCCGGAACTTTACCGCATTGAAAAGGTGGAATTCGGAAAAACAATGTCGTGGCTGAACAAAAACGAAACACAAGCGCACATGACGTTCATCTTTGACAAAAAATCCCGCCTTGTGGGCGCCGCCGTCCTCAGCGACGACGCCGGAATCTACATCGACGTCCTCACTCTCATCATAAACCAAAAACTCGGTGCGCGCGACCTGAGCAAGATGATTTTTTCGTTCCCGACGATAACCTACGGCCTTATAGGCACGCTCACCCCTCTGTTTTTAAAGAAGTAGGGGAAAAAATCGAAAGACGGATAATGCCTACTTCAAAATTGAAGTGGGTATTAGTATTTTTGCATCTATGAATTCTTTTTTTAATGCTTGATTATGCCGACTCTTTTGCATTCATATTAATGTTTCTTACAACAGCAAAAATCTTGTTTTGTGCTTCTTTGCCAAACAGCATAAAGAACTTTGGACGGTCGAATGGAGCACGACCTTTCATGAGAGCTTCCATATTGATTTCACCCTGTTCAACGATAATGTTAATCAGTCGTTGAACAAACTCAATCTGCATACTGTTCATATTGGCATCATTGATAAATTCTGCGAAATAATTGTTGATAGAATCCTTATCCATCTTTGTTGCCCAGCGAATGAATACTCCAAGAGATTTTCCTTCAGAAAGCTGGTCGAACATCTTTTCGTTTCCAAGTTCTTCTTTGAAGATATGATTTAGACTGTCAAAATCATCTTTTGTAAGCGGCTGATTTGTCCGGAGCTTATTGATTGCCTCATCCTTCATGTGTTCAGAAAGATAAGCATCAACCTTCTTTTTGTATTCTTCAAAGTTATCTGCAGGAGTTGGATTTGCACTTCCGTCTGGAACATCTACGCTTGTTACTGTATCATCGTAATCGATGAAAAGCACTTCGTGTCCGTTCTCAACAGTAAACTGTGCAAGTTCACGAATCTCTTTGCGAATTTCTTCATAATCAAGAACATTCAAACCGTCGTAATATGAATTAACAGAAAGAAGTTGCAGTCTTGGCAGATGGTCTCGAACAGCCTTTATAGAAGTTTTTCTCAAAAGTTTTTCTGCAACAGCTTTGATTTTTGAGCGATACAGATTTATCGGCTGTTCAGAAAGCTGTGCTTCCATTATTCCATAGCAGAAATTATCAAAGCCTTTTGCATACTGGTCTAAGTCTGCATTAAATACGAGCGGGGCAATATGTTTTGAAAGATTCATTACATCTTCATCTGTGAGACATTCAAAATTTTTTTCATTCTGAAATTTGAGGACATGCTTTAAAACCAAATGAACTGGCGTAAGAGATGTGTTCAATGCGGAAATTTGTGCATGAACTTCGTTTACAAGCTGGTCACGGTAGGCAAGGATTTTGTCGTAATTAGTGGTCTCGGCACTTCGACAAGGCTCAGTGCCCCTAGGTTCAACCAGCGTGCTATCCTGCAATAATTTAATAAGCGCACATTTATGAGCAAAAATTCTTTCACTCAAAGATTTTCCACAGGCACCTTCAATGCCATTTTTCTCTTCACGGAAGAATTCAAAATTACGCAGATAGTCAAAAATATAAAAGTATTTCTTTCCAAGGTAAGGGCCAGTTTCGTCAGTACAAACAAGATTTGGAGCAAGTCGTGTTCCTCGTCCAATCATCTGCCAGAACTTAATCTTACTGCGGATTTTTTTGTAGAAAACGAGATTTACAACTTCTGGAATATCAACACCTGTATCAAGCATATCAACGCTAACGGCAATCTGGAGCTGAGAATCTGACTTCTTGAATTCCTTAATAGTTGATTTTACTTTTGAATCATCGCAGACAATTCGCTCGCACATTTTGCCCTTATACTGAGGCCAGAATTTATCAAAAGTATCAACAATATGCTGGGCGTGATTTTTGTTATAAGCAAAGATGATTGTCTTTCCGAGCTTGTCACCACCGCCGATTTTAATACCTTTGCTCATCAAATCTTCAAGAACCTGTCGGGTTGTATCTTCATTAAATACATACTCGTTGATTGCCTTTGGAGGGATTTCTTCAAAAGGCTCTTCGCTTTCCTCTTCCTTACGGCGAACTTTTTCTAAATCTTCTTCACTAAGATTACTTTTATTGATTCCTTCATCAAGGAAGGTCGAAGTTTTTTCGATTGCGTGATATGGCACAAGGAAGCCAGCATCAACGGCAGTTTCATATTCATAAACATCAGTTGGAACATCATCCTGCAGTTCGAAGAATTCAAAAGTTGATTTATCAACATCACGGCGTGGAGTTGCAGTAAGCCCAACAAGATAAGCATCAAAATATTCAAAGATTGCACGGTATTTTTTGAAAATGGAACGGTGTGCTTCATCAATGATAATCAAGTCAAAGTGAGCAGGGGTAAAAATGCGGTTTCCGTCTTTGTTTTTTTCGGTGTCGATTGCGTTCAAAATCGTTGGGTAGGTGCTGAATACAATGCGGGCGCCTTTGTTTTCGGCCTTGTCTTTTGAATCCAAAAGATTGCAAACTGTTACATCCGGGCAGTTTTCGCGGAAAGCATCATAAGCCTGTTCAACAAGCTGGATGCGGTCAGCAAGGAAAAGCACATTCGAAACATAATGGGCACGGCTCAAAACATCTACAATACTAATTGCAGTTCTAGTCTTTCCAGTTCCAGTTGCCATAACAAGCAAAAACTTGCGGATTTTCTTTTCTATCTCTGCACATATTGAGCGGATTGCCTTCATCTGGTACGGACGGCCAGAAATTTCAGTATTGATTTTTACACTGTTCAAATCGCAAAGAAGATTTCGCCTGTCCATAAGTTTCTGTAAATCTTCCAGTGCAAAAATCATGCTTACCGTTCTAGGCGAATATTGTGTGTCATCCCAAAAGAAAGTTTCAAAGCCATTTGTATAGAATATAAACGGACGGCGAGCGAATTTGCGTTCAAGACAGTCTGCATACAAAACAGCCTGTTGCTTACCTACATTAGGATCCTTTGTGGTTTTCTTTGCTTCGATTACAGCAAGCGGGGAGCCGTCTTTTCCAAACAAAACATAGTCAATATAGCCTGTTTTGCCAGGAATTCCTTCCATATCATCAACTTTGTATTCTTCTGCAACCTGAACCTGGTCGATTCTCCAACCGAGAGTCTTGAGGTCTTCATCTATGAACATTTTGCGGGTCTGGAACTCGCTCAGGTCTTCAAGTTTAAGCTCCGGTTTTGCAGACGGATTTTCCTTGTTGTTCTGAATTGAAGCAAGTGCTTCGGCAAGCTGCTTTTTTAGTTCTTCAATTGTCTGTTCTTTAGATTCAAGTTCTGCCTTGTACTGTGAAAGTTCTGCAACTGCGGTCGTTGGGTCTGCGGTTCCTGAGCTATGCCGAAGGGTCGAAACGCCCGTCTTTTTGATAACGACAACTTTGTTTTTTGGAATTGAATCTTCACTGAATGTTCGCTGTACATAGGCAGAACCGTAAGTGTAATCGAGCCAGTTTAAGAAATTAAAAAGAGCCTTTAGGGAAAGAAGAACATATTTCTTTTCAACGGCAAGCGTGTCATGAACACCGCTGTTTCCAACTTTAATTACAAGTTGTATATCATGGCGAATATTTGAAGGAACTGTATTTACAAAACTTGATTCATGAACAAGAACCTGAATTGAATCGTCATATGGTTTATGCAAATCGCCGTCAACAGAATACATCCATTTAACAGCCTGTTCCAAAGACTTACGTGCCGCAAAAGCCGCAAAGACAGTATTTTTGTTGTATTGCAGTTCCGCCTGAATGGCCATCTGACTGAACGCTGAATAGTTGCTGTCGTAAGTTAAGAAATCAAAGTTCGCCATGCAGATATTATAGCATGACTTTTAGCAGTTTTCCATAATGCGCGCCATTTCAAAAACGGCTTTCTTTTCGGATGGTTTGAGTTTTACAAAGTTTTTTGAAAGTTCTGCAATCATAAGTTCATCTTCAGATGTCGTTTCGGCAGGCATTTTGTTGTCGATAAGACACTCATAACTTACGGAAAATATTTTTGCTATTGCACGAATTACGGAAAGCGGCGGCTCCAGCTCCATGCTTTCGTATTTTATGAGTGCCTGCCGTGAAATGCCAAGTTCTTCCGCAAGTTTCACCTGCGTGTATCTGTTCTGCTCGAGGAGTGTTTTTATCACCGATTCCATTAGCCTTCCTCCGGGGAGTTTTTACAAATCATGCGACAAGCGCACGGTCAATCGTCTGTTCGGGGTCTATCGTTTCTTCGATACGCTCCCGCCCGACCTGTGCGAGCCACATTTTAAACGGTTCGTCTTTTTTGGAGGGAACGGACTGTATTATTCTTAAAAGCTGTTCCGTGTTTGCAACATCGGTAAGACGCATTTTGCCGTCAGCAGACTTCATTTTCAACTGCTTACAAATTGTAAGCAGTTGGGATGCACCTTCTTCATGCTCGTTCCATGCGGTGCGAATGGTTGTGCTTTCAAATGCCTTTGTAACCTGCCCTTTCATGAGTATAGTATATGCATAAAATAAATATAAGTCAATAAAAATATACAAATAAGTTTACTAATTTTTACATATTACCAAAATACCCAGACCCTCCTTTTGCATAGAAATATGCGTTCTAATGATTTTTGAAGTGCAAATTCTGATTTGTCGATTTGCTGGACGAAGGCGGCGAAGTCGTTTTGGAGTTCGAGAGGGGGAACTGGAATTGTAATTTTTCGTATCTCTGATAAATTCAAAGTTTTTTGTGCAATTCCTTTTACTCGTTCTTCAATTTGTTTTTGTCCAAGCGGTGAAAGTAAAGCACTTTGGAAGTACACGCTGTTCAGCAATTCTACTTTTGGTTTTAAATAGGCAATGTGCCTTTGAAACAAAAATTTTTTGTCAGTTTCTACAATCGCAGGATGTCCATACGAGCCTACTGTTGAAAGAAGTATGTCTCCAGTCTCAATAGGTGTTCGCTTGTATAACTCAGTATAAGTTTCTTCTGAAATAAATTTTTCCGTTTCATAAGTGATTTTGTTTCCCGCAATATTTGAAACAAACAAAAATGGAATTCCGGAAGTCGTAAATTTCGGAGGCTGATGAGTTCCGTCTGTGATAATTTTGCAGAGTTCTTCTAATTTTTCAACTTTCCATTTTCCGTTTTCCGTTGGCTCGTCCCCAAACATCTCGATAAATCGGGATTTTGCGATTAGAACACAAAATCCCAAGATTGTACTAACTAATGAATTTCTTATGAGAATTTTTTACATTTTCCTGGTCTACCATCGCATATTCCATAGTAGTGTCAATTTTTTGATGTCCAAGAAGCTTCTGAACCTGCTCAATTGGCATACCTTTATCAATAGCACGAGTTGCAAGAGTTCTTCTGAACTTGTGCGGATGAACTTTATTAATTCCCAACTTTCTTCCAAGTTTTCGTAATGTAATTTCCACGCCACTTATTTCAAGGCGTTTATGAGGTTCTAGCAAACTTACAAACAAAGCAGGATTATTATCAGTTCTGCTATTCAAATAATTCTGCAAATGAATCTTTGTTCTGGCATCAAAATATACTTGCCGCTCTTTAGAGCCTTTACCAAACACCACACATTCACGGTTTACAAAATCAACATCAACAATATTGAGTTTTACAAGTTCGCCGACACGCATTCCGGTAGACATTAACATATCAATAATGGCTAAATCACGCAGATTCGTGCAGTTATCACGCAAAACAACAAGATTTTCATCTGTATAAGTTTCTTTTACAAGTTTTGCCGTTTTAATTTTATGGATTCTTCTTACCGGGCTTTTCAGAATATAGTTTTCATCCTCAAGCCAGGTAAAAAATGATGAAAGAATACGGCGAATATTGTCAATTGTTTGTTTTCCAGCATTATTCTTCGTTTGATATTCAGAAAGGTAAACACGCAGGTCTTCCGTTTCAATTTGATTAAGTGGCTTTTCAAGAGTTTTGATTGCATTTTCGAGTGTAGATTTATAATAGCCGATGGAACGGGCAGAACAGCCTTCTACTTGCTTAGCCGCAAGAAAGTTAGCAAGCAATTCATTATTACTTTTTGTTTGTGAAAGTCCAACCTCTGCCGATTTCTGAGTAACTTCCAGCGTATAAAGCTCATGTTCCAGAACTTCATGTAGTTTTTCATTCTGAGCGTTGTTCAGCACAGCCGACATCTGCTGCTCAATTTGTTTAATCAGTTCTTTTTTCATATTAGCCTCCTTAATTTGAGCCTAATATGAATGTAAAATCTTATTAAATTACATAAAAAAATTATGCTACAGAAATAATATTCTCTGTGTTGTAGACAAAGCCACGTTCATACATATATTCAGGGGCACAGTCAATTTCTCCGTTATTCCAAGTTACAATGCCATATTCCAATTTTGGGTTTTCGTAAACTTCGGGATTCTTTAAAGGCTCAAAAACTTCTCCTTCAAGAATTGTTGTATCAAAAAGTTTTGTAACTCCGTCCGAAAACTTTAAAAGGTAAACACCACTGTACATATGCCTGACTTCAAGAACAGTCAGCATAGGTTCCGGATTATCTGAATATACAATTCCATTCTCTTCATGCATGTATTTACCTCCTATGAGTCAATCTTATTAAAATGTTTATTCTGCACTGCAAGATTCCATGCAGCATAGGCTTTTTCTTCGTTATTCTTCAACCAATCCTGAACGGCTTTTAACTGCTTTGATGGCAATTCTCCAGCTAAAAGAGTACCGTCGATTGCAACTGACGCTCGGAATTCGCCGTAGAAAACATGAACATGAGGTTTATTATGATGTTTTATATCATTGAACATCATATAAATAACAATTCCATCAAATCGTTTAAGTTCAGGCATATTTATATCTCTCTTTTATTATAGCATAAGAATTAAAGTTTTTGCATATTATTTAGCCAAAATACTGTTGCATTAATGATTTATATAGAGTTTCAGCCTTTTCCAATGACTTCTGCACGGCAAATTCTGATTTGTCGATTTGCTGGACGAAGGCGGCGAAGTCGTTTTGGAGTT
>ERZ842401.7136-NODE-7136-length-11578-cov-3.873210_pt1 | contig 11578 bp, 14 predicted proteins | sample MGYA00521270_ERZ842401 | MGnify/ENA primary metagenome ERZ842401 (study PRJEB31892, sample SAMEA3878208) | bioreactor metagenome | biome: Moose rumen | place: Sweden | collected 2011-10 | study: EMG produced TPA metagenomics assembly of the PRJEB12797 data set... | reverse complement strand
AAAGCAGCGCGATGAACGCAATTCCAACAAACTGAATATAGTATAGAATTTTCGGATTCATTTTTCTACGGAAAACCAGCTCGATGAGCGCAAAAAGAATAAGACCGCCGTCAAGCACCGGAACCGGAAGCAGATTCATGATAAAAAGCGAGATGCTTATGATTCCGGTAAAGCTAAGCAGATTGACGATTCCCGTCCGCAGGCTTTCGCTGAATGATTCCTTCACCACGGTTCCCATCATGTCGGCAATGCGTGCTGGACCTGAAACAGTCTTTGTAAGGTCAACGCCTTTGAACAGCGTGAAAATTCCTTTTACGGTAAGTGCCGTCATTTTTGCGCATTCCGTTGCGCCCTTCAGAAGGGCTGGAAAGAACGAACGGCGCGGCTCCGCATATTTTTGCGCGCTGTCAGGAATTGCCGCGAGCCCTATTTTTCCGGCTCCGCTTTCCTTATCCAAATCGGTATGCACGGAAAATACAAGCTGCTCGCCGTCGCGCTCAACGGTTACGTCAATGTCCTCATCCGGGCGGCTTGCAACCTCTGTCAGAAGGTCATTGAAATTGGTGATTTTCGCGTTGTTTATCCTAAGAATCCGGTCACCGGAACGAATTCCTGCGTCCGCGGCTGCGCTGTGCAGCTCAGGATACGTGTCCGTCGCAAGATTCACCTGATTTGAATATGAATAGTACGAATAGCCGATGAGCGCGATAATCGTAGAGCCTAGGAATGCAAAGAACAAATTATGAAAGGGACCTGCTAATGCAATCAGAATCCGTTTGAGCGGGTGAATGCCGTAAAGCGAGTCAGGTTCTGCGTCAATGAAAGCGCTCTGATTTTCCAGAGCGCGCAAAAAATCCTGCTCGCCCTTCATGCCACAGTAGCCGCCCAAAGGAACAAGTGAAATGCGGTAATCCGTGCCCCTTACTGTTTTGTGCAGAAGCACCGGCCCAAAACCGATTGAAAAGGATTCCACCTTCACATGGAACAGCTTTGCGGCAAGAAAATGTCCCAGCTCATGAAAAAAAATCAGGAAGCACAGGCAGAGCAGCCCCAAAATGATTCTCATAGCAGTTCCTTTGCTACGGCACGCGCCTTTTTGTCCTGCTCGAACACATCGTCAAATGTAAGTGGCAGGGCAGACCAATCCTTGTCCAGAACGCCACGCACGATTCTTGCAATGGATGTAAAGCCTATTTCTTTGCTTAAAAATGCCTGCACGGCAACTTCGTTTGCGGCGTTATAGGCAATCGCGTATGATTTATTTTTTCGTGCTACCTCAAATGCATACTCAAGCATGGGAAATTCCTTTGTCCTTGGCTTGAAGAACGTCATTGTCTTGTCAAACAAGTCAAACGGCTGCAGATACGATTCCTTGTTTTCTGGATAGGTGAGGGCAGAAAAAATCGGATGCTTCATGTCCGGGTCCGAAATCTGTGCGTAGAGCATTCCATCCTTTGTACGAATGAGGGAATGAACAAGGCTCTGTGGGTGTACGACCACCTGAATCTTGTCGGCAGGAATGTCAAAAAGACGGTTCGCCTCTATCACCTCAAGCCCTTTGTTTGCAAGCGTCGCAGAATCAACTGAAATCTTCTTGCCCATATTCCACGTTGGATGGTGCAATGCGTCCTCAACCGTTACATTCTCCAGTTCGGCAGCAGAATAGGTTCTGAATGGCCCCCCGCTCGCCGTAATGATGACAGAATGAATGTTCTGCGCTCCTGTCTGGCGGATTAAATTGAATAGCGCGGAATGCTCTGAATCAACAGGAATTATTGCGGCTCCGGTGTCATGGGCAAGCTCCTTTATAATCGGCCACGCCATTACGACGGTCTCCTTGTTTGCAAGCGCAAGGTCAATTCCGTGCTCCAGCACCTTTTTTGAAGGAATGAGCCCCGCGGCACCCGCAATGCCGTTCACCACAATATCCGGCTTTGTGTCGTCTATAAGCGCATCCAGCGCATCAATTCCGTCTGTAGAAGTAAGAAGCACCTTGCACGCAAATTCCTCCTGCAATTCTGCAAGCCGCGCGCGGTTTGTATGAGCCGTAAGACCACAGACAGTAAAATCCTCGCCCATGTTCCGTACGATGTTCAGCGTGCTTGTTCCAATGGAGCCGGTACAGCCTAAAACAAGAATCCTTTTCATAAAAACTCCGTAGAAAATGCCTCGTTTAGAATTCGATAAACTCCGGTCTGAACAATAGATAAGAAAGAATATAGAATACCGGTGCAGAGAACAGGATGGAATCTACTGAATCCAAGATTCCGCCTCGTCCCGGTATGATGTTTCCGCTGTCCTTTATTTCCGATGAGCGCTTGAATACAGACTCAATAAGGTCGCCTATGATTCCTGCTGTGGCAGTGGCAAAGCCGAGTGCCGCGCCGTAATACCACGGACCTGTAAAAATGTCCTTCCACAGTAAGCTTGCAAGCACACAGGAAGCGATTGCTCCTGCATAGCCACCTAAAAAGCCTGCAAGGCTTTTATTGGGGCTTGCCGCAACGATTCCCCGGTTGTTCTTTCCAAAGAGAACGCCAAAAAACCATGCGAGGGAATCGTTTATGAAGACGGTGAACAAAAACAGACTCAGATAGAATGTCGCATTCTTTAATAGCGTCAGCTTGGAGATGAACGTAAATAAAAAGCCTGCGTAAAATATGATGAACAGGGAGGCGGTGAGCCGTCCGTTTGAATTCTCAAAGGTCTTTGTGGTAAAAACTTCCAATGCCATTATGAGCATGGCAGAAAGCAGGAATGTCCATGTTGAGATGTTTGCAAAGGAGCCTGATTTTTTTGTGAGTATGAGTAAAAAGGTTGCGAGTGGCTGCAATGCAGAAAGGAATAGTATGAGATACTTGTATCTAAGTTCGGTTTTTACGGCAAGCAGCTCATATAATTCCTTTGCCGCAAAAAATGAGAACACGATGGCAAGGCAATTTATGGCAAAATGCGTTGGAGTAGGGTCAAGAAAGATAAAGCCAAGCACAAGAGGAATTCCTAAAAAAAATGTCAGCAATCTTTGAACAACTTTACTCATATAAACCTTTTTCAAACTCCTCCGAAGCGGCGGCTGCGCTTCTGGAATTCCTCGATATTTTTAATGAATTCTTCTTTATTATAATCCGGCCAAAGGGTATCCGTAAAGAGTAATTCTGCATAGGCTGCGTGCCAAAGAAGAAAATTGCTAAGCCTCAGCTCCCCGCCGGTTCGGATAAGCAGGTCAACGTCCGGAAGTTCCGGCACGTCAAAGTGCGCACAGATGTCCGCTTCCGTCAATGCTTCCGCAGAAATTCCGCTTTGAATCAGTTTTTTTGCGCTGCGCAAGAGCTCATCACGTCCGCCGTAATTTATGGCAAGCACGACCGTAAGCCCTGTGAATGAGGAGGTCTCCTCCATTGCATTCAGAATTTCCTTCTGAACGTCCTGCGGTAAGCCTTGCATATCGCCCAAATGCTTGATTCTGATTCCGTTTTCCTTATAGAACTGGAATTCCGCACGCAGATGTCCTCGTATAAGGTTCATTAAGAAGCCGACTTCTTCCTGCGCGCGCTTCCAGTTTTCTGTAGAAAAAGTATAGAGGGTAACGTATTTTACGCCCAGCTCCGCAGCTGCCTTTACAATCTGCTTTGCCACCGTCAGACCTTCTTTGTGTCCGCTTGTGCGAGGAAGATTGCGTTGTTTTGCCCAACGGCCGTTTCCGTCCATTATAATCCCGATGTGGGTAGGAATTGCAGCTGCGTTCAGAGACATGGTTAGCCTTCCATTATGTCTTTTTCTTTTGCCTCATAAATTTTGTTTATTTCGGCAACGTATTTGTCTGTAAGCTTCTGGAGCTTGTCCTCCTCAACCTTCAGCTCGTCCTCGGTAATTTCGCTGGACTTCTGCTTTTTTTTCAGCTCGTCATTACCGTCGCGGCGGATGTTGCGGATTGAAGTTCTTGCTTCCTCTGCAAGTGTTTTTGCCTGTTTTACCAGCTCCTTGCGGCGCTCTGCGGTAAGCGGCGGAATGGAAATGCGGATAACTTTTCCATCATTTGAAGGGTTCAAGCCCAAATCTGCCGTAAGAATTGCCTTCTCAATGTCCACGATGAGCGATTTGTCAAACGGCTGGATGATTACGGAGCGTGCTTCTGGAATAGAAACTGTCGCAACCTGATTTAGCGGTGATTTTGTTCCGTAATAGTCAACGCGAACCTTGTCAAAAATGGCTGCTGATGCGCGGCCAGTACGAATTCCATTGAATCTTTCTTTTAAAGAGGCAACGGTTTTTTCCATTCTTTCTTCAGACATTGTTATCTCCTGAGCGAAAGCCTATGCTGCGGCTTTCTGCATCATACATATTATAAAACAAAAAAGCGGTCGGCGCAAAAAATACCAACCGCTTTTTTTGCTTCAGTTATTTACCGAGGACAAAAAGAACGACCTTTTCAAAAGAAAGGGTAGCGCCAGCGGCTTTGCCTGCATCAGCAATTGCCTGTGCCACAGTCTTTTTCTCATCGTCAAGGTATGGCTGATCCATAAAGCAGATAGCCGCAAGGTTCTTAGAAACCTTACCCTTAAGGATTCCTTCCTTTACGTTGTCCGGCTTTTTAGCCATTGCCGGATCTTCAGCCATCTGCGCCTTGAAGATTTCTGTCTGCTCGTCAATGTATGACTGCGGAACCTCATCCTTTGTGATGTATTCCGGTTTGTTTGAAGCCAGATGAAGGCAGCAAACGTGAGCAAAATCCTTTACAGAATCTGCATCAGAGCCTTTTACAACAACAAGCGCGCCGATTTTGTGGTCATGGTGAACGTATGTAGAAACAACTGAGCCTGCTGGAACTTCTACGAATGCTGCGCGGCGAACAGCCATGTTCTCGCGGAACTTGATGGAAATCGTGTCGATGAGCGCCTTGTGCTCGTCTGTAACCTCACTCTTTCCGTTTGCAAACGTGATTTCAGCAGCTTTTTCTGCGGTTGCTACAAAGTCCGCATTGTTTGAAACAAAGTCAGTCTCGCAGGTAACTTCTACCATTGCAACCTTGTTTCCTTCCTGCTTTACAACGATGCGTCCTTCTCCGGATGCGCGGTCAGAACGCTTTGCCATTGCAGCAAGACCCTTTTCTTTCAGCAGTTTTTCTGCTGCGGCAATGTCGCCGTTTGTCTCGTTAAGAGCTTTTTTACAATCCAACAGTCCGGCGCCAGTGTTGTCGCGGAGTGTTTTTACGTCATTAGCTGTGTAATTCATCTTGGATCCTTCGCTTATTTTTTGTTGTAGATCTTGTCTTCATCAACAAGGCTTTCTTTGTCATCAGCCTCAACATCCTCTTCCTTCTGTTCTGTTGGCTGATAGTTAGAGTAGTCAACGATTTCCTCGTCCTCGCCCTTGTTAGAAGCGTCTGTCTGAACAGCGTCCTCGTCATCATCAAGATTCTCAAGAATCTTAAGGCCGTTCTCGTTGTCTGATTCAATTACCGCGTTTGCAATGATTGAAGTGAACAATGAGATTGCGCGGATGGCATCGTCGTTACCAGGGATAGGGTAGTCGATTCCCTCCGGGTTACAGTTTGTGTCAACAACGGCAATAATCGGTATACCCATGCGGCGAGCTTCTGCAACTGCAATCTGCTCCTTGTGGGTGTCGATGATGAAGATTGCGCCTGGAAGTTCTTTCATTTCTTTAAGACCACCAAGGTTCTTCTCAAGCTTAGCCTTTTCTTTCTGGAGGGCTGAAACTTCTTTCTTTGTAAGATTATCGAAGGTTCCGTCTACTTCCATCTTTTCGATTTTCTTGAGACGGAGCAAAGATTTTTTGATTGTAGAAAAGTTTGTGAGCATACCGCCAAGCCAGCGGTTGTTTACGTAGAACATGCCACAGCGCTCAGCTTCTTTCTGAACTGCCTGCTGTGCCTGTTTTTTTGTTCCTACAAACAGGATTGATTTTCCTGATGCAGTGATTTTGCGAACAGCCTCGTAGCTGTCCTTGATTGCAGCGATTGTCTTCTGCAAGTCGATGATGTGGATTCCGTTGCGTTCTGCGAAGATGTATTTCTTCATGCGCGGATCCCAGCGTTTTACCTGATGACCAAAGTGTACACCAGATTCAAGCAAGTTTTTCATGGTTACAACTGCCATGAGTGTCTCCTTCACTGGTAAGATTTCGTCTTACCCCGTACTCTTTTTCTCGTAGCAAAAGCGGTCTTTTGCCCGGATGATGTTCGGATTAAAATAATCCGGCAGAGCTAGACTAAAAGCGAATAGCCCTGCTCCTTTAAAATATCATAAAGCTCAAAAATAGGCAAGCCGGTTACACAGCTCTGCGAGCCTTCGATTTTCCTGATGAAGCAGCTGGCGAGGCTCTGAATGCGGTAGCCGCCCGCAGCGCCGTGCCATTCTCCGGTGTCAAGGTACCATTGAATTTCCTCGTCGGACAGTTCGGTGAACGTAACGCTCGTTTTTGCAAGGCGCGATGTCGTCAGTTTCTTTCTGCCGTTGTACAGCACTACTGCGGTAAGCACGTTATGCGTGGAGCCTGAGAATTCGCGGAGGAATGCTTCTGCTTGAGCCTCGTCCTCCGGCTTTCCATAGATTTTTCCATTCTTTTCAATGACGGTGTCCGCTCCAAGAACCCATTGTATCTCCTGCTGAGGAGGAAGGGAATGGATTACGGCAGAAACCTTCTCCCGCGCAAGAAATTCCGGAATCTCCTCTGTGTCTACGGCAGCGGTTATCGTTTCGTCAATGTTCGGCATGATGACTCTGAACGGAATGTTCAGAAGCTTGAGTATTTCCTGTCGTCTGGGCGAAGCAGACGCTAAAATTATTGGTTCCATATTTTTTTTCCGTTTTTTTATAATGTTTTTTTTTGAATGTGGCACAGATTTCTTCTGTGAATAAAAAAAAAGGCTGGCACAAGTGTCAGCCCATTTCAATTATTTCTTTTCTGAAGAGTTTGAGGAGCCGCTCTCGTTAAGGGATTTCAAAACCTTCATCGCCTTTGTGCGCACCGGCGTAACGTAGTGGTAGTCGGCCGCAATCTTGGTGAGCGAGTCGATGATGATTTTTTTGTTCGTCGTCGTTTCGGCAAGCTTTTCGTATGCGGCTACGACCTCAAATGCAAGGGAACTCGTAGGATTCAGAATTTGGTTGCGGCGGTTCGCATAGGAGATTGCATCCACAACCTCATCGTTTCCGTTGATACCGATTTCTCCAAGGGAATTTACGGCAGCGGCGATTACCGAAGGCTCTGTTTCTGCGAGCGTAACCTTCACAAGGTAAGTTTTTGCTTCCTCTGTCTTGACTTTTCCGAGCGCTAGGCAGGCACGGCGGCGGATGTCCGGATAGTTATTCATCAGACGTCCGTTCGTGCGGGACTGGGAAGAAACTCCTTCTCCTGCCAGCTGGTTAAGCGCCTTCATTATGTCAGCGTTCGTCGTGCCATTCTCAACTGCGTCCTCAAGGAACTGCATGGCAACGAGCTTGTTTTCATATTCGTCGGACTGAGCGAGACTGAGGATGACGACACCATCCACGTCGCTCAGGTATTCGTCTTCAACGGAGCTTTCGGATTTTTTCTGGCTTTCCTGCTTCTGAACCTGCTGCTCCTGTGCGAAACAGGATGCGGCAACCGAAAGAAGACCTGCTGCAAAAAGTGCTTTTTTTATCAATATCATTTATTTTCTCCTGAAAATACAGTTCAATACATAGTATATCGGCATTTCTTCAATATTTCTATAGTAAATCTTTTAATTTGACTGAAGCGGCGGAATTTTTACCATCCATTTGTCGTTCACCTTTACAAAATTGTAATAAACGACGTCGCGCGGTCCGTCCTCCTCGTCGCGTACTTCTACGGCTTTTACGCTGTCGCGGGAAATGTAGCGGATTTCCTCTACGGAACGTCCCTTCCTTGATGGAACGAACACCAGTCGGAAGTAGTCGTTGATATTGTTCAGCGCCTGGTTTTTATATGGAAGCCGTTTTGAGGCGTTCTTGAGGTTCTTTGGATTTGACCAATACTGAACGGATTCGTTGTCAATATATTTCAGCCAGCCGTCAAAGTTGTAGTCCGTCATTATTTCTGAAAGGCTTGCGATTATCCTCAGAATCTCGCTCTTGTCGGAGATGAATTCTTCCTTTGAGATAGAGACGTTTGCGGTGGAACGGTTGAATTCCTCGTCGGCTGACTGCTGCACCGGTTCTGAAACCTGCGGTACCGGCTCCTGCGGCAGAGGCTCCTGCTTCTTTGTGGAGTTGCAGGCTGTGAAGGAAATGAGCAAAAGCAAAAAGATTAATTTCTTCATATATTGCTATAATACATCTCTTGTATCTTTTCGTCAAACGAAGTAGATTTTTTTTATGAGCAAAGCGATTTTTCCGGGATCTTTTGATCCGCCGACGAACGGACACATAAACATCATTCAGCGGGCGTCCCGTCTTTTTGACGAGCTTGACGTTGTGATTGCGGTCAACAAGAGCAAGCGCTGCCTTTTTTCTGAGGAGGAGCGGCGTTCCATGCTCTGCGAACTGGTGCGTCCATACAAGAATGTTTGCGTGCATACGTATTCCGGGCTGATTGTGGATTATGCGCAGAAAAGCGGTGCTAACGTCCTTTTGCGCGGAATCCGCAATACCATTGACTTTTCTTATGAATTTGACCTTTCCCTGATGAATCACAATCTGAATGCGAATATAGAGACGCTCTTTATTCCAACAGAGCAGCGCTACATCGTCCTTAAGTCAAGTGCCATAAAGGAGCTTGCGGAATTTGGAGGCGACGTGTCTCAGATGGTGCCCGAAGTCGTGCGCAAGGCGCTTGAGCTGAAGTATAAAAAATAGTGTTTGACAATTTTTTATAATATGTTATACTTTATTGACAACCTGATTGGAACTGTTGTATTATAGACCGCAGTAAATCAGATAGTATCTAATTAAGTGAGGTTTTATAAATGGCAGTACCTAGATCCAAAACATCTAAAGCCGTTACAAAAAGACGTCAGACAATCAATATGAAACTGGAAGCTCCACAGCTTGTTGAGTGCAACAACTGCGGAAATCTTATTCAGGCTCATCGTGTTTGTCCGAAGTGCGGTTTTTACCGCGGACGCCAGGTTATGACACCTGAAACAAACGGCTAATATAGGGAGAAAAAAATGGACGAATTGTTTGAAAAAATCCAGAAACTTATTGCTGAAAAGCTGGACATTGATGCATCAAAGATTACTCTTGATTCATCATTCCGTGGTGATCTTGGCGCAGACAGCCTTGACACTTATGAGCTTGTTTACGCAATCGAGGAAGAACTCGGCGTAAGCATTCCGGATGAAAAGGCTAACGAATTTGAAACTGTTCGCGATGCTTACGATTTCATCAAGTCGGCACAGTAAGGACTGTTGATTTCATAAAACACAAGCCTAGCGCTTGTGTTTTTTTTATTTTAAAAATAGAATTACCTGATGAGCGAACAAATTTCTTCAGAACGAAAAAAGCAGCTTCAGAACTTCTGCCGGAATGCGGGACTGCGCTTCAGCCACTTGGAGCTTTTGAATCTTGCCTTTCACCACTGTTCTTATTCAAACGAAAATCATTCAGAAAAATATTTTAATAACGAGCGCCTTGAATTTTTGGGTGATTCCGTGCTTGGGCTTGCAACCGCGGACTTTTTGTACAGCGATATGAGTTCTGACCACGAAGAAGGCGACCTTGCGAAGATAAAATCCGTGGTCGTTTCCGAAAAATATCTTGCTCCTGTGGCGCTCCGTCTTGGCATTGACAAAATGCTCGTGCTTGGTCACGGAGAGGAGATGAGTGGCGGGCGTGAAAAGCCTGCGATTCTTGCCGACTGCATGGAGGCTGTCATAGGCGCCTGCTACCTTGATTCCGGCTACGAGACCGCCCGTAAATTCGTGCAGTCGTTCATCATTCCGGAGGTGCGTGAGGTTCAGCGTTACGGCGGCAAGGACTTTAAGACGTTGCTTCAGGAATTATATCAGAAAAAGGCGAAGTCCTGCCCGGTATACGAGCTTGTTTCAAAAACGGGACCTGACCACGACCAGATTTTCAGCGTGGCGGTGCATTTGGGCAGCGTTACCTATGGTCCTGCAAGCGGAAAATCAAAGAAGGAAGCGGAGCAGAGCGCTGCGGAAATTGCCTACCGCATGCTGAGCGAGCACTGACACATGAAAATTCCTCTTGAACTCTGTTTTTTAGATGATGAGAAAAAACATATGTTTTTTTTGCGGCGCGTTGCGGCTTTTGTGTACCTCGTTCTGTTTTTGGCGCTGTCTTTTTCTCCTCTTTTTTTGTTCCTTGATGAACTGACATCTCCGCTTATTCCGTATATCGCTGAGCATTTGGAAGTTAGTTTTCGCGTGGATGTGCTGCTGTACTGTGCGTGCGCTCTGGAGTTTGCGCTCGTGCTGTTCTGCCTTCGTATTCCGCTTTGGATTCGAGTTGTGGTGCGAGTTTTTATGCTTGTCGACCTTGTTCTGGTTCATTTTTATTGTTTTTATGTGCGTGGAATGAATCTGCCGTTGTGCGGTTCGCTGTTTTGCGTGCTTTCTGGCGTTCTGCTTGACGCGCTCCTTTTTGTGGAAATGCGCTTCAGAATGCGGCGGCTTTTTTATGACCACATGCTTCCGCTAGTCTCAAGGTCTGCCTGCGATGCCATGCTTTTTTGCAAGGGATATGAGTTTCCTGCTGATACAAGGGTGCGTGGAACGGTGCTTTCGCTCCGCATAGAGAACACGGCTTCCGGTGCGGCTGCGTTTGATTGTGCGACGCTGCTTCTTGCGCTGAGGACGTATTTTTTGCTTTTAAAGCAGGCTGTTACGGACTGCGGCGGCATGCTTTCGTTCTTTGATGGAAACCATGCGGAATTTTTGTTCGGGGTGCCGCTGGAGGACGGTGAGCATGCGTTTCATGCGGTACAGGCGGCGCTTTCTGTGCTGGAATGCCAATCTGAACTGAATAAAAAGCTGATTCTTGCGCATAATTTTGAATTCAAGACTAGCATAGGTATTCATTCCGGGGATTTTGACTTTGGCGACTGTGGCGGTCTGTACCGGGCTATGGGTGTTACGCGGGAACTGGCGGTGAGACTGGAGGAGTCTAATGACGTATATAAGACGAACGTCCTTATTTCTGAAAAAACGTGGAACGAGGTTGATTTTGGCTCGCATAACGGAGAATTTGTCGTAAGGCGGCTTGACAGGGTGCGCGTTTCTGGCTTTGATGCCCCTGTTCAGTTGTACAATCTTGTAGGAACAGAGCTGGGCGCGGGAGAGCTTTTGAAAAAGGCGCTCTCAAACTTTGAGACGGCACTCAGTTTGTACCTAAAAAGGGATTTTGAGAACGCCGAGCGTCTCTTTTTGTACGCAAATGAGCTTGTTCCTGATGAAGCTTCTCTCATCTATGCCGGGCGTTGCGTAAAATATGCAAAGAACGGCGTGGATGACGGCTGGCAAGGAATTTTTACGCTTTCCTTATGACAAAAAAGGCGGTTTCAAACGGAACCGCCTTTTGTTCACCCAAAAACTATTTTATTCGTGCGGAGGGTCTAATACCCCGACGCTTGCGTCGTATAAAGGGTATTA
>ERZ842401.7135-NODE-7135-length-11580-cov-3.503774_pt1 | contig 11580 bp, 13 predicted proteins | sample MGYA00521270_ERZ842401 | MGnify/ENA primary metagenome ERZ842401 (study PRJEB31892, sample SAMEA3878208) | bioreactor metagenome | biome: Moose rumen | place: Sweden | collected 2011-10 | study: EMG produced TPA metagenomics assembly of the PRJEB12797 data set... | reverse complement strand
TTTCGCCCTCTCGCATCAGCTCCACACTGTAGCCGTTACGCACCAGCTTGTTGGCCAGGTCGGTCTGAAATGCGACTATATTGCGCTTGGCTTTGTCGTTGGGCACACGCGGGGTCTCAAGCGACGCGTCGAGCTCGAGCTCATACATCGCGTCGAAGTCGACCACCGTAGCGGCAGGCGACACTAACCATACCACTGCCATCGCTATTGCCGCAAGTTGTTTATATAAATGTTTCATCTGAGTCAATTTATAATTTATATCTCAAACAAAGTACTCTCATAGTCATCCTCTGCCTTTACCAGCGCAAGCACATCTTCAGGTAAGATCTTGCAATCACGGTCTTTCTTCAGTTGTTTGGCGACCCATGCCGCTGTCTCCTCAAATGTCGGCTCAAAGTCGTCATCATCGTCGTGGTCATCATAATAGTCGAAGATGGTGTCGATAAGCAGATACAGGTCGTCGTCGCTACAGCGGCCGCTCACCTCCTCACCCACTTGCTTGCGAATGAATGCTAACGCTTCTTGTTCGTCAAAGGTTTTCAGTTCCATATCATCAAATCTATTTATTCGGTTATATATAATTCCAGTAATTCGCCAGGCACTTCAAATTCAATCAGCTCCTGCTCCACGTCGATTGAGGCAATCATCTCTTCAACAGCCGGAATGAGCACCTCATCGCCTTCGTCGGTAGTAATACGAAAGAGTATGTTGGCTGTCGCATCGTCAATGTCGTCAACCTCACCCTCTACCCTATCATTAATTCTGGCTCTAAAGCCTATCAGGAAGTCGAGAGGCAGTTGTTCGACATCCTCGTCGGCTTCGTTGCGCTGAATCTCTCTGAACTCCCGCTTTTGAGCAAAAATCTCCTTATTGACCATGGCCGATGCGGCTTCCTGGCTCTCGATGCCGTCGATGGTGAGCAGCACACTTTTGCTCGACTTAGGGCGCATGGCAGATATGAAGAACGGTACATTGATTCCGTCCATATCACAAACAATGCACGACAAGCGCTCCAACAACTCAAGGTCGCAGTCGAGCGTCGCCGTTATCTCGCCTCTCACACCATGGGTGCGGTTGAAGCGGCCTATCGACATTATGTCCTTATTCTCTATCACTTCTTTTTCTTCTTACCCTGTTGCTGCTGTTGCTTGGGCGCTTCTTTAAACTCATGAAGGATGTGAGTGGCCGGATCGAGACGAATCTTACCCTTACTATAGTACTCAAGATCCTTGAATATCTTGGCATCCTCAACAGCTTCCTTGCTTATCTGAAAGATTACCTTCTTCATGTGGTTGGCAAGCAACATCACCAACGCGTCGCGCTCCTCGCCTTCAGGATACTCGGCTGCGCGAGCTATCATGCGTTCCATAATCTTACCGTAGTGGCGAAACTTGATGTGCTCCAGCTTGTAGCTGATAGGCTCGGGTTGTGTCTCAAGTGCCGCCTCGGTTACCACAGGATAAGGGTAGTCGATATCGAGCTTGAAATCACTCATTATCGCAAGATGATCCCACAACTTATGTTTATACTCCGGTTCATCGCGCAGTTGTGGAAAGAGGTTGCCCATCGAGGCAATGATGGTGTAGGCGCACCTGTTTCGCTCCTCGCGATCCTCAATGGTGACGCAATAGTCCACCATCTGCTGAATGTTGCGTCCATACTCCGGCATAGCCAGTTTCTTCATCTGTGAATTGTATCGTAGCATAATCTTTTGTACGTCTTAATTTACATATATTAATAATGCGGCAAAACTTACCCGCTTCTATCTTCCAAGTATTTTCTTCAGCTTCTGCGACACTGTGCCTTGATACTCTTTGAGGTAAAGCGGAGTGCTGTAAGCGACGTCGATAAATTCCTTCTCTCTATATGCTTTCTCGCTTAAAGCCATCATGTCGACTGCCACCGGGTGAACGTCGGGCACATGATGAATACTATCATTGTTTAGCACTTTCACGGCCTTGTCGCTACCATTGCCGAACATTACGATTTGTCGACCGCTCGCAAGCTGCTCTGCGAAACTGTCGTTGTCCAAAATCATCGCTTGCGGCTTGACCACCGCCTCGAGCGCGCTATTATACACCGCTGTGTATACCTCCATGCGGCGCGCGTCGATCATCGGCACATATAGAGCGTTGTCGTCAAGCAGATGATTGAACATGACACCCACGGTCATCAGCTGCAAGGTATTTACCCCTATCAGCGGCACTTTCAATCCGAAAGCCAAGCCTTTGGCTTCGCTAAGACCGATGCGTAATCCGGTATAACTTCCCGGGCCAATGCTTACCGCCACCGCATCGAGCGAAATTTCGCGCGAATGTGCGTAATCAAGCAGATTTTTCACATAACGGCTCAATAGCGTCGAATGTGTTTGACCATCGTAGTTCTCATAGTGTTCTACCACTTGATTATCAATGGTCAAAGCCACCGAACAAACACTTGTTGAGGTCTCTATATTAAGTATTTTTGCCATTAATTTCTCTTAAAAACGTCACAAAATTAGCAATTTTTCGTCAAAACATTGTTATTAGTCCACAAATATTTGGTAATTTTGCGATTAATTAAGAAATAAAGAGTACAAAAAACAGCTATTTTATGATACATTCAATGACGGGTTATGGCAAAGTTGTCATAATTGTAAATAACAAAAAAGTTACAGCCGAACTCAAATCGCTTAATAGCAAACAGCTTGATTTATCGGTGAGAATTCCTCAGTCGTATCACGGACTTGAGCTGGAGATACGCAACGAGATTACGCGCCTGCTACGTCGTGGTAAAATTGATCTTATCATCACCGCCGAGAGCATTGAGGGCTCAGCACCGGTCACAATCAACACCCCACTTCTCAAGGAATATAAGCATGAGATTGAAGTTACAGCCAACGAGCTGGGTATTCCCACACCCGACGACTGGTATGCGACATTGCTTCGCTTACCCGACTCGCTCAAGAACAAGGAGGCGCAGAACGATGAGCTTGATGCCGACGAGTCGAGGCAAGTGGTGGAACTGGTGTGTTCGGCCGCCGAGGCTCTTAATGATTTCCGCAGACAAGAAGGAGCTAAACTTGAGAGCTTCTTCGAGCAGCGCATCGCCGCCATTCAGCACTTGCTCGACACCGTACCGCAATATGAACTCCCGAGAGTTGAGAAAATCCGGAATCGAATAACCGAAGCGCTTGAGAAAATTGACGTTGACTACGATAAGAATCGTCTCGAGCAGGAGTTAATCTTCTATATCGAGAAACTCGATATCACAGAGGAGAAGACACGACTCCAAAATCACCTCAACTACTTCCTCGACACTCTGCATGGCGCCGAGCAGCAAGGCAAGAAACTCGGATTCATAACTCAAGAAATGGGACGTGAAATCAATACGATGGGCTCGAAAGCCAACGAGGCCGAGTTGCAGAAGCTGGTGGTTGAGATGAAGGACAATCTCGAGCAAATCAAAGAGCAAGTACTTAATGTGTTATAACATCAAGCCAAAGCAATGGAAAAACGAGGAAAACTTTTAATTATCTCTGCGCCGAGCGGCACAGGCAAATCCACAATCATCAACGAACTGATTAAGGACGACACCTTGCGCCTCGAGTTCTCAATTAGTGCCACCACTCGCTCTCCTCGCGAGGGCGAAATTCATGGCGTTCACTACTATTTTCTTACTGTGGACGATTTCAAGCAACGAATCGCCATGGAAGAGTTTGCCGAATATGAAGAGGTGTACGAAGGCCGATTCTACGGCACTCTCAAGAGCGAGATCGAGCGCATAATGGCGCACGGCAACAATGTGGTGCTTGATATTGACGTCAAAGGCGCTCTAAACGTTAAGCGACTTTACGGCAATCAGGCATTGGCGATATTTATCCAACCTCCCAGCATTGATGAACTACGAAGTCGCTTGCTCGGGCGCGCGACCGACTCTATCGAGGAGATTGACCGCCGTGTGGCCAAGGCCGCTACCGAGCTCGCTTACGCGCCCCGGTTCGACCGAATTGTGGTAAACGATGTGCTTGACGTGGCTGTTGAGGATACACGTTCGTTGATTAAGGATTTTATCGATAGCTGACGATGGGACACCGTATCGCCATCATGGGGGGCTCGTTCAACCCTATTCATATCGGGCACGCCATCATTGCTAAATATGTGCTGGATCACAATCTGGCCGACCAGCTATGGCTAATGGTGTCGCCGCAAAATCCGCTCAAACTCAATAGCACTTTTGCCCCCGATGAGCACCGACTGCGCATGACGCAAATGGTGGCCGACCATTTGCCTGGCGCCATCACCTCTGCCTTCGAGTTTACACTGCCGCGACCGTCCTACACCATCGACACCTTACGTGCCTTGCAAGCCAAATTCCCCGACGATGAGCTTTCGCTGGTGATTGGAGCCGACAACTGGGCGGTGTGGGACAAATGGAAAGAACACGAGGCGTTGGTCGAGGAATTCAGCGTACTGGTTTATCCTCGCTTGGGCTACGACATCACCATCGGCCCGCGGCTGCGACACCGCGTAAAAGCCATCGACGCTCCTATCATCGAGGTGTCGTCGACTGCTATCCGTCAAATGATCTCCGATGGTATATCCCCCACATTCTACCTCACCCCCGAGGTGGAACAATTCATACTACGAAACAAACTCTACACTTAACACTTCAACTATATGGACGAACATCAAACGCTTTCACCCAACGAATTGGCATTCATCGCCTTGACCAATGAATATTGTCAAGTGGTTGAGCAGGCTTACGACTACGATCGATCGTCGCTTGTCGACCGACTGACAAAACTCTTGCCTCGCATCTACATCACCGCACTCGACCTCCAGCCGTCGGCAATGCTGCTGGGCAATGAGATTGCATCGTCGCTCGAAGAGGAACAATACAACGCCGTCTCGGGAGCTTTGGCACAGCTCTTTGCCGAGGAGGATGTTTACCTTGAGGTGTTTCACGAGGATATGAAGTATAGCGACACGCCTATCGCTGTCAACATCAGCGAGAATCTTGCCGACCTATATCAGGAGTTCTACGAGATGCTTTCGGCGGTTCGCGACCTGACGGTCGACAATCAGCAGGAAATCATTTCGCTTTGCCGCGACCATTTCGACAGCTATTGGTCAACTACTCTATGTAATGTGCTAAGGGCAATCAACAACCTTCGCATGAACGAGAACGACTATGATTACTAACCTCATCATAACATAAACCACAATCACAATGATACAATCACTTCTCAACTTTATGAATCGCAGCGTGTGCAACTTCCTCGCTGTCGATGCCGTTAAAGATATCCTTTGCGACCACGGCTATCGCGAGTTGCCGCTAACTTCAGCACTTAACGCGAAGTCCGGCGATAAGTTTTTCTTCACTAAGAACGACTCGGCAATCTTTGCCGTAAAGGTCGGAATTAAACCCGCGGCTGAGACCGGTTTTAAGATTATAGCCGCTCATAGCGATTCTCCGGGCTTCCGCATCAAGCCCCACGCCGAGATGATGACTGATGGCGGCATCGTGAAACTTAACACCGAGGTTTATGGCGGGCCGATTCTTTACACATGGTTCGATCGTCCGCTTTCTATTGCGGGACGTGTAATTCTCAAGGGTAACGATGCCTTGCACCCTGTCTCGCGAGATATTAAGATTGACCGTCCTTTGCTTACGATTGCCCACCTCGCCATCCACTTCAACCGCGCCGTGAACGAAGGAAACAAACTGTCGAAGCAAAAAGATATGCTTCCCATAATCGCTCAAGTTAACGACCGACTTGAGTCCGACAATATGCTACTGAATTTGGTTGCCAACGAATTAAAGGTCGAAATCGCCGACATCCTCGACTTCGATTTGCTGCTCTACGACACCACTCCGGCTTGCACATTCGGCTTGAACGACGAATTTATATCGTCTGGCCGGCTCGACGACCTTAGTATGGTTCATGCCGCTGTCACAGCACTGACACAGGCCACTGACGACGATGCTACACTTGTTGTGGCAATCTTCGACAACGAGGAGACCGGTAGCGGAACAAAGCAGGGTGCAGGCTCTCCCGTACTCGCCAATGCGCTTCAGCGTTTAGTTGAGAATGCGGGCGGAACTTATGATGACTTCTGCCGAGCTCTACAACGCTCGTTTATGATTAGTGCGGACAACGCCCACGCTTTCCATCCCAACTACAACGAGAAGTACGACCCAACCAACCACCCCCCCCTCGCCGGTGGTCCGTGTGTGAAAATCAACAGCAACTGCAAGTATATGACCGATGCCCATTCGGCGGCAATATTCCGCAGCCTATGCGATGCTGCCGATGTGAAGATGCAATATTTCGTCAACCATAGCGATGTGGCAGGAGGATCGACACTCGGCAATATTCTGACTGCGCAAATCGACATCGAAGGTGTTGATGTTGGTAATCCATTGCTTGCGATGCATAGCGCGCGAGAAACCGCCAGCGTAAGCGACCATATCGCAATGACTAAAGTGATGACTCAGTTCTTCGCCAAGTAAAGTTGACGATGAGCGGCATCTACGTTCATATCCCCTTCTGCAAAAGCCGTTGTATCTATTGCGATTTCTATTCCACGACTGGTGGTGACAATGCGCAACAGGCGAGATACGTAACGGCTTTGATCGAAGAATACCGTAAAAGGATAGGCGAGCTGAAAGGCTCGCCTGTCACTACGTTATACATAGGTGGAGGCACCCCGTCGCAACTGTCGCCTGATTTGCTTTCGCAACTTTTCGCGGCTATAGACCATAGCTCAGTAAACGAATTCACTGTGGAGGTAAACCCTGATGATGTTGATGCCGATTATGCCGAGGCTTTATATGCATTAGGTGTAAACCGTGTGAGCATGGGCGTGCAGAGCTTTATCGACAATGAATTGAAAATCATTAACCGTCGCCACACCTCAAAACAAGCGATTGATGCTGTAAGCATATTGAAAAGTGTCGGTATCAACAATATCAGCATAGACCTAATCTACGGTCTTCCGTTACAATCGTTGCAATCATGGCAGGTGAGCGTTGAGCAAGCTGTAAGATTGGGAGTACAACACATCTCGGCCTATAACCTCACCTATGAAGAAGGCACACTACTCACTCGCCTGCGAGATACGGGGCAAATAGTTGAAGCCAACGATGAATTGTGTGTAGCAATGTACAATCTGCTTGCCGACAAGCTGCGACAAGCAGGATATGAACATTACGAGATTTCCAACTTCGCATTGTCAGGATTTCGCTCGCGACACAATTCAGCATATTGGGATTTTACGCCATATCTCGGACTGGGTGCCGGCGCACATAGTTTCGATGGTGAAACCCGTAGATATAATCCGGCCGACATCAACTCTTATTTAACACACATTGAGGGAGGGACAACGGCTGCAATAGCTGAGCCAATGGAATGGTGGGAACACTACGACGAGCTGATAATGCTTCGCCTGCGAACAGCCGATGGACTTGACGCTCGCGACATTCTCAAGCGCTTTGGTGAAAAGGTTTATCGCGACTTTCTCATCAAAGCTCAACCGTTAGTCGACAATGGCGAACTTATGCGCACCTGCTATATCTACTCTATCGCTCCAACCCACGTTATGCGCTCAGATGCCGTAATTCTTCAGCTGATGCATTGATTCTTGTCTTTATTACTGTTTGTGTCGATTATATTGCCGGCATACCAAAGCGTGTGAAGCTGATACAAGAGTTTTCAGCTTATCATCGTCCACGTCGCTATTGAGCGTGACGCTCATCCAATGTTTCTTGTTTCCATTATAGGGGTCACCAATAGCATCGTATTCAGCTTTTAGCCGTTCAATCTCGGAGGGTTCCCCCTTGATTGTGACTGAAGTGAAATCGTCGATATTGAAGTAGCAGAACATGTGGCCTGCCACATAAAACACGAGGATTGTAAATTTTCCACGTGAGAATTTCTCGAAAGGCGTAGCCTCCGTCACAAGAGGCAATGACAAGCAGAAATCGCGGAATTGCTCAACGTTCATACCATCAGTCGATAATTGAAGTGTATTGAGATTTTTTAGATCCAAGGCCTCGTAAGTAACCCATAATGTTAACCAAAGGGCGCCACAACGCGTGCCAAGGGGCAGTAAATGTGAGTTTTGGCGCCTGAAACAGAGCGCACTGTTTCCTGATAGCCGTAGCGGCTAAAGTCCACACAAGTAAAAGCTGCACTACCGCCGCTGCTATTACCACCACATTTTGCCATTCGAGCGCTATTGCGGCTACAGGGCATAAAGTCGCCAGCCAGAATAAAGCCGACATAAATCCTTGCACCACAAAAGGAGCTCGTGTGGAAACTTGACGCGAGGTGAAGTTGCGACGAGTCTTCAACACATGATGAGCACGGCGAATATCGTAGTAACAAGCAGCCACGATGCTTTCGACCGCAAGCTCAACCCGAGTGTTGTCGGCTCGAGCAATCTCACTCACATAGATATCATCTTCGCCCCATTTCAATTCAAGAGTGTTGGCAAAGCCGTTGGTTGAGAAGAATACCTGCTTGCGGTATGCCAGATTATCACCGATACCGCGATAAGGCTTGCCTTCGATTGCCGAGCCCATATATTGTACCGCGGTTGAGACTGTATCGAACACACGGTGTCGGCGTCCACGCATCCTGTCGCGAGCATAGTCGTAGCGACTATACGCCAGAACGACGTCGGTTCCGGGTGTGAAATTGCGGGCTATATGTCGAAGCCAGTCGCTACCGGGCACACAGCAGTTGGCAGTGGTAGTGACAATTATATCGTGCTTCGCGGCTTTAACTCCAAGCATGATTGAAAGTTTTTTACGCGAAAGAGCACGAGAGCCCGCCGGCACAAAACTTGCCCTGAGATTACTATAGCGAGTGAGCATTTCGCCAAGCACATCTTTAGTGTTATCGAGCGAGCTGTCGTCAGTTACAATCACTTCGTAACACGGGTAATCCTGTTCCAACAACGGTGGCAGAAATTCAGCAAGATAGTCGGCATCGTTGTGAGCGTACACCAATATGGTTACAGGCGGTAATTGCTCTTCGGGTAAATAACCGCGACGATACTCATCAACCTCGATAAACCGTTTGAGGCGAGATGTGCGGCGCCATTGCCACACTCCATACACAATGCCAGCCACAAGTCCTACAGCCAGCAGTAAATATATCAAAATAGAAATATTTGTCGATATGATCATAACCCTTGAACTTTCTTTAAATTTGTCTTTTTTATGGCGTAATCACACGTTCGCCACTTATCTTTGCCAACTGACGGCGTAAGTCGTTGAAGGCCTGCAGTTGTTGCAACAGTTGAATGGCCCTGTCTCCTACAGCTGTTTTCAATTGAAAATGAATGCCTTCAATTTCTTTGTCGACAAGTGCCATCTTCCATATTGTTAAGGCCATTGGGACAAATGTCGAAAGGCGATCAAATTCTGTCTCGATATTGCCATACTGCGTGTGTATCTTGCTAATCTGATATTTTTCCTGAACGAGGTCGTTGGTGACGTTACGCACATCATCATCAGGCGACGACAGCAGTCTTCGCTCAAGATATGTCGTACGCCAGTTGTTGAGTTCGTTGTCGGCTCGTTTGGCAATCTGTTCTTTGGCATCACGCTCCAGCTTCTCGATAGTTGCCATGTTATGCATCTGGTCGGAGATTTCTTCAACACGAGCATTGAACCATTTTTCTTTTTCATCCTCAATGCGTTGGCGCTCAAGTTCAAGCGCGGAATAGAATTCAGGAATCATATCAACGGCCTCGCTGAAAATGCTACGGAATGTGCTGTCGCTAAACATCATGTTGTCAGCAAGCAGTTCGTTACGAAGAAATTCTACAACACTTGTCTCATGCAGTCCATCCTCGTAAGCGGTATTGCAAAGATAACAGAAGCCATATTTCGCTATATAGTGGGCTACATCTTTTTCGGCTAAGTAGATTTTGTCGACTACGGGTGAGCGGCGTTGAGTTTCAGTTTTGCCGCTATCGGTAATTACCGGTGGCTGTGGAGGTGTGACAGTACCGGTAACCTGCTGCGAAGTGATTGCCGTTGCTTCACCTGCAGTCTTGCCCTGCGTAGCTTCTTGCCGACGACGTTCTCGCTCGCGGCGCTTGAAATCCTCATCGCGCATGTGAGCAATATTCTTCTGCATCTCCCGCATCAGCACATCCTCGGTGATACCTAACCGCTGACTACAAGCTTGAATGTAGGTTGTGCGCGTCAGTTCATTAGGTATAACCGAAATTGACTTCACCACATCGCCAATAACTGCGGCACGCTTTATGGGGTCGTTAACGGCGTCTTTTAAGAGGATGTTCATTTTGAAAGTGATGAAATCACTCTCGTTGTCGGCAATAAATCGTTTGAACTCCTCGGCTGTGTGCGAGCGAGCATAGCTGTCGGGGTCTTCTCCGTCAGGCAAAAGCAGTACTTTTATATTAAGCCCCTCGGCAAGCAACATATCAATTCCGCGCAACGAGGCATGAATACCGGCAGAGTCGCCATCGTATAGTACAGTCACATTATTTGTGAAACGGTGAATAGCATGTATCTGTCCCTCGGTAAGCGATGTTCCCGATGATGCCACCACATTCTCGATACCAGCTTGATGCATCGAAATCACATCGGTATATCCTTCCACCAGAAAGCATTTCTCTTCCTTGACTATAGCACGTTTAGCTTGATATAGGCCGTAAAGCTCACGATTCTTGACGTAGATGAGCGATTCGGGACTGTTAAAATACTTCGCCGGATCGTTCTTAAGCGTTCGTCCGCCAAAGGCAATGATCTTTCCGGCTATATTGAACACCGGGAACATTACTCGTCCGCGGAAACGGTCGAAACCTCCGCCTCGATTGTCGTCGATACATAGACCGACGTCGAACAAATATTTCCTGTTATAGCCCTTATCGAGAGCGGCATGATATAGTGCGGTGCTATTGTCGGGAGAATATCCCAAGTGGAATTTACGCATGGTCTCGACGGTAAATCCTCGCTCACGGAAGTAAGCGAGACCAATCTCTTTACCATCGGTGGTATTATGTAAGCAATTCTCAAAGAACGACGAGGCAAAATCATTGAGTACGAGCATCGATTCGCGCTCGGTCTGAGCCTCGCGTTCCTCACTTGTCAATTCTTTCTCTTGAATCTCTATATTATACTTTTTGGCAAGATAGCGCAATGCTTCAGGATACGACAATTGCTCATGCTCCATTATAAAGCCTACGGGACTGCCACCCTTGCCGCAACCGAAGCAGTGGCAATATTGGCGAGCCGGCGATACCGAGAATGAAGGCGTTTTCTCGTCATGAAATGGACAGAGTCCCACGAAGTTGGAACCTCGCCGCTTCAAGCTCACGAAATCGCTCACCACATCTACGATGTCGGCGGTGTCGAGTATCTTATTAACTGTCGCTTTATCAATCATTATTATTCTCTATAATATATTTAATCGATAAAACGTTTGGTAAGACCATCATAACAGTCGATACGACGGTCGCGCAGGAACGGCCACCAACGCCTCACCTGCTCGCAACGTTTCATATCCACCTCGACTATGGTTTCTATTTCCTTGTCCTCCGGTGCTTGATATAGCAT
>ERZ842401.7134-NODE-7134-length-11581-cov-6.013708_pt1 | contig 11581 bp, 11 predicted proteins | sample MGYA00521270_ERZ842401 | MGnify/ENA primary metagenome ERZ842401 (study PRJEB31892, sample SAMEA3878208) | bioreactor metagenome | biome: Moose rumen | place: Sweden | collected 2011-10 | study: EMG produced TPA metagenomics assembly of the PRJEB12797 data set... | reverse complement strand
TGAACGGCTTTACAAAGCGGCTGAACAGAACGGTCCTGCATACGTCTGTAACTGGGCGTGAAAACCTTAAGGGTGTGCGCGGTGCGGTGTATGTGTGCAACCACGTGAACAAATATGACGCGCTTGCGGTTGTGTATGCCCTGAAATTTCGTCCGCTCAAGATTATGGTTGCGGAATTCAATAACCGCCCAGGCTTTTTGGGCGACATGATGCGTGCGGCGGGAATTCTTCCGCTTAAATTCACCCGGGAATGCATAAAAAAATTCGGCGACGCGGTGCGGTATTTTCTTTCCAGGGGAACGGGCGTGCTGTTCTTTCCGGAGGGAAGCGAATGGTGGTGCTACAAAAAGCCGCGCCCGATGATTGATGGCGCGTTCCATTATGCCGTGCAGAACGATGTGCCGGTGGTTCCGCTGTTCATTACCTTTTCTGATTCGTGCGGAACGGACGCTCTTTTACTGCCGGACTTTACGGTGAACATCCTTGAGCCTATTTATCCTGCCGACGTGCAGGCTTCAAACCGCAAGGAGCTGAGCCGCGCGCTTAAAGAGAAAGCAGAGCAAAGCTGGCGTGCTTGCTACGAGCGAGTGTACGGCGAGCGGCTGTAAGTGTGCGTTTCTTTTGCGTTATGTGCGTTCTGCAGCCGCTTTTTTACAGATAAAGTCGCAGAACGCGCATATGTCGGTCGTTTTTCCTGGCAATTCTTTTTTTACTTCCTTTATTTTTGAAGAAAGCCCATGTTCGTAACAGAGCTGGATCATGGCGTTCTGCGTGGCGTTGTGCATGACGCTAGAAAATCCGTCCTGTATGCGTCCAAGAAGCAGGGCGCTGTTCTCATTTGCAAAGCCGCAGCATGGGGCTACGCTCCCGTTTGGATGAACGAACAGAATTTGTCCGGGACCTTCGCAGAAGTCGTCCTTGAACCATTTTTTTGCGCTCCACGCGCTTTTGCTGGTGCTTAAGAAGGACTGCTCCTCGCGGTAAATGGCAATCATAACGCCGCTTTCCTGGTTTTTAAGGTATATCACCCCGCGCCCGGTCTTTTTGCAGAGGCTGGATGACTGCGTGCAGGCGAATGCGTTTTTGAGCGCCTCAAGGTTCTGCGCGTCGCGCGCTTCCGCTTCTTTTGTTCTATTTATTACTGACTGAATTTCCACCATGTCGGCTCGCTGCCAGATGCGGTGTATGGCGTTTATGAATGTGATGATTCGCTGGGCGCTCTGAGCGTGGAAGGTGTCCCAGCTTACGGCAATCTTTCCGTCAAAGCCAGCATCGTACAGGCGAGAAAGGCGTTCGTTCAGCTCATTCTGGTCGCGCCACCATACGCCGTTTGTTATGATGCGGTCAAACAGCAGGTCTTTTTGCACGGCTTCCCTGGTAATCTGCTCAATGCAGTCCTGATTTAAGAACGGCTCCCCGCCAGAAAAGCCGACGCGTTCTATGCCCTCTGATTCGCGCAGAAAGCGGCATGCGTCATCTGCGCTCAGAGAGCTGTCGCTTCGGCTTACAAAGCAGTGCGCGCAGTGCAAATTGCAGCAGTCCGTTACTGAAAAGATAATCTCGTCCGGGCAAAAGCCTCGTCCCATTCGTTTCATGAAGCAAGTGTAGCACATTTTTTTGCTGGGTCAAAGAGCAGCTATTCAGAGCAAACGCATTATAAGATTTCGGAATTAAGAAAATGCTGTTTGCACTAAAAAATAGCTTTCAGTCGAGTTTAGTCTTTCAAAAGCGCACGCTTGCGTGCTACACGCTGTTTGTGTCATAGTAACTATTGAACCTGTCGCTGGCGCGACAGCCACAAACAGAGTGTTTTTGAAAGCCGCAAACTCTCCTTTGCGTTATTTTTTTTTCAATTTTCGCTTATTTTATACGTTCGGAATTACAATGCCTTTGCACTGCTTGCAATCTATTCTTCAAACAGCTTTACAATCTCGTCCTTGTGCTTTTTTCCCTGAACGTCAACAGGAATAGCATCCAGGAACCGCCATTTTTTTGGAATGACGACGTTCTCAAAGAACTGAAGAAGGTAGTCGTGAAAATGGCGGTTTATAAGATATTTTTCCACACCTTCAAATTTTGCCTTTCCGTCCTTGCTAAGGACTACGGCTGCCGCAAGGTACTGGCGCACGTCGTTCTGCAATGCCACGACCTTTACGTCGCTCACAAGACCGCTCTGCAAAAGGCGTTCCTCCACCTCCGGGAGCGAAATCCGCTTTTCCTCGATTTTTACCACGGAATCGCTTCTTCCCTTAAGAAGGAATCGTCCGTCATCAAAAAATTCCGCAAGGTCTGCCGTGGCAAAGCCTTCCGGGTCTTTTATGTACGGAGAGATGATTCTAAGGCAACCGTCCTCGCCAAGCCACAGCTTTGCGTTATCAAACGGCGTAAACTTAAGCCCGTCCTTGTTCTGCTGGCGGTATGCGATTCCGCTAGTTTCCGTGGAACCGTAAACCTCAAGCGGGCAGAAGCCAAAAAGCTTTTCTGTGCTTACCGCAAGCTCCGGGCTGCACGCGCCGCCGCTCGTAAAAATCCACGTGTTTTTAAGCGGAAGCTTTTCTTCTATCTCAACGGTTCGCTTTAAAAATGCAGGAGTCGCGATAATCATATACTCGTCGTCGTCAAGGCTCTCAAATTCCTCCGGGAACGTGATTCTTGTGCGGCGGAACGGAACTCCAAGCGTGAACGGAAGCGACGAGCCGAACAAAAAGCCATAGATGTGATGCTGGCTTACCGTCGTAACAAGCTTTCGCGAGGTGAATTCCTTTGCCCACTTTGAGATGATGAACGCGTTGTCCTCCTCAAATTCCTTCATCCGCTGCGGAACTGCCTTTGGCTTTCCTGTTGAGCCACTTGTATAAAGGATTATCCTTGTTTTCTCGCTGTTCAACTCAGGAATGCCGCGTATGAATTTTTCATCAGGCACCTCGCCTTCCTCGATTATCTTCTGAATCGAAGTTGAATCCGGAGCGTTCTGGTCGGTAAGGAATTCCACGCCGTCCTTCTTGATTTCCGCGATGTAACTTTCAGAAATGTTCTGCGTAAGCAGGATGCGCTTCTTGCACTGCAAGAGAGCCACGAACGTGCACAAAAAGTACCAGTAATCCTCACAATGAAGGATCCAGTCGTCCGCGCTGTTCTTTTGCACAAAGGCACGCATTTTTGCAGAATCCACAAGAAAATCCTTCCACGTCTTGTATTTTTTGCTCGTCCATTTTTCCTCATAGCAAAGGATGTGATTGTCAGGTCGGCTGTCTGCCTTGAATTTCGTAAAAGAAAACGCCTTTGTCATTTTTTTATCCACCATTTTTCTAACAATAAATTCCACGGCAAAAAGAAGCCCCATAAGCACGTAGGAAACGCCACCGTTGTACACAGACCAGATTTTGTCGTTCAGCTCATCGCTCCCAAAATTGTGAAGGGCGGTGTATGCCGCTATACTACCATTTATCACAAAAAAGCAACACCACACCACGGTAACTTTTTTGCAGTATGAATAAACCTCTTTCTCAAACGAAGAGCCGATTATCGAACGGTCGGCAAGGGTCGCAAAGCGGAATATTATGTTAGGCTTAAAGAACAGCGACGATGCGAACACGCTCAAAAGAGTCGCGCTTATCACGACAGAATAAAGCTTAAGGAAAACCTTCTGATTGAAGACAAAGCACAAAACTCCTGCCGCCAGGAACAAAGCCGAAGAAAGAAGCGGTCGCAAGTCCATAACGCCCCTCGTGCCTTTTACGTCAGAGCCGCCAGCACTTTCTGAACTCACGGCACTTTTGCCAGAAGCCGCCTTCCTGCTTCCCGTGAACGCAAGGAAGAACGCCGCCGCCAGAGCCACTATGCAGAGCGAAAGAACGCGCGTCGGAATCTTAAAGACCACCATCAGCGTGAACACAAGCACCGGGTACAGCGCCCCCATGACGTAAAAAAGAACCTTAAGGAATTTCTTCATAAAAAAAACGTAGCATAAGCGCGGAATAAATGCAAATGCCCCTTCCACGCCACGCCAAAAAAAAAACACCGCTCGCAACGGAACGGTGTTCTCAGCAAACAAGCAGGAATTAGCCCATGTACGGAACAAGCGCCTCAACAACATCCTGAACAGTCTTTACTGTCTTGAAGATTGCAGGATCAAGCTTTGTATCAGCCGGCATGAATTCCTTCATTTTCTGAATCAAGTCGATGGAATCAATGGAATCAAGTTCCAAATCATCAAACAAAGTTGCATCTGGAGTGATAGAGCCTTCATCAATTTCAAATTCTGAAACAAGGATATCCTTGAGTTTTCCAAAAATTTCGTCTTTAGACATAGTAAACCTCTTTTAATTTAGTTTGCACGATTGGCAGCAATGTATTCAGCCAAAGCATCTACTGATGCAAAGTGTTTTTTATTATCCGCACTTTCAGAAGAAAATTTTACGCCAAAATGCTTTTTAAGCCCAACGCCAAGCTCAAGAGCGTCAATTGAATCAAGTCCGAGACCTTCACCAAACAACGGCTCCGAATCCACGATGTTTTCTGGAGTGATGTCTTCAAGCTGAAGTGTAGAAATAATAACTTCTTTGATTTCTTTTTTCAGTTCGTCCATTTGCACAGAATATCACAAACAGCGTAAAAAAGCAACCTACCTCGCTATTTGCTCATGGAAATCAATTTTTGATGTATAGGTATTAAAAAAAATAGCTTCCAGTCGAAGTTCATCCTTCAAAATCGCAAGCTAGCTTGCTACACGCATTTTTGCCTTGGAACTTATAAAGTTTGCCGCTTACGCGGCAACAAAAATGGGTGTTTTTGAAGTCTGCAACTTCTCCTTCGCGCTATTTTTTATGCATCTTCCTATAAAATTGATTTCCGTGCTATTTGCTGAACATAGCCCCCATATTCTCCGTTTCCATGACGGTAATTTTTGCGCTTGCGGCAGGCTCTGCGTCGCCCTTTGCGGCATACAGATTGCACAGGTAGCGGTACGTGTGCGTTTCCTCGTCGCGATAATCCTCGGCAATCTTCATCTGGCAGGTCGTACCCTTTGCAAGAAAGCCGACCGATGCCTTAAAGTCAACGACGCTCAGAATCATTCCCGGGAACGGTGTGCGCCCCTTGATTTTGTTGGTGATTCCGGTAAGCGCAGAAACCCCCTGCGCCATAAGCTCAAAGCCTGCCCATGTTGGAATTCCGCCGAATTCCTCCTCGTAGAAAATGCAGTCCTCGGTGATGTCGTATTCGCTGGTAATGGTGTGCTTGTCAACGTCGTGCTGGGTCACGCGGCTAAGCAGGAACATCTTTCCCTTGTGAGGAAGATAATTTATAAGCTCATCGCGCTCAATAAACTGACCAACATTCTTTGGTTCAACATTCGACATATAATTCCCCTTTTGTGGTGATGTATTTAATGTTCAAAACTGATTTCGATTTTTTTGTTCTTCACTTCCAGCTTTGTCATTTTTATTCCGGCGGAAGTGAGCATCTTTTTTGATGCGATGGTCGCCTTGTCTTCGGCATATTTGTCGTACAAATAAATTACCTCGCTCAACCCAGACTGAATGATTGCCTTTGCGCATTCGTTGCATGGGAATAAGTCCACATAAATTTTTGCACCGGTCAAATCTTTTCCACGGGCGTTCAGAATGGCGTTAAGCTCCGCATGAACAACATAGCTGTATTTAACGTCGTCGCCAGTGCGGTTCCAGGTGTACACATCGTCAGAGCAGCCATAAGGGAATCCGTTGTAGCCTGTGGAAAGAATTATGTTGTTCTGATCCACAATGCATGCCCCAACCTGCGTATTCGGGTCCTTTGAGCGCTTTGAGGCAAGAATGGCAACGCCCATAAAATATTCATCCCAAGAAATGTAGTCCGTCCGCTTTTTTGTGATTTCCATACGATTATCTTCTTCCTATTATAACACTGGCATTGCTTCCGCCAAAAGCAAAAGAATTGCTCATGCACACATCAACAGATTTTGTCCTGTCCGTAATATTCAAGGCAGGAAGCTCCTCGTCCTGGACTCCGTCCCAAACCTGAACCGGAAGCAAAGCGTTTTCTTTTTTGTGATTCTGAACCAGCGCCTCAAAGCAAACCGCAAGCTCCAGGGCGCCAGCGGCTCCCAAGGTATGCCCGGTAAGTGGCTTTGTAGTGCTGCACGGAATTCTATATGAGCCAAAAACTGAAGCCACAGCCTTTGCTTCCATGCTGTCGTTGAATTTCGTTCCTGTTCCGTGCAAATTCAGGTAATCAATCTGCTCAGGACTCAAGCCGCTCCTTTGCAGCGCCTGTGCCATTGCGCGGGCGGCACCGTCTCCGCTTGGATCAGGGCTTGTCATGTGGTAGGCATCCGCACTTTCACCGTAGCCCAAAAGCTCAATTCCAGTTCCGTCAACATCATCCTTTGAAAGAACAAAAAAAGCGGCCGCCTCGCCTAGCGTTATTCCGTGCCTGTTCTTGCTGAACGGATTTGTAATCTGCGGTGAAACTGCCTCAAGTGAATCAAAGCCCATCAAAACCGTGTCGCTTGCAATGTCAACGCCACCTGCAATAACGGCATCGCACAAGCCGGAACGGATGAGCTCCGCCGCCTTTATTACGGCCCCTGCACTAGAAGAACACGCCGTACTGAATGTAAGTGCAGGGCCTTTCAGAGCGTATTTTTCGGAAATGAACGTCGCAACGTAGTCAGCACCCTGAATCTCAAGTGAATAGTCAGGCGCAAAACTGCCCCTTTCAAAATAAATGCTGTGCCCTGCCACGCTGAATTCCGTACCGTTGTCGCACGAGCCAACGCAAACGCCAAGGCGTTCTGCCCCATATTTTTTTACAGCCGCTTCAATCTGAACCTCAAGCTGGGCAAGACATGATTCCTCAATCCGCATTATGCGCATGTCATAGCGCGCGCCGGACTTTTTCTGCAACAGGGAATCATCTATGCGCGCGGCAAAAAATTCCTTGCCGTTCAGGGCGCGAACCTTTTTTATGCCGCCCTGATTTCCACTTATGCAGGAAGCCCATAATTCCTGCGCAGAACTTCCCGCCGCGCACAAAACCGCCGGACGAGACAAGAATACCGAGCCGCTCATTCCGAAGCCTCCTGCAGGGTATACTCATAGCCGCGCAGCTTATTGTGAATCACAATCGTGCCCGGTTCCTTTATAACTTCCTCAATAAGGAAGGGACCGTTGTAAATGCGGCGAACTTCCGAAGAGGCGGGATTGTCGCCCTTGTCAACGGTAATCTTCATGCGAATGGAATGCAGCGCTTTTTTAAGCTCCGCAACGGAATAATATGCAAACTGCAAGTCCGCAAGAATGTATTCAGCCTTCAGATTTTTTGGAAAAATCGCCGAGTCAAAATTGACCTTCATGCCGTCGTAGCTCAGCGTTCCCATGCCGGTTCCAAAATCATTGAACAAAGAAAGAAAAATCCCCTGCTTGTCAGCCTGAAGATATGAAAGCAACGACATTGTCTTTTCGCCAAAATTTGCCGTCAGAAGCTGCTGAACCTCAACGTCGGACTCAATGCAGTCCGGCGGCAAAAGGTAGAATTTTTTTACATTCGTAATGTAGATAGGAGAAAAATCAGATTCAGAAATAAGTTTTGTACTCGTGCAGCCCGAAAAAAAAGATGCGCCCAACAGAACTATAACTGCAAAAAAAAGCGGTTTCTTCATTATAGTTCTGTATTGTAAATTTTATCGTGCAATAAGTCAAATGAACAGGGCAAACTATAAAAAATAGCGCAAAGGAGAAGATTTGTTTTCAAAATCACTCTGACTTTAGCTGTCGCGAAAGCGACAATTCAATAGTTCCTTTGCTAAAGTCAGCGTGAAGCCGGCTAGCCGGCGTTTTTGCAAAACAAAGTTTCGACTGGTAGCTATTTTTTAAAGGTAAATTGCACCCTTTTAATTCTGGAGTTTTATAATACGTTTGCCCTAGTCAAATGAAGGACTAAAATCCACAAGACTTCTGCATCCATGCACGCATTAAAAACGGGCGCGTGTATAGAAGAACGTGCTTACGTACGCGGTTACCAGACCAATGAAAATGGATAGACCTATCATATGAACCGGCACAAACTGACTGAGCGCCAGCGCCCCGAATGAAACCGCCGTCGTAACGAACGAAAGCGCAATGGCAAACGGCTCAAGGCGCGCATTGCCAGTCTCATCGCCGCGCTTCTCATTCTCAAGCATGTAGATTACATAATCCAAGCCAAGCCCGAACACCAAAATCATTCCGGTAATGCTGAAGAATTCCAGATGAATGTTGCACAGCGCAAAAATTGCCGAAGTCCACAGCACAATCAAAAGCGGAACTGAAACAATCTTGCACGTCTGCTTGAGCGAATAAAAGAACTTAAGCACTATGAACAGAACGATGTATACGATTACGAACATCCGCAGAATCATATGGCTCAGCTTGTCCAAATCCTGATTCATCTCGCGAACCTTGCTTATGAAGAACACATTCTCGTTGTCTGCGAGCGACTTGTAGCCGTCGTAATCAAGAACGCTCACCGGAAGCACGACGGAATAATATTTACCTTCAATTTCGCCAAGCCAAGCGCTGCTTACCGAAGAAAGCAGGTATTCCGGAATATTTTCGCCAATGACGGCAAAATCGCCTTCCGTAGATGCAAAGGCACTGCGAAGCGCCGCGGCTTCCTCTGTACCGTAGCCCAAATACGAGTACTGCTCGTCTGCAAGCGGCAAAAGCCTGGCGGCTGCCTCGCGCGAACGCTTTTGCTTTGCGACCGACGGAACAAAGGCGCTCGTGCATACAAAGCCGCCCTTTTCCTTGCCGGCGTTCATCTCGCGCAGTTTTGCGGTAAGCACCTCCTCATTCTGCAATGTCTGGTCGGCAGTGTCGCCGCTTACAATGAACCAACCGCTCGGATTGTATTGCAGAACCTGAGCCGCTTCCTTCTCATACTGAAATTCTTTGCCTTCCATTTTGTAAAGGCGGGCAAGGTTGTTCTCAATCTTAAAATTCTTATGGAACACAAGCAAAAGTCCGATTGAAAGCACGAACATGACCGTTACCACGATGCGTCCAACCAGCTGCTTGTTATACCATGATGGCGTATAAAAAAACTTGAGGAGCGGAATGTCTCGCTTTGTTTTTGGAACCGGAATGAACGGATACACGCACAACACCGTAAGGAACGTGCTTATGATACCGCTCATGCTGAATACAGCCATCTGCTTGAGCAAATTGAACGGCGCAAAAACCAAGATAAAATAGCACAGCACCGTAGAAAAGAGCGAAAGCGAAAGCCCCTTGATAAGGTGATTGCGCACCTGATAGCCGCGATGGCATTCCGTGTTGCCCTTCCATGTGATGAAGTAATGCAGGCTGTAGTCAATGCAGGAACCAATCAGCGACGTTCCAAAAACGAGCGTAAGAACATGCATCTTGCCAAAAATTGCAAGCGTTGCGCAGATTGCGACACTCGTGGACCAAAAGATAGAGCCTATGCTGAACACAATCGGATGCGGGCGCTTAAAAATCATAAGAAGAATGATAAGAACAATCAAAAGAGACACCGTAGAGATTATGGAAATCTCGCGGCTTGCGTTTGACGAGCTTTTGTAGCTGTGGAATGGCGTTCCCGAATACACAAAATGAGTGCCATCTTTTTCAAGCGGGTCGCATACCTCGTGAATCTGAACGACGGCATTGGTCTTGCTTGCAAGGGCAGCGCCTTCCTTGCTGAGCACACCGCGAATCATGACGTACCACATAGGCTCGGTAAGTCCTTCAATTCCCTGAGGCTGTATGCAGCTCGCAAGCACGCCGTCCTTAAGCGACATCTTCGTTCCAGAATCCTGAAGCTGCGTAAGATAATTCTGCAAATCGTGCTCAGCAAGCAGGAACGGATCCGTCTGCAAGTTTTCCAGCGGAGTGATGGTAAAGCCGCCAAACGCCGTTGCAAGGGCATTCTGCGCAAATTCTTCCGCGCCGCCGTCGGTCAAGGACGCAATGGCAGCGTCATCAAGCAGATTGTATTTGTATGTATTGATGAATTTTAAAATCTCGCCAAAGGAATTCATGTCCTGATACAAGGACACGGATTTAAACCGCGGGCTGCCCTCCAGCTTGGAATACACTTCCTCTGCAACGGACTTTGCCGTTTCAAATTCTTTGTTGGCAACAAGAATAAAAACGTTCTGTCCGGTAACCTCGGTCAGTTTTTCGTCTGCGGCGTTGAGCGCCTTTCCCATAACGGGCTTTGGCAGCATGTTGAACAAATCCGCGTCAACATTCACTCCACGCGTAAAAAAAACAACGGCAAACGCGGCAAAAATCACCGCATGAAATGCAAGCCAGACCTTAAGAAAGGTCTTATTTTGCAATGAAGTAAGCTTTTTCAGCATCAGTCAGTTCCTTTGGGTATTTTTGGTCGGTGAAATTGTATGTAATCGTGTCATTCGTGGCTTCCGTCATGACAATTTGGTTCAAGTCAGCAAAAGAAGAAGAAACGCTTCCTCCGATTTGTATTGAAGAAAGAATTTTTGCAACCATGCTGTCCTTTGGAGTAAGAACCGCCTTCCATGTGGAGCCAGCAGAAGAAAAGCTCACGTTGAAATTCTCAGCGATTTTTGCAGAATCTCCGCCGAATACCGCGCTCAGCGTTGTGGAAATGCTCGTAAAAATCTGGTTTGATGACGCGTCAATAACGGTCTGCTTTCCGTTCGCCATAGTCTGAATCACGCTGGTCATTCCTACTGCCAAAGTTGAAGGAAACGGCTTTTCGGTCTTCCACATGATTCCGTCCAGACTGAAAATAAAGGTTCCGCTGGATTTAAGAGAACGATTAACCGCAGAAATTGTCTTTATCTGCGTGAAATTTCCGGTCATATTCGGATGCTCGGCAAGCTTTTCGCACACGGAAGCAAAGGTATGCCCCGCACCCTGCGCGAACGAAGAAAAACTCATCATGCAAACTGCGGCAAAAACAGCCTTCATCAGTCTTTTCATTTTTCACCTTCTGATTTGATGTAAGATTCAACTTTTTTTATCATAGTTTCCGGACAAACAAAGCACGACTCATTTTTTTCGATATCCAATGCCATTTGCACAGATTCAGCGCGGGTCGTAAGCTCGCCCTTGCTGTTAAAAATCTCATATTTAATTTTAAGGCGGTTCTCATATTCGATAAGATACGATTTGATGACCGCTTTCTCGCCGAAATACAAGGAACGGATATACTTAAGGTTCAATGTTACCACAGGAAACGCATAGCCGTCGCGAACCATTTCCTTATATCCGTAGCCGATTGCGTCCAAAAGCGCGCAGCGGCCAACTTCCATGAACTTCACATAGTTTCCGTGCCACGCGACGTTCATAGAATCCACATCATAAAATTCAACAGTGAATTCCTTTTCTACACAACAGAGAACTTTTTCCATTTCACCGCCCCTTTTATCCACATGTAGATTTAAAAGTATAGCAGAAAATGAAAGTATAATAAAGTACAGTTTCAATTACAGGCAGGGCTTCTGCATTATAATTCTGAACGTATAAAATAATGTAAAAAAAATAGCGCAAAGGAGAGTTTGCGGCTTTCAAAAACACTCTGATTGTGGCTG
>ERZ842401.7133-NODE-7133-length-11585-cov-3.095143_pt1 | contig 11585 bp, 5 predicted proteins | sample MGYA00521270_ERZ842401 | MGnify/ENA primary metagenome ERZ842401 (study PRJEB31892, sample SAMEA3878208) | bioreactor metagenome | biome: Moose rumen | place: Sweden | collected 2011-10 | study: EMG produced TPA metagenomics assembly of the PRJEB12797 data set... | reverse complement strand
CATAGTCTCGGAGATTCTGGCTGTATGGTTCTGACACGTTTTGCGTCCTTGATTGGCAGATATCTGGGAATGACAAATAGCTTTTCGTGGCAGAATCTTCTGTTTTTACTTTCCATAGTCTCGGAGATTCTGGCTGTATGGTTCTGACACGTTTTGCGTCCTTGATTGGCAGATATCTGGGAATGACAAATAGCTTTTCGTGGCAGAACCATACTGCCAGAATCGACAATAACGACAATAAAAACAAAGGAATAAGAAAAAAATGATCAACCTTGCTATTTTATGCCCCGCCGAAATCGCCAAACGCCGCTTCATGCCATCCCTCCTTAAAGGTCAGGATTTTTCCTTCATCGGCGTCGGCGCACACCGCCGCGAAAAAGCCGAAGCGTTCCTGGCAGAGTATCCCGGAAGGCTCTTTGAAACCTATAACGAAGTAATTGCGTCGGATGACGTAGAAGCCGTTTATATCCCGCTTCCGCCCGCACTTCATTTCGAATGGGCAAAAAAAGCTCTTGAAAGCGGAAAGCATGTGCTGCTGGAAAAGCCGTTTGCAACGAATCTTTCCGACGCAGAGGACCTGCTCCAGCTTGCCGGGGAAAAACAGCTTGCCCTGCATGAAAACTACATGTTCGTCTTTCATAAGCAGGTGGAAGAGCTGCAAAAAATAATAGCGTCCGGTGAAATCGGTGATGTGCGGCTGATGCGGATGTCCTTTGGGTTTCCGATGCGCCCTGCCGGTGATTTCCGCTACGATAAAGATCTGGGAGGGGGCGCCTTTCTGGATGCCGGAGGCTATTGTCTCCGTGCAGCAGGTCTTTTTCTCGGCGAAACGGCATCCGTAACCGCCGCAACGGTAAATTATACCCCGGACTTCGATGTGGATGTTTTCGGCTCTGCTACCGTTGTCAATGAAGAAGGAACGACTGCCCAGCTTTCCTTCGGAATGGATAATAACTATAAATGCTCCCTTGAAATCTGGGGAAGCAAAGGGACTCTTAAGGCCACCCGTTTCTTCACGGCTCCATCGGGGTATGCCCCTGTTGCTCTTCTTGAGAAAAACGGTGAGGTGCAGGAAATTGCTCTTTCAGCCGATGATACCTTTTTAAAATCCATCCACTATTTCCGTCAGTGTATTGAGGATGGAGAAATCCGGAAGGAAAGCGCGCATGCGATTTTGAAGCAGGCAGGGCTTATGGAGGAATTTCGCTGGCTTGCCGGATTTGAAATGTGATACTCGAAGCGGTTCCATCCCTCTCTTCACTTAAATGCTATCTGGCTCCGGAGTACATCTGCATCGCAAGACCGCTAAAATCGTTCAGAGAGGGATGAAACCGCTTCTCGGAGACATCTCAGTAATCCGATAACCGCTAAACCATTCAGAGAAGAATGAAACCGCTTCTCAGAGACACCTTAAATCCAGATAACTGCTAAACCATTTAGAGAGAAATGAAACCGCTTCTCGGAGGCATCGCAATAATCACGATAACCGCTAAACTACTCAACAAGGGTTAAAAACAAATTCAAAATACGCGAGGGACCTGCTAGTGAAAAAAATTGCCATCATCGGGGCAAACAGTTATATTGCCCGAAATCTGATCTACACTCTGAAAAAGAAGCCGGACCTCTCTCTTTTCCTCTATGACGGGCAGGCGGAGAGTCTCGACAAGGAAGAACATTATACGCAAATCAACATTCTTGACCCGGCTTCCCTTGATAAAATCAACCTTTCCGTTGACCTGATTTATATGTTTATCGGGAAAACCGGCAGTGCGGACGGCTTTGACCATCCGGAGCTGTTTATTGAAATCAACGAAATTGCGCTTTTAAATCTTTTGAATGAATACCGGCGACAGGCTTCTAAGGCAAAGCTTATTTTTCCGTCAACCCGTCTGGTTTACAGTGGAAAGAAGGGACCTCAGAAGGAGGATGCCGAAAAGGAAGCGAAGACAATTTATGCCGCAAACAAGCTCGCCTGTGAGCGCTATCTGAAAATGTACCATCACGTCTATGGGGTTTCCTACTGCATTGTCCGAATCTGCATTCCTTACGGGACGCTGATTCCAAATGCTTCCAGCTACGGCACCGCGGAATTTATGCTGAAAAAAGCCGCAGCAGGAGAGGATATTTCCCTCTACGGCGACGGCTCCGTGCGAAGAACGCTTACCTACATGGGCGATCTCTGTGACCAGCTTTACCAGGTTGGAAAACGGGAGGAGTTCCGGAATGATGTGTACAACATCGGAGGTGAGGACTTTAGTCTCCTTGAAATGGCAGAGCAGATTGCAGAAAGCTACCATGTCGGCATTTCCTTTGTTCCCTACCCTGCAATCGCGGAAAAAATCGAATCCGGTGATACGGTTTTTGATGCCTCAAAGCTTGAGAATATTCTCGGAGGCTATACCTATACGCGCTTTGCAGACTGGGTCAAAACCGAAAATAAATAAACGCATTGTAGGAATCACTGGCAAGGCTGATAAAACAGCCAAACAGCAGCACCAGTTGGAAAATAAACTCCGGAACACAGATTCTATCCTTACGATACAGAAATTCCTTAAGCTTCGGAAACAACGTCTGAATGGGACCAGCAAAAAGAATTCCGAGCACCAGCATTACCGTCTGGGTGACACCGATACAGTCCGTGATACGGATTGTGCCGGGAGTATAAAGAAACATCTCCCGTATCGTTTCGCCGGCAAGCCCCATCGTGACCTCCCGGAAAAATACCCAGGCGGTCAGGAAAACTGCCCAGGTATAAAGCAGTCCGATGATTTTCAAATGATGCTTCTCAAGCCAATCCAATGCTTTTCCCAAAAATAGTCTCTCCAAAATCAAAAATACCCCGTAGAACATTCCCCACGCGATAAAATTAAAGCTGGCGCCGTGCCAAAGTCCCGTCAGGAAAAAAACGATAAGGAGATTCACATAGGTCCTTCCTCTGCCCTTTCGGTTTCCTCCCAGAGGAATATAGACATATTCCTTGAACCAGGTAGAAAGGGAGATATGCCAGCGTCTCCAAAACTCCCGTACAGAGCTGGAAACATAGGGATAATTGAAGTTTTCCTTAAAATCAAACCCGAACATCGCGCCAAGTCCGATTGCCATATCCGAATATCCCGAAAAATCATAGTAAATCTGCAATCCGTAAAACAGCATTTTCAGCCAGGAAACCGCCGTCCCAAGCTCCTCCGGCGAAAGACCGAAAAGCTCATCCGCATAGCTTCCGAAAAAATTCGCAAACAGAACCTTTTTCGCAAGACCATAAAGAAACCGCTTTATGCCATAAGAGCGTTTCATCCAGTCCGTTTTTCGGCTGGTCAGCTGCTTCTCAATATCCTTGTACTTCACAATGGGACCCGCAATCAACTGGGGAAAGAGAGAAACATAAAGAAGCACCAGAGCAAAATTTTTCTGCGCTCTTGAGTCGCCCCGATACACATCAATCACATAGCTCATCGCCTGGAAGGTATAAAACGAAATTCCAAGCGGAAGCGCAATCTCAATCATCGGAACATAAATTCCTCCCAGCACCATATTGATCAGCGAACCGAAAAACACGTAGTATTTAAAGAATCCGAGAAGCGCCAGGTTCCCGATCACCGCCAGCACCAGAAACAACTTCCTTTTTGCTGTGAATTTATCAATAAGAAGTGCAAAGCAGTAATTCATCAGCACGGAAAAAAGCATCAGAAGTATGTAAAGCGGTTCTCCCCATGCGTAAAAGAAAAGACTGGCAACCAGCAGAATGATGTTGGATACCCTGATACCAAACCGATCACCGATCAATGCATAAATAATCAGTACAATCGGCAGAAAAAACCAGAGAAAAAGAATTGAACTGAAAACCACGGTTTACTCCTTTAATACGGCGGCCAGGGATGTTCAAGCAGCTTGACCACCAGAACCCCTCCGATCACCTTCACTGAATCCTTCGCCGGAAAGGTCCCCATCTCTGCAAATTCCGGAGAAGCAATGATCGCGCTGAAGGTCGCAGGATCTGCCACCACAATCTGTTCATCAAAATACTGCAGGTAAAACCGGCGAATCGACTCCGTATTCGGATAATAGTCTCCGTGGGTCATCTGCCAGCTTACCATCGGACCGATGCTGTAATCCCAAAAGGATTCGTCCTTCGGATAATTCTCCTCCGTAAACCATCCTGCAAAGGCAACCGGCATATTCCGGTCATATCCCTCTGTCTGCTCCATACGGTCCAAAATCCGCTCCGCTCCGTAGATTGCCTGATCATAGGTCTCCTTCAGCGCCTTATAGGAAATCACATCCGACATAAAATATGTTGCGGAAATGACAAGAACCATCACCGCTCCTAAAAGCTGAACAAAAAAAGCGGCATCCTCCGAAACGGCAAAGAAAAACGGCACCACGAGCAGCATTTGAATCGTCGTCAGCAGATAAAATTCCGTGGTTGGAACAATCAGCGCAATGATGTTCACTGCGGCAGGATATAAGAGCATCAAAGCAATGAGGAACAGAAGCCGCCCCTTTTCCTTGTATATCCCATCCCTCACAATCCTAAAAATCAAAGCCCCGCCAAAGCAAAGGAAAAACAGCAGGAAAAAGATATCTCTGTGCCATGCGGTATTGTAAATAAAATCGTCCCGCAGGAAATAACGCACAAAGGCGTGATATGCATTGGAAACGGATGAGGGAAGGCTCAGAAGAACAGAAGAAACAGACAGCTCGCTGAGTCCTCCGTAGGCTGCCGTGCCAACGCCACTGACAAATTGAACGATTTTTACAATAACCAGATAAATCACCAGTCCCGAAAGGACCGTAAGTGCATATCGAAGCAGCTCCCTATAAGCCGCACGAACCGGCAAGCTCCTGTCCATGAGCATCATCGCTGTGAGAAACACACAGATCCCCACCTCGATTCCGATATAGCTCTGATAAAGAGAGAGAGAAAGGACCGTAAAGATCACGGAAAGCACTGTCGCAGCAATCCTGTTCGGGCAGCGCACCAATGCCAGAGAAGCAATCAGGATAAAGACCATTGACAAAAAGTAGAGGTCTGATACATATTCGTGCAGCATGGTTGCTGTCAGAGACGGTGCCACCTCAAACACAATGCCCGTAAGGATGCTTCCCGTCATGGAACGAATCTGGAGGAGCGAAACAAGAAGCACCGCAGACACCGCTACAAGCAGGATGCTGACTGCTGCCGAAAGATAAACAATCGTATAATTTGCGCGCAGCGGCTCAAAAATACGGATTCCCCACCGTCCAATCGAGAGGTCAAAGTCCTCAGAATAGTAGCGAATGGACTTGCAAAGCCCGTCCTGACTCATGAATCCCTCTGTCAGCAGGATGAAATGCGAAAGACACCCGGTAAGCACCGCCAGGAAAAAGGTCCATCGCTTTTCTTTTGTAAACCACAGACCAAACCGCCTCTCCAGAAGCGAAATCGACGCCTTCATGCCGAAAAGCCGCCGCGGCAATGAAAACAGGTTCTGCCGCGCGACCGCGGGCTGCTTCCTGAACAACGCCTCCTTCATGCGGGCATCCAGCAAGGAAAGCCTCGCCAGAAGCCAGGGCAGTCAGTTTGTTGCGGTTGGCATAGAGGTTGATACCTGCCTCCCAGTTCCAGCCGTTCTTGTTGTCGATGATGATGCCGTTCAAGGTGAGCTCCCAACCCTTGTTCTGAGTCTTACCGATATTGCCGGTATAGCTGCTTACACCAGAGGTGCTGGGCATCGACACGTCGAGCAGGATGTCGCTGGTCTTCTGAGTGTAGTACTCGAACGTTCCAGACAGACGGCCGTTGAACAGTGAGAAGTCGAGACCGAAGTTCCAGGTCTTTGAGTACTCCCATCCCAACTCGGGGTTAGGCAGTGCATTCACGTAGTAACCGGCCTTGTAGTTGGTGCCGTCGCCGAAGTTATAGTTGCGTACGGCCAGACCACCCAACGTAGAATACGGACTGATACTCTGGTTAGAGGTCTCACCATAGCCTACACGAAGCTTCAGGTTGTCAAGCCACGACTTCGTGTTCTCCATGAACTCCTCACGGGCGATGTTCCAACCGGCACTGACAGCGGGATAGGTATGCCACTGGTGACCCTTGGCCAGACGAGAAGAAGCATCTGAACGAACGGCTACAGAGAGCATATACTTGTTATCGTATGAATACATGGCACGACCCATCCAAGAGATCAGACCGCTCTGCCAGTAGTTGTAGCTGGCCAGGTTCTTCTGTCCGAGGGCAGAGGCGAGGTTGTAGTACAGGAAGTAGTCGGCGGGGATGTCCTGTGCGTTACCGCCGGTCTGCTCGAAGGTGGTCTGCTCGGCAGAGTACATGCCCACCAGGTTGATCTGGTGCTTGCCGAAGGTGCGGTCGTATGTCAGCAGGTTCTCTACTGCCCAGTTGCGTGTCTGGTTCTCATAGACAGAGCCGCCGTTTACAGCTTTCTCGTCCTTATTGTTAACACCCGTACCGGTGAAACTGCCGTTCTTCGTCTGGCGGTAGTTCAGACCGATGTTGATGCGATAGCTCAGGCCTTCCACCCACGGGCACTTCACCTCACCGAAGATGGTGTTGTAGGAGCCGATACCCTTGTTGTCGTTGCGCCAAACGTCTTCCCATCCCTCAACGATGTCCTTGGTGATGACCACCTGGTCGTCGGCGGGCAGGGTGTTATAGCGCTTGTAGCTGCCGTCGGCATTGTAGGGAGTAGACAGCGGGCTGGCTGCCAGCACACTGTACATGCTGCTCACGCCCTTGGTCATGCGGTAGCTGTTGTTGGTACTCAGACCGAAGCGGAACCACTCGCCTACCTTCTGGTCGAAGTTGCCGCGCACGCTGACACGGTCGTAGCCCTGTGTCGGCACAGGCGACTCGTCGTGATAGTAACCGGCACCGAAGCTGTAGCTGCCGCCATTGGTACCACCGGCCACGCTCACGTCGTGGTTGTGGCTGATACCTGTCTTGTAGTACAGGTCCTGCCAGTCGGTATCCGTGCCGTCGCTCTCGTCGAGGGAGTTCTGATACTTACCGGCATACTGACGGAACTTCGTGTATGTAGGACCGTCCATCATCGGGTACTTGTGGAACACCTTCTTAAAGCTGACATAGCCGTTGTAGGTCACCTTGGCGGGTGTGCCCTGCGAGCCCTTCACGGTGGTGATGATGATCACACCGTTGGCACCACGGGAACCGTAGATAGCCGTTGCAGAGGCATCCTTCAGGATATCCATCGACTTAATGTCGGTCGGGTTGATATCCGAGAGCTGTCCCATGAAGGGGATACCGTCGAGCACGATCAGCGGGTCGTTGCTGGCCGACAGTGAACGCTGACCGCGGATACGGATCTGCATCTCGGCACCGGGCTGCGAGCTGGTCTGTGTCATCAGCACACCGGCCACACGACCCTGCAGGGCCTGGGCAGCGTTGGTGGCTGCAATCTGGTTCAGTTTCTCACCACCGATGTTGGCAACAGAACCTGTAACGGCCTCACGGCGCTGGGTACCGTAACCGATCACCACCACCTCGTTCACCACGTGACCGTCTTCTTTAAGGTTCACGCGTACGTCTGTACCGGCTTTGATTTCCTGGCTCTCGTAGCCTACATAAGAGATGACGAGCGTTGCGCCCGGCTTCACATTGAGTGTGTAGTTACCTTCGAAGTCGGTAACCGTACCGTTATTGGTACCCTTCTCCATGACCGTGGCACCGATCAGCGGACCCTGAGAGTCGGCCACATGACCAGTTGCCTGCTTCGTTTGCTGAACGGCGGCCACCTCGGTAGCTGCCGAAACCTGCTGTGCACTGGCTATGCCGAGGAAGCATAGGCCAATGTACAAGGCTGTTTTCTTTGCTTTGAAACTCATACGTTTGGTTTTGTTAGTTAATAATACATTAAATTAAAAAATCTGCCGCAAAGATAGGCAGATTTTCGTTTCATGGCTTTTATTTATGTTTCGTTTCGTTGTCGTTTTGTATCAACTTGCGAATTTTGCTCAATATAATCAGAAGGTGAGACACCAAACTGCTTGCGGAAGACCGTTGAGAAGTGCGCCAAGTTGCTGAATCCGACGGTATAAGCCACTTGGGTGACATTGATTTTCTGCTCCTTCAGCAGTCGTACAGCCTGCTCCAGACGGATATTCCTGATGAACTCGCTGATGGGCAGGCCCGTCATTTCCTTCATCTTACGGTGCAGCTGGGCACGGCTGATGCCTACCTCGCGCGTCAGCGTCTCTACATTGAAGTCGCTGTCGGAGAGGTGTTCGTTCACCACCTTCATGATACGCTCCATCAGTATCTCGTCGTTTCCTTTCACCTTCGTCTCCACCACCTTGTCTTTCTGTTGCTGGACACCGGAGTACTTACCCTTCAGGCGGAGGTTCTTGCTGATGAGATTATTGATCACTACATGCAGCTCGTCCATATCGAAAGGCTTGGCCAGGAAAGCGTCGGCTCCCTTCTCCAGACCCTCCAGGCGATTGGCCACAGCCGATTTCGAGGTGAGCATCACCACGGGGATATGACTGATGTTCATATTCGTCTTGATCATCCGCAGCATGGTAAAGCCGTCCATCTCGGGCATCATCACATCGCTCACCACGAGGTCGTACTGCTTGTCGGGCTCTGCACCAAGAAGCAGTCGCAAGGCCTCGCGGCCACTCGTCACGGGCGTAATATGATAGTAGGAACCCAACTCCTGCGAGATGTAATTGCCTATCTCCACATCGTCGTCGACAACCATCACGCGATAGCTTGACTGCGACTTCGGCTGCTTGGCTGTCCGCTCTTTCTCCTCGGGCATCAGAATCTCTTCCTTGGAAAGATGGGCATGACCTAATGGCAACCTGACGGTAAAGATGCTACCCTGCGTGTCCTCACGGTTGGCGGCCTCGATGGTGCCGTGATGCATCTCCACCATCATCTTGCAGAGGTTCAGGCCGATGCCCGTTCCCTCGATGTGGAGCGAGCGCGAACTGCTACCCTGATAGAAGCGGTCGAAGATTTTCTGCACATCGCCCTTGATGCCCATGCCGTTGTCGATTACCTGCAGCACGGCCTTGCCGTTGTCGCTCTGATCCACTCGCACTTCTATTTTTCCGCCGTCGTAGGTGTACTTGAAGGCATTCGATAGCAAATTGTCCACCACCTTGTCCAAGGCTGTGCGGTCGAGCCAGACGTTCAGCTTGTCGATGGCGGGCGAATAGCGGAACTCTATGCCGCGCTCCTTAGCCGTATACTCGTACGACTTGAGAATGTTGCCCACGTACTGCACCATATCCGTCTCCTGGCACTGGAGCTTCATCTGTTGCTTGTCTATCTTCCGGATGTCCAGAATCTGGTTCACGAGGTTCTGAATGCGCTGGGCGTTATGCTCGATGGTTTTCAAGTCGGCTCTGGACTCCTCGTCGAAGTTACGCTTCAGCAGCTTGTGCAGCGGACTCATTATCAGCGTCAGCGGCGAACGGATGTCGTGGGTGGCATTGATGAGGAACTTCATCTTCTCCTCGTCGAGCTCCTGCCCTCGCTTGCGGATATACAGCCAAACCATGATGCCCAGCACCGTCAGCGCTCCTAATATATAAATAAGGTACGCCCACGAGGAGCGATACCAAGGGGCACGGATGATGATGCGATAGGTCTGCGAGTCGGTATACACGCCATCGTCGTAGGCTCTTACCTCGATGGTGTAGGAGCCTGGCTGCAGGTGGTGGAACGACACGATATTGTTACCCACAGGCGTCTGAGCCCACTCCTGGGCACCGTTCAGGCGATACTCGTAAATCACATTCTCTGTATTCGAGTAGTTCAGCAGCGAGAACTCCATCGTAAACGAGTTGTCAAGATAGGACAGCTCGAAGCGGTTACTCTTCTCTAATGACTGCTTGATGACGTACGCACCATCCGAGAGGGTATTCTTGTTCACAGAGTTGCCACCGATGAAAAGGCCCGTCAGATGGACCAGTCCCTGCCAGGGCTGGCTGTTGCGCAGGGCTGCGGGCTGGAACGAGGTGATGCCGTCGCTGATGCCGAAGCAGATGTTGCCGTCGGAGGTCTTCATGGCGACACCCCACACGTACTCTCGCGTGCCTAAGCCGTTGCCATATACATGACCTATGAAGCGCCCCTTCTTGGCCTGATACTGCCAGATGCCCATCGACGTGCTGCACCAGAGGTCGCCGAACTGGTCTTCCACGATGCCGCTGATCACCTTGTTCGCCAGGGCCTCAGCCTCCTCGAAGGGCACCACGTCCTTACGTCGCTCGTCGTATCGGTAGAGGCCCGTATCCGTACCTATCAGTATCTGGTGGTTGCTGTTCTCGTAAAGGTAGGTGACGGTCTTCCCCTCCATCAGCACCTCCCAGCCGTAAGGGCGGAAATTATCGTTCTCAGGGTCGTAGCAGCAGAGGTTCGACGAGGTGCCTATCCAGAGTTTCCCTCTGCTGTCGATCATCAGCGCCATCACCCAGTTGTTGTGCAGGCGGCCACGCACGCTGTCGGTCTGCTGCATCGTAAAGTTGCGCAGCTCCTTGGTCTTCTGGTCGTACAGGCAAAACCCTTTCGAGAAAGCAGAGAAGTAGAGGTGCCCCTGCCCGTCGTCGGTCATCACGTTAATGTAATCGCTGTCGAAGCCGACTTCCTTGCGATAGACACCCGTCAGCGGACTGTAGGCGTAGAGACCCTTGCCTGTGCCTATCCAGTAGCCGCCCTGGCGGTCCCTATATATAGAATAGGTGTCGGAGGGCGATGCCGGATGGGCCACCATACGGCCATTGGCATCGAAGCCGTAGATGCCGTTATTCTGAACAGCGCACCAGGTGAGCCCATCGTCGCCCTGACAGAAAGAGGTGACAGAGCCACCGATGCTGACATTCTGGGAGGAAAAGTTCCAGGTGCTGAACTGTGGCATCCGCTGGGGCAGCAGGAGCAGTCCGCGCTTCAGACAGCCTACCCACAGGTTATCCTGATTGTCCTCGAAAAGTGCCCACACGTTCGATGTGTTCAGGTCGAAGGCGGCACTCGAGTAGTCGTAGCGCTTCAGCTGGTGCGAGCCGCGCGGAATCCACCAGAGGCCCCTGCCCAGCGTTCCGATGAACAGATTGCCGTCGTTATCGCGAAGGGCGCTCCGAAAGAGGACATCCTCTCCGCCCATCACGCTCATATCGATGAAATCGCTGAAAAACTCGCCCTTTCTGTAGAATATAAGCCCTCGGTGGCACACCACCAGCAGGCCGTCCTCGTAATCCACAAAGCTGGTAACCGTGCCGTATGGCGACTCGTAGGTGCTGACGGATTGCTGATTGCCGGACTTGCGATAGGTAATCGTAGGACCGGTTCCGGCCTTCCAGAACGTTCCCTCGCGGTCGATCATGATGCGGCTGAAGTAGTCGCTGCCGCCCTGTCCTGCGTAGCGCTCCATCTGCTTTGCCTGGCAGGTCTTGATGTCGAGCCTGAAGAGGCCATAGCCAGCCGTTCCTATCAGCAGGTGGTCGTCGTCGGGCTGTATGATGTCACTCACTCGGGCTGCTGCCACGCCAGGGAGCGTGATACGCTGGAAATTGTCTTTCTCGGCATTGTAGCGCGAGAGGCCCATTCCCGTACCTAT
>ERZ842401.7132-NODE-7132-length-11585-cov-10.971726_pt1 | contig 11585 bp, 3 predicted proteins | sample MGYA00521270_ERZ842401 | MGnify/ENA primary metagenome ERZ842401 (study PRJEB31892, sample SAMEA3878208) | bioreactor metagenome | biome: Moose rumen | place: Sweden | collected 2011-10 | study: EMG produced TPA metagenomics assembly of the PRJEB12797 data set... | reverse complement strand
TTGCCACTGAAGACCAATTAAGGCTCTTTTTAGGAGTATATTTGACCCTTAAGCCAGAAAGCTACCCACCTTCTAATAACCAATTATTAAATTGCTGTCCGCTAATAGTTTGTCGTTGACAGACTTTTGCTCGCCAAGGCAAAGCTGAAGCAAGCTTCGCTTTGCTTTTCTGGCTTAACGCAAAAGTTTAGGCCTTTGCAGAGCATTGCACGCGAGGCCGCGTGCGCTCCGACATTGCGAGGCCGCGTGCGCTCCGGCGGGCGGCTCGCTATATAAAGGTCGTGGGTGCTGCTATGCTGTTGCCCCTACTTTAACAACGAGCGCGATTGCTATTGCATATCGCGCTCGTTGTTCATAAAGATTTCCTGTCCGTCTTCATCGTAGAAACGATATTCAAGGTAGGAAAGGCTTTGGTTAGGAATGATTTTCCATCCCCAGCCGTAGCGGGCGTGCCATTTGTGGGCAAGGCTGATAATACCTTGGTTCACATAGGCGGCCACGAACGGATGAATATGGAGTCGGAACTTCTTGATGCGGTGTTTCTTGGTGAGTTGGTCTATCTTTTCTTCTAAGAGCTCGGTAAATAGCAGACTCGACTTTATCTTGCCCGTACCGCCACACGTGGGGCACTGCTCCTCCACGCTCACCTCTTGGGGTGGGCGCACACGTTGGCGGGTTATCTGCATGAGGCCGAACTTAGAGAGCGGCAGGATATTGTGGCGCGCACGATCTTTCTGCATATTCTCGCACATACGCTCATAGAGCATCTGCCGGTGCTCGGGCTCGCTCATATCAATAAAGTCAACGATAATAATGCCGCCCATGTCTCTCAGCCGCAGTTGGCGAGCCAGTTCGTCGGCAGCTCCGAGGTTCACCTCTAAGGCATTGCCCTCTTGTCCCCCGTCCACCTCACTGAGCGAGCGGTTGCCGCTATTCACATCCACCACGTGCATCGCCTCGGTGTGCTCTATAATGAGATAAGCACCGTGTTTATATGTCACGCTACGCCCGAAGGCCGCGCGTATCTGGCGCGTCACGCTGAAATTGTCAAAGATAGGCACGTTGCCGCGGTAGTGTTTCACTATCTCTATGCGCTCGGGGGCTATCATCGACACGTAGTCGCGTATCTGGCGATAGGTAGGCGCATCGTTCACATAGATATTGGCAAACGAGGGGTTGAAAAGGTCGCGCAGAAGCCCCACCGCGCGCGAGGTCTCCTCATAGACGAGCAAAGGCCGCTCGGGGGATTGCTGTAACCGCTCCACCATCTTTTGCCACCGCTGGTAGAGCCCACGCAGCTCGTTGTCGAGTTCGGAAGCACCCTGCCCCTCGGCTACGGTGCGTACGATAATGCCAACACCTTCGGGCTTGATGCTTGAGATAAGTTGTTTGAGGCGCGCACGCTCGCCGCGCTTCTTAATTTTTGAGGAGACGTTGATTTTGTTGCTGAAAGGCATCATCACCAAGTAACGTCCGGCGAAAGATATTTCGCACGTCAGCCGCGGCCCCTTGGTAGAGATAGGCTCTTTCACTATCTGCACGAGTACGTCCTGCCCCGTCTTCACCGTGTTTTGTATGCTCCCCTCGCGGTCGAGGTCGGCCTGGCGGGGAAAAGCAGAGAGACGACCCACGCGCCCCTTGGCGGCGCGTTCAAGAAGTTTTTCGTACGAATGGAAATGCTCTCCGAGGTCTAAGTAATGGAGAAAAGCATCGCGCTCGTAACCCACATTCACGAAACATGCGTTCAGGCCCGTCATAATCTTCTTCACGCGCGCCAGATAGACGTTGCCCACTGCGAAATGCTCGCTCAAGCCCTCTTCCTGATATTCGGCGAGGCGCTTGTCTTCAAGCAACGCAATAGACATCTTCTTCGACGGCTGCACATCGACAATGAGTTCGCTGGTCATGTTGCAGAAAAAATGTGTACTGTTTGAATACTATAGGTTCTGTCTGTTCGCAACAGAACCCACCTATAAAAAGGCGTGCCAATATGCCTCAACAGTAAGGAGGCACACCAGCACGCTTTCACTCTTAAGCGGCACAAGCACTTATATATTACTTGCTCTTGTGCCTGTTCTTGCGCAAACGTTTTTTGCGCTTGTGGGTTGACATCTTGTGTCTTTTCTTTTTCTTACCGTTTGGCATAGTTGTGGAGGTTTTTTGATACGTTTGATATTGTTCTTGCGCTATTTGATACGTACGGCGAGTTTCTTTGACGGCTTGAAAGATACTATTTGATGCTCGGGGATTACGAGCGAGGTGTTTGCCGTAATGTTGCGTCCCAATTTCTCTTTGCGAGTCTTAAGAAGGAAGGTGCCGAAACCACGCATATATACGTGCTCCTTGGCTTCAAGCGAGGCACTCACCGCTTCTACGAAGGCATCAACGCAGGCTGCGGCTACTATCTTCTCAACTCCTGTCTTCAAGTGAATTTGTGAAACAATTTCTGCTTTTGTCATGGTTCTGGGGTTTGGTTGCTTCTATTATTATAAATATGGAGTAAAACGTACTGTCGCTTCTGAATGATTGCTCTCAAAGCGGGTGCAAAGGTAATGATTTTCGGATATTTCCGTTACAAACTTGTAGGAAAATCTTATTAGCGAAGCAAAAAATGTCGCTTTTCAGTCATTTTTCTATGACGGCTTGGCATTTGTCATTTATCATTCTTTCTCAAGTTTCGCAAGCTGTGAAAAAGCCCTGACAGGGCGACAAGCAAGACGTATGCCGGAGTACCTGCAGCTCAATGCCGGAGCGCAGGCGGCTCGCCCGCATTGCCCGTAAGGGCAAAGCTCCGACTGCAACGTTATGTTTTTATGCCCTTGCAGGGCATTGCAGGCGAGGCCGCCTGCGCTCCCAGAGGGCTGCGCCTTGGTTGCATCGCTTATTAAACCAAAGAGTTTGTCCTTGACAGACTCCTGAAACCTATGTTGTTAGCAAACAACCATTTTACAAAAAAGGGAAAATTATTATCAAAATGTATGAAACAGAAAGAATTAAACGGTGATAATTGTGAGATTTTTTTATTTTTGCACGGCTTTAAGCAAGACATTCTCCTGTGTTAGCCTAACGCGCTAAGAGCCCTTTCCTTGTTGCGGCCTACGCATTCTGCAACGTAGGAACTTCTGCGTTAAGCCAGAAGAGCAAAGCGAAGCTTGCTTCTGTTTTGCCTTTTGCGAGCGAAAATCCGTTGAAGACGAACACTTTTCTTGAAACAGACATTCTTTTTTTTGAACTATACTCTCTTATTTTTACTGATATGAAGAAAGCTTACTTTCGTCCTTGGCTACGTCCTGTAGCACTCTATGGACTTTGTGACTCTGTGGTAATCACCGTCAGCGGCTCTGAAGAAGATGACGACGACTCCGACAAGACGCGCCAAATGCTCTGGGACAACGAGGACGCGCCTCTGGGCGGAGTAGTCGGCACACACAAGTTTTGGAACGAATAATCTTTTTCTTTTACTACATCATTCCAAAATTCGTTGTGTCGATAAGTCTCTCGGCTCAACCCACAACACACATAGATCACATTGATAAAGAACAATTAAAACAAGACTATACAATGAAAGCAAAGACGTTGTTTCTTTCATTCCTTATGTTGCTGGCAGGCGGGCTGCCAGTAATGGCTGACATCACACCTGGCACCTATCTGCTCAAGAACGTAGATGCCAACCTCTACCTGAAACTCGCTGATAGTTACACAGAGACCAATGTGGTAAATGCCACAACACTCGTGGCAGAGAGCGAGGCTACGGAGTTTGTGCTTACAGGCAACAGCACCACTGGCTATTGGCTCGGAAAGGCAAACACAAAGTACACTTTGTCGCTGGCCACAGGCACATACGCCGGCTGGAACACAGCCAACACCGGCAACACGGCTTGGACATTTACCGATGCTGGCGACGGCTACTATTACATCTCTTCCGAAAAAGGTTACCTCGATCCGGGAGCCACCACGGCAGGATCCTACATCTATACGAATCACTCATCAAGTAGCACCGCCCGATGGCAACTCATATGGAAACCTACGGTATCGTCCGATGCGGTCTATGCTGTCTATAACGCACCGAGCGATGGCAACCTCTACCCCATCACGGCGGCCGCCTCAGCAAGCACTGCGCTGACAAGCCCGAGTTCCAGTTCTGCAACGCCCCAGTTATTCGTGTTCCGCGAAAACGGAACAGACACCTACGACGCACCGCTTTATTTCTTTGAGGCAGCCGAAGGTACGGGGTACAACCTTTGCCATACCGCTGGAGGATATCTGTCTAATTTTTATATAAAAGCTGAGGCGACCAGCACAAACAAGTCGTTCATACTTATGAACGACGGGCAGAGTTACATCAGCAACTACGCAGCCACAACAGGTGTTTTTGCCACAGGCAACTACTTCAATCTTGTACAGAAGACTAATGATGCAAAGGCATATTCCTGCTACCATAGTAAGAATGATGGCAGTGAGTATAACGGCTATTCAGGTGTATATAATGAACTCTATTTTGATGGCACAGATAGCAGCACGCCAGCGGTTGCCGTTAGTTCGTGGAATCCGCGCTGGGCAGTGCTTCCTCAACCCTACACGGTCTATGATGTCACAGTCACCGGCCTTTCCGACGCGAGCAGCGTGAGCGTGACATACTCTGGCAGCGGCACGATTTCGGGAGCCACATTGACGCAAGCCAACGGCGGCTTCTTCGCCATCAGCAACAGCGTCACGCCAGCAGAAAGCGACTTCACCGCTACCGACGTGAGCGGATACAGCTGTTCTCTGAGCTTCAGCGGCACCACAGTAACAGTGACATACACCTTAGACCTGCTAAACTCTACCGAAGTCACTACCGGTGAAATCGATGCCCACAAGTGCTACACCATTCTGCCTTACGATAACTCGCGCGGCACATGGTACTACTATTCTTCTGTCAGCGTGGGCAACACCAGCAATGAGATGGCGATGTACTCTACCGACAAAGCCGGGGTCACACCATTATCAACCGACCGGAATCAGCAGGTCGTGTTCATCTCCACTGCTAGCAATATGTATGTGTACAGCCTCGGAGCTGGCAAATTCTTCAAGAAAGACACGTCGTTCAACATTAGCACATCTGATACCAAATACGGTTGCGTGGTTCTTTCCGACATACCCTCAACGACACTCAGCCCCATCACCTTTAAGTCATCAACAGGCAGTTGCACCAGCTATCCCTATGTCGTAATGATAGGCGGGAGCGACATCGGCGTGAGCAACAGCTACACAGCACCGCTCATCACTTTCTGGACAAGTACGGAAGATGGCGGCAACTGTGTAAAAATCCTTGAAACAGGCACCATTGACGATGCCACTTATTGGGACATACTTGATGCGGCCTATCACGGCGAAGGACAGACGCAGACAACCTACACCATCAACTACACGGGGCTTCCCAGCGGAACTACCGGCAGCGTAACCATCGGCGGCGTGGCACGCACCACAAGCCTTACCACCTATATCCCCTACGGTAGTTCGCCGTTCTCCAGCACCGACATCGTGGCCACGGAGATCAGCGGCTACAGCTGCGATGTAACCGTCAGCGGCACCACCATCACCGTAACGTACACGGAAGATGCCTATCTCGCTACTGTCTATACACTCTCCACCCCGGCGCGCGGCTCGGTGTTCTGCAAGAGCGAAGGCTCCGTACTCTACGGCAGCAACTCCACCAGCTACGGCGAAACCTTTGATGCCACCAACACACGCTTCCAGTTCGCATTCATTGAGAGCCAGTACCTCGGGCGCAAGTTCCTCTACAACGTAGGCACAGGGCAGTTCGCCTATTCCGCCACCAGCGCATCTTCCTCCATACCTACAAGTACCAGCGTGAACTTCGCCACGGGACAGGTGACGATGCTCGCGTCAACGGAATCGACCTACGCGGCCACGTATCCCGACGTGATAAAGGTGGGCGACTACCAGATTAACCTCTCAACAGCCAGCACGGGTGTCTATTCGTGGAATAACGTGTCGGATGACGGCAACTGCCTGCTCATTGAGGACGTAGGCACAGCAAACATTGCTGCAGCGCAGAGCTTGGTAAACGCTGCCGAGATCTCCTACATCAACTCGCTGCTCGCCTTGGCGGGCAGCACGGGCTATCCCGCCGTCGGGACAAAACCCTACACAAACCTGCTCGCTCTGAAAAACGCCATTGAGGCGGGTACGGCCTCCAGCGACACCGATGCCAACTGGCTCATCGTGTACTACTACATACACGCCAACATCTGCGACGAAGCAGGCTATCCCGAGTTCGACGGCATCACCGTTACGTTCTCCAACACGAAAGTCTACTACCTCCTTCCTTACGACACCGGTACGGACACACAAGACAGGGGTACGTTCTACTATGATGCCTCTGTCACCACCGACTATATGTACAGCACGTACAAGTCGAGCGTGGCTCTCGATCCCACCGACGCAAACCAGCAGCTTGCCTTCATCACCGTGGGTGCCAACTCCTATATATATAGTATAGGTGCACAGAAGTTCTTCACAAAAGACGGCTCGCAGATTGCACTCACCGCCGTCCCCACCTCTGCGAGCCTCATCAGCATGACTGCTTCCACGGGTTATACCTACTTTCCATGGGTATTCAAAGCCAACGGCTCCATCTTCGGTATCAGCAATGGCTATACCTATCCTATATACTTTTTTGATAGCACCGCCGATGGCGGAAACTGCATGCGCGTTTGGCAAGTGGGCGACATCGATGCCACGAGCTACTGGAACGCCCTCGACGGTATCTACAACTACGAAGGACAGACGCAGACAACCTACACCATCAACTACACGGGGCTTCCCAGCGGAACTACCGGCAGCGTAACCATCGGCGGCGTGGCACGCACCACAAGCCTTACCACCTATATCCCCTACGGTAGTTCGCCGTTCTCCAGCACCGACATCGTGGCCACGGAGATCAGCGGCTACAGCTGCGATGTAACCGTCAGCGGCACCACCATCACCGTTGCCTACACGAGCACTACGGTTGAGACCGCCGACATCACTTATATATATAAATACGGAGACACGGAGTGGTACAGGGAAACAAAAGACGGCATTGTAGGGCAGGCCTACCCCGACCTCTACGCACCGCCCACGGGTGTGAAATACACAACGATACCCTCCGGCACTGTCACGGGAGATGAAACGGTGAACATACCCTGTGAACTATACAACGACTATTGGATAGTACCCAGCAGCAGTTACAGCAGTGCCACATGGTTCTACTGGAACATTAACGACACTGAACATTCCTATCTTTTCTACGATCCCGATCCCGATCACAAATATCTCCCCTATACCTCTAATCCTTCCAACACCGACACGTATAAGTGGGCTTTCCTCGGCAATCCTTTCACAGGATATAAAATTATTAACAAGGCTGCTGGCGCATCAAAAATTCTGACAAGTGTCAGCCCCACGGCTGAGCCGAATTTCAGCAACACCACCGGCGGCGAAACCTGTCCGCACATGGAGGAGGAAAGCGGACTTGATACTGAAGCCTACAATACCTACTGGACATTCACTGAAAACAGTATAGGCTTTGTTTTGTCACGCCAAGGAGAAAGTATATACTGTAATCGCCGTAACTATAAGTTGGCTTACTGGACAACCACCGATGCTGGAAGTCGTATGTACATCGTACCCGTTGAAACCATGTCACCCGAAAGTAGCCTTTCCGCTGTGGTTGACAAGGACGGAACGGCCTTGAGTAGCAGCAAGCAGTATCGCATTGTGAACCGCTACACAGGCTTAGCGATAGATGCTTCGTCACAAACGAACGAGTCTTATGTACTCAAAAGCGTCTCAACAAGCGATGATGACGGACAAGCCTGGAACATCAGTTATAGCGGCGGCTTCCGCCTGCAAAATGCCAGCACCAGCGAATATATATGTAGCGAAAATGCCGGATGGTGGTGGTATTATGCCAAAACGACCTCTACCAGTACGGCTATGTATATCTATGAAGCCGATATAGAGGATGACATACAGTATTACTACATCTCGTCTTCTTCATCCATATCACTCACCGACGCATCAGGACGTACTTTCATCGGCGATGGAGGAAGCTACTCCTACCCCTACGCTTCCGTGATGAACAATCGCTCACAGTGGTATTTTGAGCAGATAGAAGAAACACCTTCGTACGTTTCAAGCATCACCAGCGGAAGCTACTATCGTCTTATTAACAATGCTTATCGCTCTCGTGCTATGATTGACGATGGTATTGGTGTTTCCTCTGCTGCAATAGATGATAATTACTCGCAATTATGGAAGATTACCCTCAGCGGTTCAAACTATACATTACAAAACGCAGCAACTGGTAATTATATTGGAGACTACACTGGTCAAAGTGTAAAATATACCACAGGTACCACAGCAAGTACTTTCACAGTTAACTCTTCTACGTCTTATACTACAAATTCAGAGACAGGCTTCCGATTTAGTTCTTCTAACAACACCACTTATGAATTGCACTGTGCTGCAACACAAAGTTACGATGTTGTGGCTTGGTGGGAAGATTTTGCCACAGCCAGTTGGTGGCTGCTTGAGGAGGTAACCCTGACATCTGAACAGTTGGCAGAGATAAATAGTTTGCCGACATATTTCTTGACCGACTACACCTCCGCACTCTCCACGTTCTTCGACGACTACGCCTGCACACAACTCAAGAGCACATACGCTGCTATGTCCGATGCCGACCTGCGCACGGCAATGAGTGATCTCCCCGACGCATTGCAGGAGATGGCAGTACGCGTGAAGAACGACACGTGGAATAGCAACACCCTCTGGAACTCTTACGAAAAGAGTTTCCGCATCCACGATTATACTGCTTACTCCGAGCCCAACACTTGGTGCAATGCCACCAGTATCTGGGGTACAGGCTTAGGTTCATCAAATGCTTATTTACGTACGAGCCCAGGTCCTTTTGGTCGCCTTACACAATCAACGGGTGTCAAGTATTCAGCAGGCGACTTTGCCTATATCTATGTCAACGATGATCTCTACGACTCCGATGGACACCTTTACGCAGAATTAGTACAGGGAGTTAATAGATATGGTACACAAAGACCCATAGAAAAAGGTTATAACTGCATTCTTATACCTTTCGATTGCGAACTCTTTATCACTTACAACGTCAGCAGTATCAGCAAACTCCTTTCGCTCTATCCTGACATTAAAGTTCATGTAGAGGGAGGCACCTGTACTGGTACATGGGATCTTGAGCGTGGCCACACCAACAACGACTGGTACTGGTTGGCTAACAACATGATGCCCCTTAGCGATTATGTACGCGTCAAAGGAAAGTACAATGTGCTTAGTCTCTATACCAGCCGCGTAAGAAATGCAACAAATCTTACACAGATTATGAATATCTGGGACTTTATACAGTATCAGGAGGATGCATTACTTATGGGTGACTACGCGAATGATCCTACTAACGAGTACTACGGTAAGTACAAGATGGTCATTGACAATCAGGATAGCTATCCTTCTAGCAATTCTAATCCTAATTGGCCGCACAGTCATGGCTGTAATTATCCGGGCATTTACGCCGGAACGGGTTACTTACTCCTTGACAATTATAAGTATCTTGGTACCGATGGTGGCCAGATGTGGGTTATAGAACACGAACAGGGACATGCCCATCAATGCCCCATCAGCATCAGTGGTACCACCGAAGCCTCCAACAACTCTCTCGCACAAATAGTGAACCATCTGTGGGGATACCGCACCAGTCGTGGACAGGCACAGGCTAATCTATCTACAGTTTTCAACAATGGTTACACTTGGTTAGACATTGTACGTTCGTTCAATGCGGGTAAGACTACCTATCCTACCAGTTATCAGTTCTTATGTAGCCAAATATGGTATCAACTGTGGCTCTATTTCCATCTGCAGGGAGACGATGGTTTCTTCCCACGTTTTATCAAGGCTATCGCTGCACGTGGTGCTATAAGAAAAACTGATAACAGCAGTATTGCTGCTTTTACTGGAACAGTAAGTGAGGTGACGGGGTTGCCCAGCACACAGCCTGCCTCAGGTCACTGGTTAAGTGACTATATGCTCTTAGCACTTGCCGCCTGCGATGCTGCCGATGCCGACCTCTACGAGTTCTTCAAGGCCTGGGGCTTCTTCAGATATGCCAGCGATGTTCAGTATTCCATAACGAATGATGCCTCCCCCGTATTCTATATCGGAGACTATGCCGGTTACTATGTGAGAATGCCGGATGAGTCCGATGCTGCAGAGGTTGCTGCACTCAATGCCTGCAAGGCATATATGCAAAGCAAGGCACGGAAAGTTCCCGGAGTACTCTTTATCAACGACACAGAGGAACTCGCACCTATTCCCGAAGATGCCGAATGTCTTAAATACAACGATGAGATAGTAGTAGGTACAACTACCATGCAGTACGCTGATGCCAATGCAAGTGCTGGAGCGTCAGGCGGGCTTTATGCTAACGCTACAGGCTCATATACCGATTTCGGCAGCAACGATGCCAACCTGCTGAAGTATTCAATTGATGCAATCAATGATGATATAAAAACGGTATCCATTACAGGTTCTGGTGCTGTGGGCTACAAAATCTACGATGCAAGCGGCGAACTCGTTCATATCGCTTATGGTAGTCCCTTCATAATCTCCCAAGCCACAATGAGCCACACCAACGCCACGAGCCTCACCAGCGGTAAGTATTATGTGCTGAGAAACCGCCTCTACCCCACCCTCGTAATGACCGAAGTCTCTGGCAGCGGGGTACTGACAGCGGCTCAAGCGAGCGACGATGCTAAGGACTTCACGCAGATATGGTGTATCACCGGTAGCAACGGGAGTTACAAACTGCGCAATATGCTCAGCGGCAAATATGCTACTACGCCGACCCAAAGCACACAGGTTACCACGGATGCGAGCGGAGCATCGTTCTACAGCGACATCGTCACAGCAAACGACAGCACGTTCATGTGGTTCTCCACAACGAGCGGCCAGTCCAGTGAAAAGAGGGACTGCCTGCACGCTGCAGATACGAAAGATGTCGTCGGATGGAGCAATGCCGACGGTGTCAAGGGCAGCCAATGGTATCTTGAAGAAGTCACCCTCGACAACACCATCGTTAACAACCTCACCGATGGCACCTACACCCTCGTGGCAAGCCTCGGCGACGACAAGGAACTCGTGCTTGCCACCACATCGGCGACGCTCTATGTTTACCTGTCACCAACAAAAACATTAGTTTATAATACCAAAGGTCAGCAAGCCTCTAAGTTCACCTCCGGCACGCTTAGCACATACGCATCCAACGGTACACTGCTCGGAGACTTTGACCTCTCCGATGTACAGCCAGGTGTGAACAATGTTATGGCTGCCATTAACATTTCCAATGGCTCATGGGCTGGAAGCACGGCATTCTATAACAAGCAAAATATGATTTATGCTTGGAATACCGTCACTGGCACGGCATACAATATGGTTCTCACCGACAAAGCCGACTACTATTTCCCCAGCACGTACACGGCAACAACGGTTAACTACAGTCGTTCCAATACCACAGG
>ERZ842401.7131-NODE-7131-length-11588-cov-4.557964_pt1 | contig 11588 bp, 11 predicted proteins | sample MGYA00521270_ERZ842401 | MGnify/ENA primary metagenome ERZ842401 (study PRJEB31892, sample SAMEA3878208) | bioreactor metagenome | biome: Moose rumen | place: Sweden | collected 2011-10 | study: EMG produced TPA metagenomics assembly of the PRJEB12797 data set... | reverse complement strand
ATCAATTACTACAGATTGGCTATCTAACTTGTCTTGTAACTGCTTTATTTGTTCCTCAAGTTCTTTATTGCGCAATTCAATTTCAGCAGTTCTTTGTTCTGCAAGTAATTTATTGCATTCTGCTTCCAGTTGCATCTTTTGTGCAGTTAACAATGCTGCCTCTTTTTCTTCGGATTCTTTTATCAGATTATCAATTTGATTCTGATAATCACTTGTGTTATCAGTCTCGCCAAAAACAAAACTGTCAAATTTACCCAGAAAGGCAATAGCGGAATCGCTGGCAATTCTATTACTGACAATATAATCTAAAAAGCCCATACTGAAAGCCGCACATCCACGCGCTTGTATTTCTACATCCATAGCAGACCGGCTGGCATGAGACCCCATCTCGCTTGCTATACTATAATAGCGTCCCATTTCTGCACTACAACTATCAAGCCCTCGTTTAATGCGTTTTTTTTCTTCTATTGCGTACTTAGAAGTCACGTCTCGGTGCTTGCAAAAGTACGCTTTGGGGAATAACTCACAGAAAACCCTTCCTGTGGGTTTGAAGTTTGCCGGATATGATGAGATTGTGTAAGAGTTGTCCTCTCTATTTTTGGTAATAGACGTATCACCATTTATCAAATCCTCAGCCTCCTCTTCATCACTGAGGAAATCGAATATTAGATATTGAGACAAATACTCAATTCCTGGTCGGATGTTACGAAAGAAAGCAGAAAAGTCCTTTCTGTTAAAAGAATCAACAGAAAGATTATAAACATGCAGAAGGTTTTCTTTTATCCCGGAGTCTATTTTGAACCCGCATCAGTGAGAGCTTCCGGCTCCTTGTCTCCCAGTATCCAGTAGTTGCATTCGCCGTCTCCGTCTGCCAGAGTTTTGTGCCGGATCAGCTTGCCGTGCGCCGCGCTGCAGGTGATCTGGTCGATGTAGCAAAGATTCGGAAGGAAGTCTATGTACCCGTGTCGTCTGGCGAAATCGTTCAGCGGGCAGGTGTCATAGACAAAGGCGAGTCCTTTTTCATGTCCATCCGGATTGAGCCGTATCTTCCAGGTGTTTCCCCAGACATTGCCGCGAAAACGCTCTGCCTTCTTTTGATAGCTTTCCAGATACCTGTAAAACAGTTTTACGATCCACTGATGCTTAAGCAGCCTGTTCATGTTGAAATGGGAGAGCATACGGATGCTTTTCCCCATGGCCGCATCGATCATGATCTGCAGATCCTCTTTGCTGAAAGACCGGTCTACCGAATCGTAGAAAGCGAAGAAGGCATAGGCCTCCAGCATGTTGTTAGCCATTGGATTCTTTTTGCCGCCGAGGTCGCCCTCCTCCCGGATCCACTTCTCGTCCAGCGCAACGGTCCTCTCCCAGCGCTTTTGTGCTTCCTCTGGGGAATAGTGCTCCGCCAGCCATTTCTTCATGGCCGGCTCAAAGGTTTTTAAATACTTATCCATCCTGCATCCCTCCTGTTTACGTTCAAGCTTTCTGCAGTTGGTTTTCAAATTCGGCGAAACGCTCAGAGCTTGGCAGCGTTGCCAGCAGACCGCCGAACATGAACGCATTTCCAAAGCTCAGGAACATCGTCCCGATGGCAGCCCCGAGTGCGCTCTGCGGGCCAAAGACCGCCATCAGCACCAGGGACGGGATCGTACCGATCACCAGGTTAAACCACTTTGCCTTCTTCGGATAGGGCGTCATGCCCTTTGCAAAAGCCATGAACTGGACAACGATCATCGGCAGCCAGAACAGGATCAGCAAATGGTAAACAGGCATTCCGAAGCCGTAAAAAAGCAGTTCGGCCACTTTGTCAGCAAGCGCTCGATCTCCCATGAGCATGTACTTATAGACCAGATTCAGGATGCCCATGTGCATGTGGGTTCCCACCGGAGCCAGCCAGATATAGCCGAAGATCCCGGCCCGATAGAGGTGCGCATACTTCGGCGCCGCATCCGCCATGAGGCGGTAGACGGCGAAAAAAGAAAGCCCTTCAAGAAAAATACCGAAGGCGCCCAGAAGACTTCCAGCGATCAGCTGCCAGTCTGAGAGATTCGGCGCACCGGCCATGATGCTGGTCGCTAATGTGTCTGCGGGAAGCTGCTGCGCATAACCAAGCAGGAAGTCACCGATCCCCGTGAGGATTGAGGCAAACAGACCGATGCTCAGGAGTTTCTTGATCCTTGCCCGGTTCAGGTTGTGATCGATTCCGATGGTGTTCATCGTTTATCCCCCTTCAGACCTGCAGCTTTCGCCTGTCGCCTTCCCAGATGAGCATAAAGCTGAACCACAGGATCATGCTTTCACTCATCAATCCGTTGGTAAAGCCCAGGCGAAACGCGCTGATCGGCAGCAGAAGGGAGAAGCCCTTCAGGACGGCAAAGAGGAGCAGCACATTAGTAAAAGCCATGGTCTTCGGAAAGACGGTTTTTCCGGTGATCTGCAGATAGAACCAGTATACAAACACCGGCAGCATCAGCGCCTCGCTGACCGGAACCAGCCAGGAAAGCCGGGAGAACAGGCCCTCGCACACGGTCAGGGCCTCGGCGGCAAAGCCGTTTGCGTTCATCCAGGAAAACAACACCAGGATCATGATGTAGAACAGGTGAAGCGCGATCCACGGCGTCAGGCCGAAGGCGTTGAGATAGTGATATACCCGCCGCTCCCTGTCGCCGCAGATATAGGTTTCCACCGCGAAGAGCGCTACGCCGTAAAGGATGATCCCGGGAAAAGCAAGGGCCATCGCCAGATCATAGCGCCACAGGGGGATGTGCGCCGCTCCCTCCGTCAGCCACATCAGAGCGCCCGCGTGCCCGGGATCGCCGACTATCATCAGCCAGTCGCCGCTTCCGTAGCAGAGGCAGCCCAGCAGGCCGCAAAGCAGTGCGAGTTTTTGTTTGTTCCTCTTCATTCTTTCTCCTTGGCCTTTACAAACCTTTCCCAGTATTCTTTTAGCTTTTCAAAGGTCTCGCGGCTGATATCGTGTTCGATCCGACAGGCGTCCTGTTCGGCTGTCTCCGGGTCTACGCCAAGGAAAATCAAACCTTCTGTCAAGATGCAGTGCCGCTCATAAATAGATTCTGCAACCTCGTGGCCGAGCTCCGTCAGATGGATCAGTTTATCCTCATCCATCGTCAGAAAACCGCCCTCTTTAAGAAGCCGGGTGGCGTTGCTGACGCTGGGCTTTGTCACGCTCAGCTGCTGGGCCACATCCAGGGAGCGGACATAGCCGTTCTTCTGTTCCAAAACCAGGATTGCTTCCAGATAATCCTCTCCGGATTTGTGTAGTCTCATTTGTTTACCCTCCCGCTGCTTTTGCCAGTCTGCGCTTTTCTTTTTTGCTCTCGATCAAATGTCTCATCGCCATCACCGGATGATAGAAGATCATTCGCGGCCCGGAATAACGCATGACGGCGCGGATCCTTTGGCGCATTTCGGGCTTGTAACAGTGAACTTTGCAGTTTGAACAAAAGGTTTTTGTCTCCATAAAAGGACAGTGATCGCTTCTGCTTCTGGCGTAGGTATTCAATTCCGCGCATTTCGCACACAGCTTTCCCTGCTTCGTATGGTGATTTCGGCGGCAATAGAGACCGATCATTTCAGAGACGACTCTCTTCTCGCGCTCCCGCTTCGATTCTATATTCATTCTGGATCCCTCAAATTCTGCTGCGCAACGTGTCGGTTAGCTATGTCTAACCGCATTATAAAACTTCTTCTTCCTTCCGTCAATCCGTGCGTCAAACAAAATAATCCGACTCATGAAGCGGTAATAAATCGGTGTAGCTTTTCTGTTATGCGAATGCTTCGCTGCAGATCGCGTCGCGTAGATCATGCTTGAGGAGTTTGAAAAAGAGCTCGGGAAAACCGAGAGGCAGGAGCCTTTCTATCAAAAGACAAACATGCGCCGGAAAACCGCTGTCAACGGTTTCCCGGCGCATGTTCAGTTCTGTCTGATCTTTTTCGTGCTTCTCTTATTATTCCTAGTTGTTCTGTTGTCAATTGACTTCGCGAATAGATCCAGTTTCTTGCAGACACTGCAGTATTGACATAAAGGTCATTGATTTGATCTTCGCTGAGTTTGACAAAGCAATTTCTCGCTATAGGATCAACGCTCTCCTCAGGGAACATGTATAGCAGGAGTCTTGAGGTCAGAGGAAAAGCAACCGCTCTAGGCCTGTTGTGTTGTTCATCTTCTTTTGGTGACCATATCACAACCGGCCGATCCGATGTAATAATGTTTTCCTCGTCGGCAATGCCAATTTGAAATGCCATCCCCGTCAAGTTCTCGACTGCAGTCTTGATAATCGTATTTTTGTCCCACTCCGTATCAAGGCCCAAGGGAAGTAGATTCAGAAGAGTGAAATTCCTGGCTTCACGATCATCCATATTAGGATTTGATTCTTGCAGGAAACCAATACCGGATTCGATTGTTGCGGGATCACGATACAATAAAGTGGTGATAAGAATAATCAGATAGCTTTTATCGTTCTCAGACAGAACCGTTGGACAATTCAAACAGTTCTCGTTCTCCGACTTCGCGCGGACCGCCTGGATCACTCTGTTGGTATTGTCCTCAATTTTTCCGAATGTCTTTTCGATTGTGTTCTGCGCAATGAACGATCCATCTCTGCCTTTGATTTCATATAAGTTCTTTTCAAAGCAAATATCTTGTACGTCTACTTGTACAGGAGTCTGCTGCATTGTTTTAAGGTTAAATTGCCATATCAAAGCTTTTCCGGATTCTTTGACTTCAGAAAAACCTCTTAAATACATTCGTGGTATGAAATGTTCTTTTTCGGTTGGCCTTGCTCCATTCCCCACAATTAACACCTCTTTGAACGAGAATTCCTGTGCTTATTCCAGTCTGCCCTTATTGTGCTCCTTTTGCCGCGTGAGAATCGTCTGACAAACGCGCTCCGCGATAAAGCCTCGATCGCGCTGCGTATGGTAACTCAATGGTTCTTCCAGTTCGCGTAGGAGTTCTTCTTCCGTGAATTTAGTTATGCGAAACTGCGATCCGAACAAATTCCTTGCATGAATTACCTGCCGATTAAAGGTCGAATTGAATGGTCGCGCTTTCGCTGTACGGATCAGCGCGGCGGGATCAATGTCCATCGGTGCCATCTGCACATTGGACAAAAGCCCGGCACCGTTGTCAAAGATGGGGCAATAGTCGAACCGCCCGCTTTTTTCCAGCACGGCGATATTGTTCAGATGCCGGTCGTCGTTCAGAAACAGGGCATCCACCTCAAAGAGCAGCGTCAGGTATTGCGGAAACAACTCCAAACCGGTGAGCGCTGCCGTCTCCTCGGCAAGCCACGCGATTCGCTTCTTGTCGCTGGACAGACGCGTTAAGATGTCCCTCAAGAGGAGGCCTTCTCTTTTGAACAGGTGAGATAGTGTGATAATAGATTCCCCCCGCTGGAGGAAGTTCGCACTGGAGCAGCCGTTTCGATCCCGCCCATGAACATTCATTCGCTCCATACGGTAGCGGACGAAGCGGAAGGGCGTGTCCGTCTCTATGCTGCTGTGCTCCAACAGACGGGAGATCACTGTTTCGGCTAAGCCCTCGTAGCCAAATTGATCCAGCTTGTACCAGCGGCCGCCGTCCTGCCACTTCTCCTGATTGCCTTTGGAGGAGGTCTCGGCTACCTTATCGTTCGTTACAAACTGTATTGTCATTTAATCTCTCGCACCTCCATCCACTGATCGTCCTCAGCCATACGCCCTTTTGTTTTTTGAATAATAGCGAGGGGATCATATTCATCCAATCCCAGTGCCTCCAAATACTCCCGCAGGCCCGCTCGTTGCCGGGGGATGCAGCGTTCCTCCAGAAAAGCTTCCAGATCCGCCCATGTTGGAAGCGAGTTCTTTCCAAAGGCGGTTTTTACAAGATTGTCTGTATAGTTTTCTGCGCAAAGGTCCTGCGCAGTTTTGTCTGCGTAAATTAAGGTGCAGAGAGTATCACCGTTGTAGTAGTGGATTTCCATCAACTCGTTCCCCTGCGCCAAGCGCGCTGCTTTGTAGTGCTCCATGCTCTGTTCCGGGCGAAGGGTGATCGTCTCACCATCAAAGGAGAGGGCCACGCGGCCACCGTCTCCGGCCAATCCCATAGCGGTAACCCATGCCGACGGCAGGGACAGCTTATAGGTTTTCGATCCGATCGACGCAGTTCCGCCTGCTTTGCTGGCCGTGATTTTCCCGAGCCTCGTTTCCATGCTGATCACCTCTTGCAGCTAATATACTCTATTCGGACCGAATAATCAAGAACATTTCACGAGCAGTTTGCAAATCAACGCCCGTTTTCACTCATTCACAAACAATAGTCAAGTACGATTTGCCGAATCGTACTTGACTATTTATATATCGTGTGCTATACTACAAATATCCTTAATATGGGGGTAGTTTACATGTTTATCGGCAGAGAGCGGGAGCTCGCCTCCCTGCGCCAATTATATAATTCCGACAAATTCGAGTTTGTGGTCCTCTACGGTCGCCGGCGCGTGGGGAAAACTGCGCTCATCAACTATTTTATTGATGGCAAAAAAGCCATCTATTTCATGGGGGTCGAGAGCAACGCGAAGCAGAACCTGGAAAACTTCAGCAAGAGCATCATCGAGTACGCCAGTGGCATCGAGGCTGAGACATCCTTTGCCTCCTTTCAGGCCGCACTGGAGACGGTTTTCCGTCTCTCAGAGAACGAGCGGATCATCCTGGCCATCGACGAGTACCCGTACGTAGCCCGCGCCTCCAAGAGTCTGGCCTCCACGCTGCAGCTTCTGATCGACAAGTACAAGGACCGCTCCAAGCTGATGCTGATCCTCTGCGGCTCGTCCATGTCCTACATGGAGGATCACGTGCTGGCCTACAAGGCGCCGCTCTACGGCAGACGGACGGCGCAGATCAAGCTACAGCCCTTTGATTTTGAGGAGACCTGCCGGTATTTCGGGAACTTCTCTGCCGAGGAGAAGGCCCTTGCCTACGGGATCGTGGGTGGGACGCCGCAGTACCTTCTGCAGATGAATGATCGCCGCAGCATTGAGGAGAACGTCAAGAACACCTATCTGAACCCAACCTCCTCTCTCTACGAGGAACCGACGAATCTTCTGAAGCAGGAGGTCCGGGAGCCAGCGATCTACACGGCAATCATCACCGCCATCGCCGCCGGCGCCTCCCGCATGTCAGAGATCTCCGGCAAGGTCGGCGAGGACACCAACGTCTGCTCCACCTATCTCAAGAACCTCGTCGCGCTGGGCATCGTACAAAAAGAGACGCCCTACGGCGAGAAGGCGTCCAAGAAGTCGATCTATTCCATCGACGACAATATGTTCCGCTTCTGGTATCGCTTCGTGCCGGAGAACGCCTCTATGATCGCGCGCGGCGCGGCGGACCTAGTCTACAAGCGCATTGAGCCGCACCTGCCCGAGTATATGGGCAAGGTGTTCGAGGAGATCTGCAAGCAGTACCTCTGGAAGCTACTGCTCAGCGGCAAGTCCCCGGTGGAGTTCACCTCCCTAGGCCGCTGGTGGGGCAACGATCCCGTCCATAAGTGCCAGGCCGAGATCGACATCATGGGCGAGCAGGACAACGAAACCGCCCTCTTCGCTGAGTGCAAGTGGACCTCCGAGAAGGTAGATCTCGCTGTCCTAGAGACGCTCATCGCGCGCAGTGATTTGTTCTCGTATAAGAATAAGCACTTCTTTCTCTTCTCCAAATCCGGCTTCACAATGGGCTGCGCGGAGAAGGCGAAAGAACTTGGGAATGTGTCGCTAGTGACATATGGTGAGATCGTGAAAGCTTTTGAATAAACGATAAGTCACCCCGCACGCTGCATCCAGCGCGTTATCTGTCCGGTATACTGGACACCAAGTGTGATAAAGTATACTTGCAGTATGCTTTATTGCGCATAAAAAGAGACAAGGCAGGTTCCTCTTTTTGAACCTGTTTTAGGAAGCGGGATAATTGCATGAAAGCATGGAAGAGCAAAAAAGAACAGACTATTGCTTCAGAGCGCTATTGCCCTGTTCTTAGCACAGAATACCAGGACTTATTTCAAACGCTAACTAAGCGTTTGAGGGACACGTTACCGATGAATAGAGCAAAGATCATTGGTAACGAATTGAACCGAATCTCTGAAATTGCCGAGGAGACAGATCTCGAATGCAAGAAATATATGGCAGCATTGAGTGTTCTGGTCGATCTTTCCCTTCAAGGCTGGATTTTTGACTTTCAAGATGATCAGCTTACCTTGAAAATGGAAAACGATAGCATTGATGATAAAGAGAAAATTCGCTATAGACTTAGCGCAGAGCGCAATGCACAATTCAAAAGTGAAAGCGTCGCCCGCTTCATTAAGTACATGGAGACCGAGCGAAACTATAATGGCGCTCTGGTATCGGTTAGATGCTTAATTGGAAATAAAGACGCTCTCATCCATGCAATTAGAGAGGAGCGTCAGGTCTGTGAACCATATATTCAAATGGTAACAGGCGACAGAGATGAGCACACAGGCTTCAAGCTTTCGGATATTTGGAGATATTTCCGCTATACGTGGTCTATCCCCTATAAGACAATGCCTGGGAGAAACATATACTATCTTGTTAGGGACAGATTGCAGCCATATCACCCGATCATCGGCATTTTTGCTTTGGGGAATTCCGTTCTTAATCTGACTGTTCGGGACGATGATATTGGCTGGACGGTCGAAGCAATCAAGAAGGAAATGTCACAGCGACTTCACACGGAGTATTGTGAGCAAACTGTAAGTGGAACAGACGGAAAAACGGTTAAGGTAAAAATCCAAGCGCCTATCGAAACCAAGGAAGAATTTTTAAGGCGTAGACAAGCGTATGCAGACCGGCTCTTTCCACTTCTCGTCAAAAATGTTAATACAGCAATTTCGGAAATCTATACCGGTGATCTTGGCTATTATAAGCAGACCAAATACCCCCGTCAGGAGCAGGTCGATGAGTTGTATGCCATAGCTGCGGAGTATTCCGAAAGGGCAATAAATAACAGAAACAATGAAACAGCTCCTAATTGGCGGGAGGAAGCAAGGAGTAATCTCTTCAAGCGTAAGCGCGCGTCCGAATTGGCCAAGCTCTTGGAAACAAAAATAGCATTTAACAATGCTATTGGACAAAGCAATGAGGACAAGCTTCTATCTCTACTTGCATCTGAAGCGGGTCGAAAAGCAATTTATACTGCGCTGATAGCAAACAGGAAATGCAAAATCGGCTCAAATATGATGGACATTATCGTTTGTGGCTCCATCCCGCCATATAATCAACTCTTAGGCGGTAAGCTTGTAAGCATTCTTGCTTGTAGTCCGAGAGTGATCAGCGATTATACTCATCGTTATGAGAAGCAAATCAGCGAAATCGCTTCCAGGATGAAGGGTGAACGAGTAATCCGCGATAGCCGCCTAGTCTATCTAGGAACCACCAGTCTATATGCCGTCGGCAGCAGCCAGTACAATCGTATAAAGGTGCCATTAGGCAACAGCAGATTACTTGAGTTTCGTGAAATGGGAGTAACGGAGGGGTATGGTACCGTGTTCTTCTCAAGGGAAACCACCGCCCTGTTCTCCAGAATTCTTGAACTGCAGGATGGTGGAAAGCGCATTAATCATGTTTTTGGAGAGGGAACAAGCCCTCGCTTCCGAATGATCAGCCGGGGGCTGAGTTCTATTGGAATCCGTGCTGATGCATTTCTAAAGCATTACTCTCCTCGTATCGTATACTCTATCGATCTTGCAAAAAACACGAAGGATTATTTGATGGGCTATACAGATGCCGTGGATTATGGCTTCAACCTCGACAGCATGGAAGAGGTCACGCAAGGGACACAGGCGTTGATTGATTATTGGTATGATCGCTGGCTGACAAAGCGATTAACAACAGTAGATATTATCCAGCGGCTAAACGATTTTATGGTGGATGATTTCTTGTTGGGAAGCATGTAAGGAGGCAACTATGTCAAAGCTCGATTTTATCAAGAAGCTATATAACGGGAAGAACTGTTATTCTGACCACATGAATGAGGATGAGCTTGGCTTTCTACACATTCCGTCCGGTATCGAGCATCTTGTCTCTGATATGCTTGATAAGCACAAACTCGTATTTCTGACTGGAAATCCTGGTGATGGTAAGACCTTCATTATTAAGGCCATTGAGTCATGCATTACCAGAAATAACGCATTTGTTGAAACTGACTTTAATAAAGTTACGCATTATGATGACGTCGCCAGGACCATCGTTGACCTCTATGTAGAGAAGCGGCCCGCGGTGTTCGCTATAAATGAGTATCCTTTTTTGCTACTGTGTAAGGAAATCAAGCGGATTAATCCTGATATCCACAGCGAAATAATGCGGGCAAGGAAGTCAGCGATCACCTATGAGATTTCCGAGCCCATTAAGCATATTGCTGTTGTTGACCTTAATGAGAGGAATCTTCTTACTAAGGATAACCACTTACTTGATACTCTCCTCACAAAAATGACAAATTTGCTTTCCGGCGAGCCGGTACACAGTCAAGCCTTACAGTATAATCTTCGTGCGCTTCAAAGTGCAGAAATCAAAAGGCAGGTTGTTTCTTTGCTGGAGCTGGCATCCTCCGATTGTGAGCATTTCGCAGTAAGGGATATTCTTGGCGCGATCTCATTTATGCTCACAGCGTGCACGATGGATGAACATGAAGGTCAATATTACTATTCCGCAATATTCGAGGGCTCGAATGATCTGCTCCGCTCCATTCAAAAGTTCGATCCGATCTATCTGTCTGCTGTGTTTTTGTATTTTATCTATGCAGAGTATAACTTCGGCAGCTGTAAACAGAAGCAGTGTTCACCGACTGAATTATTTTCATTATGGAGTTGTTAAAGATAATGATGGTACACAGGTAATGCGTATCGAAATAGGAGTTGAACGGGACGATATCAAATATCGTGTTTCCCAAAATCCCCTTAAGCCTAAGCAGCTTCTTATTGATTTGGAGAATACTGAGATTGGTAATTTACGCAAGGATATTACCCTGGATGGCAAAATTACCCGCTATATGACATTGCGGGAACTGGAACGGCGGCATACACAAGTTATGGTTTCCGTAGCAGCCCATGAGTTATTTGAAGATGATTATAAAGTATATCTTTTGCCGGCAGATCGTCACACCGGCAAGCCGGTTCGTCTGGTAATTGATATAAAACCTTCCTCCGGGGAGAAAAAGCCTACTGCCGATAAGGTAGAGGGAGTCAAGGGTCATACGATTGTCATTGACCCGGGACATGGCGGCAGTGATACAGGTGCTATCGGGCCAAGCGGTCTGCAGGAAAAAAATGTGACGTTGGCTGTAGCAAAAAAAGTAGAAGCAATCCTCAATGCCTCTGGTGCACATGTCATTATGACCCGCAATAATGACCGTGATGTTTATGGTATCAATTCAACGGCAACACAGGAGTTGCAGGCCCGGGTCAATGTAGGGTTATATGCACCGGAGACAGAAGTGTTCCTGAGTATACATGCTGATGCCTTCACCAGCCCTTCCGCACATGGTACAGGGACATATTACTATCCCCGCAGTCAGCTGGATGCTGATTT
>ERZ842401.7129-NODE-7129-length-11588-cov-94.710396_pt1 | contig 11588 bp, 5 predicted proteins | sample MGYA00521270_ERZ842401 | MGnify/ENA primary metagenome ERZ842401 (study PRJEB31892, sample SAMEA3878208) | bioreactor metagenome | biome: Moose rumen | place: Sweden | collected 2011-10 | study: EMG produced TPA metagenomics assembly of the PRJEB12797 data set... | reverse complement strand
GAACGAGACTTACGTAAAGAACTACGATGAGGAAGCAGTTTCCTTCGGAGCTTACTCCGGACGTACCCTCACCAAGGCCGGTGCAACCGATGACATGACTCAAGCAAATCTGGAGAAGAATGGATTCGGTGTTTTCGCCACCTACTCCAAGACCGATAACTTCACTGTCGCTTCCGATAACTTCATGTTCAACCAGCTGGTGAACAAACTTGGAGCAGCCTGGGAATACACTCCTGTCAAATATTGGCCTAACCCCACCGACGGTTCCGCTGCCAACGACCAGAAGGTTTCCTTCTTCGCTTATGCTCCTTATGCCAATCCCGCCGCTTCTGAGGAATATGGAGTGATGGGTTTTGATATCGAATCCAATCACAACATCGTGAAATATGGTTTCAAATCCAACGTTCCGAACGTTGATCTCCTCTGGGGCTACCAGAGTGGCTCTGATCCCAAGGCACCCAACATCAACCTTACCCGAACCACTGAGACCATCAAGTTCAACTTCCGTCACCTTCTGTCGAAGTTGGGCGGCTCCCAGGACGGCGATCCCGCTACCGTTGGAGCTAACGGTGTGGTCATCGTTGCCAACCCTACCGAGGTTGCTACCAATGGTTTCGGAACTGATACCGGCACCAAGATTACGGTTTCCAAGATTGAAATTGCGAGCGCAACTGTGGACAAAGATGGCAACACTATCACTTATGCTGCCGACGGCTCTGTCCAGACCGGCAAGTTGGATTTGTACACCGGTAATTTCTCGATGGACGTACTTCCTGTGCAGAACATTAAGTTCAGCCAGACCATTGCTGCCGATCCCGCTACCGGCGAGAGCGAGTTGGCCGATGACCTCAAGGAAGTCGAAAATCCCGCTTCCTTTGCGGCTGTCAAAAAGGGTGTTACCCAGACCGCTGTCAATGTTTACCAGAATGAGGAGAATCCCCTTATTCTAATTCCCGGCACCACTCCTACAGTAGATGTTACCATCACCTACGTCGTGCGTACCTATGACGAGAAGCTTGGCACCAAGAAGTACAGCGAGGTTCATCAGACCGTGTTTGGAAAAGTTGAGTTCCCGGAGATCGAAGCTGGTAAGAAGTACAACCTTCGCATTATTCTTGGCTTGATGGATGCCAAGTTCGAGGCCACCGTGGACGAGTGGAACGTGGATACCCCTACAGTTGACCGCAACGGTGACGGTATCATTGACGAAAACGATGATCCTTCTGTGGAGCTTCCCAAAAATCTTTAGTATATTTAAAACATAATGCTTTGCCTGTGCGGGCCTGACCGCCTGCACAGGTTCCAGGAAAAAAAAGATTGCAATGTTCGAAAGGAAGACATACGGCAGATTCTTCGCTTCGCTCAGAATGACAACGGCGGCGCTCAGAATGACGGCGGTGCTGGCGTTCGTGTACATGCTGGCAGGGTGCGCGAAGCTGGGCGAGGAGACCCGCGCCGTGAGCGAAGACGCCCTCGTCCCGGTCACCTTCTCCACCTACGGGCTGCAGCGCGCCGGCACGAAGGCCGACGCCGGCTTCGTGGCTCCCGGCGCCGACTTCGCGGAAGGGGCGGTCGTGGGCGTGTATGGCTTCTATCATGACGGCTGCACTTTCGCCACCGACCCGGACAACATCGCGGACTTCATGTACCACACCGCCCTCACCAAGCAGAGCGACGGCAGCTGGACCTACAGCCCCATAAAGTACTGGCCGAACGAGTACGGCACAGGTGCCGAAAGCACCGACGTCGACTGCCTCTCCTTCTGGGGATACTACCCCCGCGAAGCGACTGGCCTGTCCCTCTATGGCGCCGGCACCACCACGGCTTACGACAACGACACCCCGGGCATCCCCAAGGCGGCGTTCACAGTGAATTCCGACATCTCGCAGCAGGTAGACCTGTTGTTCTCTCTTCCCGAGAAGGACCTTACAAAGCCCGGGATCAACGAAAGCGTGCAACTCAAGTTCCGCCACGCCCTGAGCCTCGTGCAGTTCAATATTACCACTGCAGGCGGCGACCTTCCCGAAGGCTCCGTAGTATCCATCAAGTCCATCTCGCTGACTAATGTGAACAGTTACGGTGTCTGCGAAGACCCTTCCGCTTCCATCTCATCCGACCTGGATGCCGCGGCCTACTGGACTTCGGTCGGCACCCTCGCCGAAATCTCTCTCCCGGATGCCTCATCCGATGCAAATCTTATCCTGATGCCCCAGACTCTCGCGCAGGAAGGTTCTACCGGCCATTCCGCCATCAGACTTACTATGACCTACGACATCAAATTCCCTGCGGCAGACAACCCGGCGGCGTTCATCACCTATACCGACAACGAAAAGGAAGCATACCTGTGGCGGGACACCGCTCCTGCATACGGCGTAAAAACCTGGCTCCCCGGACGCAAATACATATATAATGTAACAGCGGGGCTCGATGAAATCGAATTCAGCGAGGTATTCACGGAAGTTTGGACACTTGAATCGACAACGAACCTGTAATGAATAGATTTTTCGTCATATTGACTTCAGTCTGCATCCTGGCTTCCTGTGCCAAGGTGGACACATACGATACCACCGGTTCCATACCGCTTGGTTTCGACGTGTATTCCTCCAGAGTAAACGGTGAAACCAAGGCGGACAACGATATCTACGTGCCCACCGGTACCGGACATCTGCCTTCCGGCAGCAAGTTCGGCGTCTTCGGCTTCTTCCATCCTTCCATAGAGGGCGTAGCAGGCAGTTGGAGCGATGCAAATCCCAATCATCCCGACCTTATGTACAACCAGATGGTGGAGGTGAGTGAGAGCGCAGGAGTCTATTCCTACAACTATTCTCCCAAACGCCACTGGCCCCAGAGTACCAAGGAAACCATTTCTTTCTTCGCATACTACCCGTACGATGCAGACGGCACGGAGCACGGAATCCGTTCTACCCTGACCAAGGATAGCAACGGTATGGGAACCCTTCGCTACACGTCAAGCGAGAATCCTGCCGAGCAGGTGGACTTTCTGGTGTCGGATCTTTGTATGGACCAGAGCAAGGCAGGAAACGTGCTTACCGGATCCGCTCCCGACGACGAAGGCAAAGTTCGCTTTACCTTTCACCATATGCTCTCTATGGTGCGCGTGCAGGTAGGAAACATCAGCAGCGAGAATCCGAAGATCGTCATAGATGAGGACTCTTACGACTTTGCTTTCTATGGTTTCCCTGTGGCCGGCAACTGCGCACCTACGCCCGGCGCAAAGGGTATCAACGGACTCGCCCCTTGCACTTTTACCTGGAGCGGCCTTCTTTCGACCATTACCTACCGCCTGGGCGAAGAGATTGTCACCCGTGAATCCAAGATGGAAGTACCCATCTATGAAGACAAGGCCGACCATAGCGACTTTCTGCTTGTAATCCCTCACGAAGTACAGGACAACGAGCGTCTCGAAATCACATTCGACCTCGAGCGTCAGGACTACAAGGACGAAGGCTACTCCTATAAAGACAACCCCCTGTTCGCATACCTTAAAGGCAAAATCGACCGTTTCGAGGCGAACAAGATATATACGTTCAACATTACCGTCGGGCTCAACGAGATCAAGTTGGATGCTTCCGTGACAGATTGGACAACCGGCTCCGGCGACCTTGTTTTCGTGAAATGATGAAAAGGCAGGAAATCATAATAGCACTTTGCCTGCTGGCGGGAATCGTTTCCTGCCAGAAGGAAAGGCATCCCCGCGAGATAAGCGTTTCCAGTGACGACGGAATCAGTTTCACCGCCTCGGAGGCCGGCCTCAATGGCTGGAGTCCGCTTTCAAAGACGGTGAACGTGGACAATTCCTATCTCCGCACCAACGGATTCGGGGTCTATGCATATTATACAGGAGGAGACAATTATACTGACGAGGGCGATGTCAAGGGCGTCGTGCTCAACAACCGCAAAGTGAGTTACGGAACGGACTATTACTATAATACCAGTTCTGGAATATGGACAAACCTGGGTGTCAGCACCTGGATTTATTACGGACAGAACTACTATGGCGCCGGCCAGCCCGGATACAAAGAGTACTGGCCTATGAAGGACGGTGAGAAGGTGACATTCTTCGCCTATGCCCCCTATAACCTGTGGAAAGATACAGTTACCCCGAGCGGTGCTTCCTGCACCGGTCAGGTGCCGAGCATCCCCTTTAAACTGTACTCCGCCACAAGCTCAGCCACAGGCGCTACGGTATCCGGAAACGATGCAACTGTAACTGTCAAATATACAAGCAACACCAGCGAAACCAACAAGGGGACATTTGCAGACGGCGTTCAACGGGACCTTCTATGGGGCGTACGTTCGACGGGATACACCTACAAGAACTTCACCCGCCCTGCCGTCACTACCGACGAAGATGTCGAAAACACCGTCGACTTCAAGTTCCGCCACGCCCTCAGCAAGATAGGTTTCAAGGTCCTGACCGAAGATGTTCCGACCGTGAGTGAGACGGCGGTTTACACTTTCGACAATCGTGCGGTACTTCAGTCTACAGGCTCCTATACAGCACGTTACGGGACGTATCCATACAAGACTGTTTTCCTTCTGGAGTCAATCAGGATTTATTCCTCCGACGGCCTTCTCGCAAACAGCGGCACCCTGTCGCTGGACAATACCACCAGTGCAGACCAGCCGGAGTGGAGCGGCGTTACCGGCGACATCACGTATGTGTTCGATGCGAATAATGCAATTGCGGAGAATTTACTGTATGTCAAGAATGCCAACAACACTTCAAATCAATCCAACAACAGGACGAACTACTCCACGCTGATATCGCGAAGGACCACCCTGACCGGACTGGACGACACCCCGTACAACCTGATGAAGGCGGCAGACAACTACTTTTATGCCTTGCCCGCTTCGGGGAACCTGACGGTGGAAGTCAAGTATCACAAACTGACGATTTATTATCATTACGGAAACAACAACGCGGACCGGTACTGGACAGTCTATGACCAGAATGACCTGAGCCCCCTCACCCGCACTTTCGCCGCGAACTTCGAGGCAGGGCGCAGATATGACATCAACCTCGTGCTCCAGGGCAACGAAATGGAACTTGAACTCGAGGCACAGCCCTGGGAGATGGACAATTTCACCTACGAGTACACCGACGCCGATTATTCCGTGATCGAGTTCCTCACCTTCGACTCCGATTATATGGATTACCGAATCGACGACAAGGTCTACATCAACAACCGTACGGGCAAGTTTACCTTCCGCGTGGACGGAGGACGCTATCTCTACTGGAGAGCATCGCTTATCCCGAACTCCGCCTTTGCATTCACCGACAAATTCGGCAATTACCTTACCGATACTGCCGGCGACCTGATCACAATGCTGGCCGGAACGCTCGACAAGACAGTATCTAACGAGATATACATTAAAGCGCTCAACACGTCGAGTACGACTCTCAATTCTGCTCGACTGCGATTCTATTTCTACGATGGCGAAGGCCACGCAGTAGTCCCGCTCAACCTGATCAACCTCAAGACTGCCAGCGACGAAAAGATTCTGGAGTGGACGGTAGTACAAAATGCGAACTAAGATGAAGAAGATATTTTACTCCATACTGCTGCTCTGTCCGATGCTCCTTGCCGGATGCACCGCAGAATCGCTGCGTGCCGACCGGGAAGACAAGGACTGCATCGTCCTTTACTTCTCCGGAGCAGGAAACCAGGCTCTTGATATGACCAAGAGCACACCGGAACCGGGAGTCAGCAACTACAACGAGAATCTGATAACATCGGTCGACTGCTTCTTCTATCCCGAAGACGGGACGGACTCTCCTGCCGTAATGATTGCCACAGGACGCGTTGCGGAGAGGGTGGCCGGCAGCGAAACTTTGTACAAAGTTACCATTCGTTATACATCGGCGCAGGCAATGTCTATCTTCCGCAGCGAAACCGACGGAACCGGCAGAGTATTCGTAATTGCCAATGCTACCCTGAATTACGACCCCGACAGCACCTCGGTAGCAAATCTTAAGAATAAACTCGTAGAGCGCGATTTCTCTGCGCAGGTGAAACAAGGCTCCTTCGTGATGTTCTCCGAAGACAATGAAGATTCCTCCGAGGGTTATCCAATCACTATGAGCGGGGGCATTGTTTCCGGGCGCATCCCGATGGACCGTGTCGCAGCGAAGGCTCAGCTTTTCCTGAAAATTCCCAAGTTCCTCCCGGGTGTGAATGCAGGAGAAATCTGGCGTCCGGATACGACGAATATGAAGATTTACCTTGCCAACGGAGTCAAGAGAGGCCGCATAAATGGCCCTTATTCTCCTGCTGCAGACGGAAGTGATTACTTCAATTTCGACAACCGCGCCCTGTACAACCTGATTGGCAGCGCGGACCCCGATGACATTGCCGTATATGAAGAAGTCAAGGCCATCAACGATTCATCGTGGATGTACCGTTTCACCAGCCTTCCTTTCTATTCCTATCCCTGTACCTGGAAGGATATACACGAGCACGCCACACAGTATATTATCGATATTCCCTGGTTCGTGGAGGGCTCCGGAGTCGCACCGTCCTCACGATTCTATCAGGTGAGTGCCAATACGACGGGCTCTACCTTCGAAAGCAACCACTATTACCGTACTTACGCCGAGATCCGCTCGCTGGGCGGCGTAGACGAGGAGCAGGCCGTCACGATTCCAGAGTGCAACTACATCATCACCCCGTGGATAAAGGCTGGTGTAGATGCCGACGGTTACCCGGTAGTAGGAGAATTCGAAATGCAGTCTTATCTGGTGGTCGAGCCTGCCAGGGTAATCCTCAACAACGAGAATTATACCGATTTCGAATACCTCTCCTCAACTGCTCTGCGCGCCGATTCTACGAGGGTCATCAAAGTCAGTTATTACAACTACAAGACCCAGACTGCACCCATCGTGCGCACCGAGCATACCGCGACCAAAGTATCGCAGGATGCAAATACCGATTCTACGGCCATACAGGTAAGTATCGACGAGGCCGGAAAGGTCAGGGTGACACATAATCTTTACAATAACGACGGCTCGCAGAAGATATTCGTCGAGTATGAGATCGTTGTCAGGATCTACAACAACGACGGCCTCTTCGAAGACGTGACAATCATACAGCGTCCTCCCCTCTACGTGTTGATGAAGGACGGTGACAACGCGTTCGTGGACGGGTACTTCCGTCACGTGCGAAAGACAGGAGGCGGCACGCCGTTCGCGAATGCCTGGGCCCATACGGCTACACAATGGGCGGGATATTACAGAAGTGTATCTTACTATATGAATCCGAACACTACGACAAAGGACAATTACTGGTACCTGGGTACAAGTGATGATACGGGTAATACATATCGCGCCTATTATGGGATGGTGAACACTCCTTATGGCAATATGTACAGCACTCCTACCAGTACCGACCTGAGCCTGTACGACATAACAGGAGTTAAGTTGTCCGCGTTCAGCGATTCCTATCACACATATACTGTAGGTGTAGGCACTAATGGTAACGGCGCCGTCAATGAGACTTTCGAATATCGAATCGGCGACCCTCGCGTAGACAACGATTTTACCGGTTCTCCTAAACTTGTCAATTATCTTACCGGTATGGGAGCCACCTATGAAAACAATAATCCCGGAACTGGTGTGCGCAGATACAATTCCAGCAATGTATATACGGCAGCCTGGGGCAGCCTTGCAGACAAGGTAAAAATGGCAACGGGAGATCATAATGAGAACACTTTGATCGCTCCTTACATCCTTGTAAGTTCCAGTTATCTTTCACAAGTTTCATCTTATGGCGTTACCTTCGAACAAGCTCAGAAACGCTGCGCCACTTATCAAGAGGGAGGCTATCCGGCCGGCCGCTGGCGCCTGCCTACGGAGGCGGAGATTATGTTCATCATCGAGAGACAGAACGACAACAGCATCAATACGCTTTTCAATACTTCGAACACAAGTTCCTATTACTGGGCGGCAAGCGGTTATTTTCTGAGCGGCGGGAAACTATACGCCAACACCGACAATACCAGAAAAGGCGCCGCCCGCTGCGTATACGATGCCTGGTACTGGGGGGACGAGCCCGTTGCCGAGGCTGCATATACTTATACACCAATGCCTTAAAACGAATACAATATGAAAAGATATTTACATATATTATACATATCGCTTCTGGCATTGGCTCTCGCCGGCTGCGTAAAGGAGAATATCCGCGCCATCGACGACAGTATTGCGCCTGTAGATGAAAACAAGGTGACGATCAACGGCACCATCGTGCTGCCCGTAACCGACGACAACATCTGGACGAAATCCCTTCAGGACGAGCCCAAGGTGAAGAAACTCTATGTGGCCGTTTTCGACGATGCCGATATACTCTACGAGATTGTGGAGGCACGTCCGGGCACGAACGACAGTCCTTCCGACTATTTCGAGCACACAGGAGCCGCGGCCGACTATCTTACCAACTTCCACGTAACCCTCACCCGTGTGCAACAGGGCGTGCGCTATGTGGAATTCATCGCCGTAGGTAGAGATATGCCGGAACTTCTCCGTTCGGACCTCGTAGATGAATCCACTCTCGCGAGCACTATGGTCGTGGATGGCAATACCGACGCTTATTTCTGCCGCAGGCGTTATGTCGGTATCACCGAGTACACGGATATGACCAGGCTCCCTATGATTCGCAACTTCGCGAAGGTCAACCTGGAATTGAGCGACCTTGCTACCTCCGTGCCGGGGGCGAACGTGGCCATTACCGGATTCAAGATTTTCAATGTGCCTACAAACGGCATGATCGCACCTTTCAACTCCAACGCGCCCACTATTGCAGATGTTGAGCGCGAAGTAAACGGAGTTATAGATACCGTTACCATTTCCAACCCGGACTGCTTTGCAAAATATGAATATCTGCCTGCGAGCAATGCATATCAATCTATGATAAATGGATTTGATATCGACATTTCTGGCGGCTCGGTTTCCATTCCGAAGTACACCGGCTTTATGAGCAATTCCGTGCAGTTCGACAAATTTACCTCGCAGTATGATGCTTCGGGAAGTACGGATGCCGCTTTTGCCAGCACGTTCTGTCCTGTAACGGAGGCAGATTTCCTGTACGAATGCACCTATCGCCCGGGCGAGGATAACCCGTTCATCATCCTTAAGGCGGAATGGTCCGAGGGAGGCAGCACGGAGACCTGCTATTATAAGGCGGATTTCGTCTACGATGACGGAGGAGTGAACGAGTATTACCATATTCTCCGCAACTTCCAGTACACCCTTTGGGTAAAGAATGTCGCGGCAAAGGGAGCGGCCACCATCTACGATGCCGTCAACGGTATCGCAATGAACAACTTCGAGGCATCTACAATCTCGCAGGGGCTTACCAATATCTCAAACGGAGAGTCCCGTCTGTACATCAGCGCTACCGACCACCTTGTCACCACCGGACGTATTGATACGTTGTATCTTCGCAACAAGGTCCTGGATCACGGAGAATGGGTATGGGACACCACCAATGGACCAGACATAACAAATGGAGTAAAAACCGGCTCGTCTGATTACAAGAAAGGCGAGGTTGTTGGGCGCGACGACGATCTTATCTCCTACTGCACCTTCTCCCTTGTGGGTTCCGGGGATCCAGATGCCGCAGAGTGGAAAGACTGGGTTCGGGTAATCATCACGATGCCTACCCCCTATAACCTTCGCCAGGGTATGGTTTGGAAGCAGCCAGTGACATTCTTCAACAACGACGGCCTGAGCCGCGTTTGTATGATCACCCGCCGTTTCCCCTTCGTCCTGGAGGTGGATGCGCAGGATTTTGTGGCGCCCAACAAGGGCCAGTCCTGCAAGGTGGACATTTCCATCCCGGCCGGTCTTACCGAGGCGCGCTTCCCCATCGAGTTCTACATCGAGCAGGAAAAGAACACCCTCTATCCGGACCCGAATGAAGAGCCCGCACTTCCTGTCGCCACCGGCCCTTCCATCATTCCGGGTTCCAGCGGCAACAACTACTACTACACCCGGATTGTCGACTGGGCAGAATACAAGGGGGCCGCAGAAAACCTCAACGGCATCAAGACCTTCAGTTCTTACTTCAAGAGCCTTGTGGAGCAGAGCGCTACCACCATCTGGGTGATGCCCCGCCAGTCGGACGGATACTTCTCCATCCTCAACGAGGTTAGCGGAGAGTTTACCAACAAGGATTCCTTCGTGAATTCCCAGGGTACCGCGAAGATTAGTTTCGAGCAGACCTCGCTGACCATCAAGGTAGGCCAGGACAGCCTGAATGTCGCCACAGCCACATCCGGCGCAGCGATCACCTACGTGTCGGCAGATCCTAGCATTGCGACGGTCAATTCTTCCGGCAAGGTTACCGGCGTGTCCGTAGGAACCACCGAAATCAGGGCGACCTGCGGTGCCACGGGTGCTTATTATGCCGTCACCACTCCTGTCACGTACCCTGTCACAGTCGTTGCCGATGACAAATTGCTTCCGGAACTCAACATACGCTGGAAGCGTGAGCCTATCTACTTCTATTATGTAGGGGCACAGCGTGCCAAAGTATTTGCAATCGCACTGACCAAATCTCCTGCGACTCCCACCATCACATACAATTCGTCGAATACTGCGGTAGCCACCATCGTTCAAGAAGGAGGAGAGTATTATGTGAATCCCGTAGCCGCAGGTACCACTACCATTTCGGCAACCGCCACGGTAGCCGCATCCGGCAATTATGTAGGCGAAACACAGACCATCACATACGATGTAGTAGTGGTTGCGGCCGGGGCGAAAGCCGAATCCGGAACTGTCTTCCATCAGGAGACCTTCCTGGAGAGGGGCACTCGCGACAATGAAAACCCTCTGTATACCGTCATTCAGAGCGACTATACCCAGGAATGGGTGACGAAGCCCGCCGGCTTTGAAATTCACAATCAGAACGAGATGTGGCACTTGCATCCGGACGGTGATTTCGGAGCATACGTTTCTTCCTGGGCTACCGGCGCTTCCGACTGGGGCACGGCTGAAGCATGGCTTGTGTCCCGCGAGATAGACCTTACTGCGTCCACGAGCGCAAAACTGACTTTCTCGCACGCAGCCGAATACCATAGGTATCCTGCTCAGATGATGCCTTATGCCCACGTCATGATCGCCGAAGAAGGGGATTATGAAACCAAGGCGAACTGGGTGGACATCTCTCCTCCCGCTTCCCAGTATCCTTATCCGGACTACAAATTCGTTGCAGCAGCAGTCGACCTCACGCCATATGCAGGCAAGAAAGTTAAAATAGCCTTCCGCTACCTCAGTTATGGCCCTGAACATGCCCTGTACGACGGGAACGGCTGCTCCTGGGAAGTCAAGAACATTCTGATTAAGGAGAACTGATTTTGAAACCACAGACTATCGAGGACCTTTCGCAACTTTGGAAAACCGACAAACAGAATTTCGTAAGGCTTTCGAGTTATACTACATATCTTATCCTGCTGGAGCGGCACATCCTGCCTGAATTCGGGGATAAGACAGACATTACGGAGGACGAAGCACAGCGCTTCGTCCTCCGTATGCTTGCAGGGGGCCTGAGCCCCGGCACGGTGAAGGAGAG
>ERZ842401.7128-NODE-7128-length-11589-cov-5.503641_pt1 | contig 11589 bp, 11 predicted proteins | sample MGYA00521270_ERZ842401 | MGnify/ENA primary metagenome ERZ842401 (study PRJEB31892, sample SAMEA3878208) | bioreactor metagenome | biome: Moose rumen | place: Sweden | collected 2011-10 | study: EMG produced TPA metagenomics assembly of the PRJEB12797 data set... | reverse complement strand
TGGATGTAAACGGTGCGGAAGGTCCAAACTCGGAAACTGAATCCTCAGGGACTTACCATGATATACGAAGTTTCAGAAGGGCTGCATTTTCCCGTATGTCCCCTGCCGTTGCCGGCACGCCGATTTGCACAATAAGAACCGGTAATTTATGCGGGTATTCAATGGATAATTATAATCCTATTAATTGTTCCAATAGTGAAAATGCAGCTTATTGCGCATCATCGACTTTTGAATTTGACTATGCGGCAGGTGCAAACAAAGCTTGCAAAGATATGGGTATGTTATTGCCTGATCAAGGTACACTCAACTCTTTTATAAGGGGTTCGATTGAAAAAATTCCTGATGGAACATATATGGCTGCAGACAGGCCTTATGGAAATCAAGGTCGAACGGTAACCAAAAATGGAAACAATGTTTCATTATCAGGCAATCAATTGACATATAATCAAATGTTAAAAGTTATTTGTTTATCGTATCAGTAAGGTCAGTAATTTTCTATTTTGATGATAACCTCTTTACAATTTACTATGATTCAGGTATAATTAGCAGGGAAATAAGGAGAAGGATATGAACGAAAAATTATTGAATATTTTACTTATAGTTTTAATTGTTGTTTTGTGTGCGCAAAATTGCTGCTGTAAAAAGGCTCAAAGATACGATGTTATCCCTGCAGGCAACATGTTAACTATTCTTGTGGATCATCAAACAGGCATGACCTGGAGAAACAGTATTTGTAACGAGAAAACGGAAGTTCCGGGCTGCTGGGCTAAAATGTACACTGTTGACGCCCCTGAATTTAACTTGCCTGTCGGAGAAAAGATTTCAAGACAAAAAGAAATGAAATTAGTGAAAAAAATGCAAAAATTGCAGCAAAAACAACAACAAACAGGAGTTACAGAAATCCAAGGTGATTTAGAAGTCGGTGATGACGGTGCACAAATCGTTCCTCAAACAACTCCTATGAAAAAATAATTGATTTAATTTTTTTTCAAAAGGCTTCATGGTAAACATCATGAAGCCTTTTTTAAAACATTTATTGTAATCATTTAAAATTTATTGTAATATAAAATTAAAAGAGGGGCAATAAAGTGACACAGTATTTTTTTGGTTCTTATATTACAACAATTTTGGGGCTTGTTTGTGCATATTTTTGGGGCGCAAGAATTAATTCCGCGCTTGGGATTAAGGCTGTATTTATAGTACTTGTGCTCGCTGTTTTGGAAGTCAGTTTATCATTTGATAATGCTGTAGTTAACGCAATGAAATTGGAAAAAATGTCAAAAATTTGGGAGAGAAGATTTTTGACATGGGGTATTTTGATTGCGGTTTTTGGAATGAGATTTTTGTTCCCGATTCTTGTCGTATCAATTTTTGCAAGCCTACCGATGATGGAGGTTTTAAAAATTGCAATATCAGATTCTGCGAAATACGAATTTTATCTTCATCAAACCCACGCTCCGATTGTAACTTTTGGCGGTATTTTTCTCGTTATGCTTTTCCTTAACTATTTCTTTAATCATAAAAAAGAAATTCATTGGATAAAATTTATTGAAGCTCCGCTTGCAAAATTGGATCATTTTCGCGGAGTTGAGGTTGTAATTTCACTTTTTATGCTTTTGATAACTCAACACTTTGTATCGGTTGAAGAAAAATTGCCCGTTATTATTGCAGGCATTTCGGGACTTATAACTTATCTTGTAATTGACGGATTTACCAATTTTCTTGAACATCACGAGCATGAAAGAGAAGAAAATTCTACGGTATGTAATATTAAAAGTGCCGGACTGATAAGTTTTATTTATCTTGAACTTATTGATGCATCATTTTCTCTCGACGGGGTTTTGGGTGCGTTTGCCTTAAGTAAAGATATAATTATCATTGCAATCGGCTTGGGTATCGGCGCAATGTTTGTCCGCTCTCTGACCGTAATGCTTGTGGAAAAAAAGACATTAAAACAGTTGATTTACTTGGAACACGGTGCACACTGGGCAATAGGTGCTCTTGCTTGCTTAATGCTTGTTTCAACAGTTAAAGAAGTTCCTGAAATCGTAACGGGTTCTATCGGGGTTGGGTTTATTTTGTTTGCGTTGATTTCATCTGTCAGATACAATAAAAAAAGAGAAATGCTTATTGCAGAAAAAAATTCAAAGGGTGTGGAAAATGCTTAATCTCCCTTTAGTATCCTTTATTGTGACATCTTATAATTATGAAAATTATATCAGCAAAACTCTTGAAAGTATTATAAACCAGACTTATCGTAATTTTGAAATAATTGTTGTTGATGATTGTTCGAGTGATAAATCCGTTGATATTGTAAAAGATTTTATTGCAGGTCATCCTGATATAAATATAAAACTTATCGAGCATGTGGAAAATTTCGGGCAATTAAAATCTTTTCAAACCGGCTTGAAATCCGCAAACGGACAATTTGTTTCATTTGTGGATTCGGATGATGTTTTGACTAAAGATTATATTGCGGGGCATTTGAAAGTTCATCTTGCAACAAGTGTTGCGTTTACCTCCTGTCAAGTTATTGAAATAGATGAAAATGATAATATCCACACAATTTATTCACCGTCAAGTCCTCAAACTAATCCGGCTATGGATTTGAAAAAATTGGATGAACTTTTGAATATTGATGTTGAAGAAATTAAATACAAAATTTTGGATACAAAATCTGCGCCTTTTGGAGGATGGTTTTGGTCGCCGACAACAAGTGCAATGTTTAGGCGCGCTTCATTAGAAATAATTTTAGATTATCAAGATGTCGATAATTGGCGTGTCTGTCCCGATAAATTTGTTTTTAACCTTATGAATTTAATCGGAGGTTCTGCAGTAATTTTTGCACCGCTAATCGGATACCGACGTCATAAATTAAATGCGGGACATTCTTCCTACGTTTGCGGAAATAAACGATACAATAATGATTTTACAACTAAGCTTAATATTAAAAATAATATGAAAATCAGACCTTTGACTATAAAATTTATGCTCAACAATAAAGATAATTTTATAAAACTTTTTGGCAAAAGAAATTTTATAAAGCTTTTATTAACTGTTTTTTGTTCGTATTTTTATATTTTCAAACAGATATTTTAATCTTTAATTCAAAATATAACGGTTTAAGAAATATCTATACCTCTGTTTTGAGTTTTGAATTTACCAACTCTCTATTGCTTAATATCGTTAATTGTGGTAAATTCATAATATGATAGAGCTTTTAATATTATTTGTTTTGGCGGATAGGGAATACACGATGTATTCTGTTCAAAAACGAATAAAAGAAGTTTTTGCATCTTTTACATCGCCTAGTTTTGGCGCGCTTAATCCTGCTTTAAAAAAACTTGAAAATAACGGTTTTATAAGATGTCGTCAGGCTATGAGTGAAGGCGGTAAACTTTCCTGTTATTATTCAATAACTTCTGAGGGAATTACTTATTTAAAAAAATTGCTTTTAAAGCCATTAAGCAAAAATCCGCTTCAATTTTTATCAAATGCTTCTATTAAACTTTCTATGGCTGATATTTTAGATATTAATGAAAAGAAGGAATTTTTCTTTGAAATAAAGACTCTTGCTATGAAATTCAAGTCAATTTCTGAAAAAATTTTGTCGGATGAGCATTCAAATTTAAGTTTTTACCAAAAAATAGTTTTGGATAATACCGTTTGTGAATACAATAATTTAATCAATATTATAGAAGGGTTTGAAAAGGATAATGCCCGCAACAGTTAACAGTGTTAAAAGCAATTCTATAGCAGAAGAATTAAATATTGAAAAAGGTGACATTATACTTTCGATAGACGGAAGTAAGATGGCTGATTTGATTGATTATAATTACCTTGTTAAAGGTGAGATTATAACAATTGAAATTAAAAAGAAATCAGGTGAAATTGAAGAAATTGAACTTGAAAAAGATTATGAAGATGATTTGGGGATAATATTTGAAAGTGCAGTTTTTGACAGGGTAAAACCGTGTCTTAATCATTGTATTTTTTGCTTTGTTGATCAGCAGCCAAAGGGTTTGAGAGAAACGCTTTATGTAAAAGATGATGATTACAGATTGTCATATCTTCAGGGAACATATATAACTTTAACAAACCTTAAAGATGAGGATAAACAGCGTATAAAAAGAATGCATTTGGGCCCGTTTTATGTATCTGTTCATACTACAAATCCTGAACTGCGCGTCAAAATGCTAAGAAATCCAAACGCCGGAAAAGCTCTTGATAACTTAAATTGGTTCAGGAAAAATAAAATTCCGTTTCACGCTCAAATAGTTTTGTGTCCGGGATTGAATGACGGTAAGGAATTGGATAGAACGTTAAGTGACCTTGCGAAGTTAAAAAACACAGTGCTGTCAACTGCGATTGTTCCTGTCGGAATAACTCAATTCAGAGAAGAAAAATTAAAACATGTTGATAAAAAATGTGCAATTGAAACGATTGAAATAGCTTCAAAATATAAACGGGTTTGCTGTTCGGATGAGTTTTTTATCCTTGCCGAAAAACCTATTCCTCCTGCAAAATATTATGGGGCTTTTGCGCAATTGGATGATGGTGTTGGGGCTTTGAGGCTGATTTTGGAGGATTTTAAGCATAGAAAGTTACCGAAAAAATTGAAAAAATCTGTAAATATTTCTATTGCAACTTCTTATGCTGCGATGAATGTATTTGAAATTATTTCAAAAAAATTAAATAAGATAAAAAATCTGAATGTTGATATAATACCTGTAAAATCAAACTATTGGGGAGAAGATATTACGGTTGCAGGGTTAATTACAAGTGAAGATTTAATAAATGCTTTAAAATGTGCAAAATCTGATATTGTGATTGCGCCGTCTGTTATGCTTCGACCTTTCAGCGAGGATTTTTTAGATGGTAAAAATCTTGATTATGTAAAAGAAAAAACCGGCAAAGATTTTGTAATTATTAACGATAATTATTCGACATCAGAGATTATTCAATATATAAGTCAATTTGCAGAGGAATAAATTTGAAAAATGTATTTTTAAAAATATTATCTATAATTTGTTTTTTAATAATTGTTGCGACAGGCAGTTATGTAAGTTTTAGAATTTTAAAGAACATTGCACCTAAAACTTTTGTGAGAGAGACTTCCAATATGAATTTAAAATCACCTTCCGGGACGGTTGTAATTCCTCAAAAGGTATATAAAAATACACTTCCGTTTGACAGATTATATAATGTAATTCATTCCGATAAAAAAGTTGTTTACTATGCATTTGTAAATTCCCCAAGCGGTAATTCCAAAAATTTTAATATAAGAGCCGGATTGGATAAGGAAAATCTCAATTATTACTACAATTTGTATCCTGATAATATCTCACAAAATCAAAATCAAAAATGCAGGAATAAATCGGAATTTTGTGCTCAAAATTACTTGATAAAAAATTGTACTGATTATATTTGTATAATTCATCCCCTGCGCAGAGAATTTATAAAAATTCCGTTTGAAAATTATTCTGAATTTATAAATATGGCAAACAAACTTAAATTGTGGTAATGTAAAGGTTTATGCAAGGGTTTGAAATTTATATTTTAATTATGTTATTATAATCTGTGGGGGACAAGATAATTGACAGATTTAAAAGCAATAGTTTTTACAAGACAGGAAAGTTCTCAAAATATTTTAAAATCTTTTATTGATGAAATAGAAGGGATAACCTTTTTGGCATCCAGCGATGATTGCGATAAGGCTATAAACGCTTTTAAAGAGCTGAATGACGGCTTTTTAATTGCAGATATTTCTGAGTATGAAGAAGAAGTTTTGAATATGATTTCAAAAATTTCTTCCTCTAATCCAAATATAAAAATTGTTGCACTGAGTGAGAAATATGATACAAATACCTTTGTAAAGGCCTTAAGAGCAGGGGTAAATGAATTAATCAGATTACCTGTTGTAAAAGACAAGTTTATAAAGACTATAGAGGATTTGTTGAATAAGTCCTTACCAAATTATTCGTCAAATAATAAATGCAAGATTTTGAGCGTGTTTTCAAATAAAGGCGGGGTTGGAAAAACCAGTGTTGCGATGAATTTGGCGTTAGAACTTGCTCAAACAACAAAAGAAAACGTTGCACTTTTGGATTTAAATTTTCAACTTGGAGATGTATCAACATTTTGGAACTTAAATCCTACTTATAATATTTCATTTATGCTTGAAAATTCGGATAAACTAACTCCCGAATATATGTTGTCTGCTTTTGAAAGGTGGGAAAATTCGTCACTTTATATTCTGGCAAATCCCCCATATTATAAATCTGCGGATAAAGTTACATTACAGGGGATAGAAAAACTTATAAGATCGATGCGGGAAGGATTTTCTTACATAGTAATTGATACTTCAAGCGGATTTGGGAACAAAGTTATGAAGGTATTAGAGATGTCTGATATCGTATTTTTCATTACAACCGTGAGTCTGCCGTCTTTGAGAAACTGTCAAAAGTGTTTGGAAATGTTTGAGGAGGCAGGGATAAAGAAGGATAAAACAGAAATTATAATAAACAGATTTATGGAAACTGATGATGTAAAAATTGAGGATGTGGAAACATTGTTGAGGAAAAAAGTTTATTGGAAAATTCCAAATAATTATTTTATAATGATGGAGGCAATAAATAGAGGTGTTCCGGTATCTTACGTAAATTCATCTTCAAATGTTGCAAAAAGTTACAGAAACCTTGCGCTCTCGGTTACGGATAGTGTATATAAAAGATAGGTAAAATTTAAGGAATAAAAAATTGGCAGTAGGCGACAGATTTAAAAAATTTGATTTAGAAAAATTAAGAACATACGAAAAGTACGATAATGAAGGTACTCTAAAGATTAATGCCCAAAATCTTATACCTGATGCCGTAAAAACAATTAATAATTCTGTTGAAGAAAAAATGAAATTGATTGTTATGGAAAAAGCCGAGAGTATTCCTGTTTGGTTTGAGTATACAAAAGAAAAGCAAAAAGAATTGATAGAGAACCTTTTTGAGGTCAGATTAAAGGCTGAATTTGGGCTTGAGGATATTTCAGGTGTTGAAAAAGAAAGTATTATTGATAAAATTGTTTGTCATGTTTCAGGATTTGGAATTTTGCAGACATATTTAGAGCAGTCAAATGTGGATGCAGTAATTGTAAATTCAACAAATTCAGTAATGATTCAGATGGGCGGCAAAATTGTAGATACAGAAATGTCGCTTGATAAAACTCAATTGGAATTTCTTATAAAAAGTATTCAGGCAAAATCACCTGTTAAATTAACTGATAATATAAATCATATAAAGTTTGAAAATTATTCAATAAGTGTGATAAATTTACCGGTGGCGTCTTCCGGCGTAATAATCAGGATTAAAAAAAATAAGCAGGCTTTGGGATTGAACGATTTGATTTTATCAAAATTTTTAACCAAAGAATTGGCCGATTTTATTATGACATTAATTAATGCAAAGGAAAAAATAATAATTTCAGGCGATATTTTGTCGGGGAAAACCACTCTTATTGATAATATTTTAGCATCACTTTTACATAGCAGTCGAGTGGCATTGATTGAAGATACAACTCAAATAAGTACCAATTATTCAAGACATTTGAAATTTTCAATTTCGGATTTGGATAAAAACGGCGACATCGGAAATCTTTTATCAATGGTATTTTCTATGTTGCCTGAATATGCAATTTTTGACAGTAAAAATTCGGAAGGTTTGGCAGAATTTATTGAAAATATTCCGGAAAATATGGGGGTGATAGTCACCGAATGCGCATCTTCATCAGAATCTGCCATATCAAAGTTGATTAGTGCCCAAAATATTTATTCTCATGTATCCGAAAAACTTGCGAAGCAGAAGATATTATCGGAATTTAATTATATAATTCACCTTGATAAAGACAATAAGGGCAATTGCAGAATCAGAAGTATTCATGAAATAAATATTACAAGAAATTCAGCGCAAGTTTTGAAAGAACTTTATAACGCCGAAACCTCTTTAAAAATAAATTCCGATGAGGACATTGACGGTGTATTAATCGCGGATGAAAAATCAAGTATAAAATCAAGATTTAATTTTAGCTAGGCGAAATTAATGGATAAAAAATTTAAGATAAGTTCTAAATATAAACCTTCAGGAGATCAGCCAAAAGCTATAAAAGAGCTTGTAGAAGGGTTAAAAGAGGGCGATGATGCTCAAACTTTATTGGGTATAACAGGTTCGGGTAAAACATTTACTATTGCAAATGTGATAGAGCAAATTCAAAAGCCAACACTTATTATCGCCCACAATAAAACTCTTGCCGCGCAATTATATAACGAATTTAAGGAATTATTTCCCGATAATGCGGTTGAATATTTTATCAGTTATTACGACTACTATCAACCTGAAGCTTATATCCCGCGGACCGATACTTATATTGAAAAATCAGCATCAATTAATGAAGAAATTGACAGGCTTCGACATAACACTACAAGAAGTCTTTATGAAAGAAATGATGTTATAATAATTTCTTCGGTAAGTTGTATTTACGGCTTGGGGTTGCCTGAAAATTATTTTAGGGGTTCTGTAGAAATAAAAGTCGGTGATGAAATAGAAAGAGATGATTTGTTGAGACATCTTATCTCCGTCCAATACAAACGTAACGATATGGTGCTTGAGCGTTCTTGTTTCAGGGCAAAAGGCGATATTGTGGAAATTATGCCTGCTTATGAAAAAATTATTACAAGAATATACTTTTTCGGTGATGAAGTTGAAAAAATTGTAAGAATTGACGATGTGACAGGTGAAATTACAGAAACGCCGGAAAGTGTTGTGATTTATCCTGCGGTGCACTATCTTTCTTATGATGAAAATGTAGATGAGACAATTTCTCTGATAAGGGAAGAATTGCAACACAGACTTGTGGAATTAAATAATGAGAACAAACTTATAGAAGCACAAAGGCTGGAGCAACGTGTTCGATATGACATGGAAATGATAAAAGAAATGGGGTATTGCTCGGGAATTGAAAATTATTCAAGGATTATCGAACGCCGACCTGCAGGAAGCCCTCCCGCAACCCTTCTTGACTATTTTAGAGGTGATTTTTTAACCGTAATTGATGAATCTCACGTAACTCTGCCTCAATTAAAAGGAATGTATTTTGGGGACAGGTCAAGGAAGAATGTCCTTGTGGATTATGGCTTCAGATTACCGTGTGCAAAGGATAATCGACCGTTAAAGAATGAGGAATTTTTTGAAAGAGTTGGTCAAAAAATTTATATATCAGCAACTCCCGGAGATTTCGAGCGCGAAACTTCATCAAGATTGGTAGAACAAATTATTCGTCCGACAGGGCTTGTTGATCCGAAGATTTCCGTAAGGCCTATCGAAACTCAGATAGATGATTTAAAATATGAAATTAAAAAGCGTACCGAAAAAAATGAAAGAGTACTTATTACAACATTGACCAAACGTATGGCTGAAGATTTGTGTGATTATTTTGTACAGGATGGAATTAAGGTTAGATATTTGCATTCGGAAATTCAATCTTTAGAGCGCGTTGAAATTCTTCGTGATTTAAGGCTTGGTGAATTTGATGTTTTGATAGGTGTAAATTTATTAAGAGAAGGACTTGATATTCCTGAAGTTTCACTCGTTGTTATTATGGATGCGGATAAAGAGGGCTTTTTACGTTCTGAAACGAGTCTTATTCAAACAATAGGTCGTGCTGCACGTAATGCTTGCGGTGAAGTCATTATGTATGCCGATAATATGACGGATTCAATGAAAAAAGCTATTGATGAAACCGAGCGCAGACGAAAAATTCAAATGGAATACAATAAAAAATACGGAATTATTCCGCAAACTATTAAAAAACCTATCGAAAATAATTTACTTTCGCTTGTTGCAAGTTACAGAAATCTTGAAGATATTGTTGCCGAGGAAATGGTTGATTTGAATATTGAAAAGAAAGATTTGCCAAAACTTATTGATAAGCTTGAAAAAGATATGAAAAAAGCTGCGAAAATTCTTGATTTTGAGCGTGCTGCCGAAATTAGGGATCAACTCAAAAAACTTCGCGAGATGGTTAAATAATTTTTATTTCAATTTTAAAACTGCGCTATGCCGGCATGTTGTTCCGTTTTCCTTGCGGTAAGAAAAGAATTTATCGTTATTACAAACTGTACAGTAAGGACATATATCAATATTTTTAATACCTTCATTTTGCAGTTGAATTTTATTAATTTCCTTTAAATCAGCAAAGAATTTTCCGTTTGAATTTGGGGTTATATCAAGATCTAGCGGTTGATAAAGCTTTTTATAAACATTTTCTTTAACTTCAAAACAACATTTGCTTATACAAGGGCCTATTAAAGCTGAAATATCAGAAGGATTACAATTAAATTTATCTTTCATTAATTTCACGGTTTGACCTGAAATATTGCCTGCAGTGCCCCTCCATCCTCCATGCGCAATGGCACCGATATTTTTAACTTTGTCATAGAGAATTATCGGGGTGCAGTCTGCAAAATTTAAAAAAATTCCGATTCTTTTATCCGTTAAGATAAGAGCATCTGTTTCGGGGTAATTTTCCTTTTCAAAATTTGCAATATCGATATTGGTGGAATGGGTTTGGGACGGTGAAATTAATTTTTCAATTCCAAGATATTCTTTTATTAATTCAATATTTTCTTTAACTTCAATTTCAAAATCAGCTTCTTTACTTTTAATGCAGGTTGAGCGTGTTGTAAAAAATGCATTTTCGATTGTATCGGATACTAAAATCTCTTTATTTTTTATATTTTTAAAATAAAACATAGCTAAATTATAGTACAAAAATATGATATCAAATTTATAAAAATTTGATAGAATAGAAATGTCGAAAATTGGCTATTACGGTCAATATATAAAAGAAGGAGACATTCTATGGTAGAAAATTTCAGAAAGTATGTTGTTGAATTTATCGGGACATTTTTCTTGGTATTCACAATCGGCTGTACGGCATTATTGCATGGAGGAGTTGTAATTCCTGCTATTGCAATAGGTTTTGCCTTAATGGTAATGGTATATGCCGGCGGTCACATTTCAGGAGGACATTACAACCCTGCGGTTTCTTTATCTGCGGGAATCAGAGGTGCTCTTGAGTGGAAACAACTGCTTCCATACTGGGTATTTCAAGTATTGGGTGCTCTTTGCGCAGGATTTTTGGCAAGATTTGTAGGTATAGTTCCTGCGGAAGCAGATGCCGTTGTATTTGATATTCCTGTACTTGTTATTTGTGAGTTTTTGTTTACTTTTGCATTATGCTATGTTGTATTATTGACTGCAACTTCCAAAAAATGTGAAGGTAACTGCTATTATGGACTTGCAATTGGTTCAACCGTAACTGTTGGAGCGTTTGCAGTAGGCGGATTGGTTTGTGCAGGTGCATTCAATCCTGCGGTTGCTGTTTCTCTAATTGTAATGGGAATTTCAGGACTTAAGGTTGCGGGAATTACCGCATTAACAAACCTTGTTGCAGCTGTTTTAGCAGGTTATACATTCAAATTTGTTGAAGCTGAATAAATTTTTATTTTTATTCAAAAGGGGCGGATTTTCAAATGAAAATCCG
>ERZ842401.7127-NODE-7127-length-11589-cov-6.134212_pt1 | contig 11589 bp, 8 predicted proteins | sample MGYA00521270_ERZ842401 | MGnify/ENA primary metagenome ERZ842401 (study PRJEB31892, sample SAMEA3878208) | bioreactor metagenome | biome: Moose rumen | place: Sweden | collected 2011-10 | study: EMG produced TPA metagenomics assembly of the PRJEB12797 data set... | reverse complement strand
CAGAAAAGAAGCTGCGTGTAAATATTTTATCCGCAAATACAGCAAAAACTTCAACGGCTCTTTGAAAGACAGCGAGGTTATTGCTATCATCAATGCTACACAAGGTTTACATATATCCCGTAACACTTACTACAAATACAAATCTCAGTTAATGACAGATAATTAACTACATCTAGTAACCTCACAAAAAACAAATATTAAAAGAGGCAATAAAAAAAGGACAGTGCAATTTATCACAGCCCTTAATTATGGTACAATTAATACTAATCTTAGCTAGAGATTAAGTATAAACAACTATCAAAGGAGTATAATTGTACCATGAGCAAAGATAAACGCTCAAAGCAGGGGAATAATCCCCCCGGTGAAAGTAATATTTTCACGGCTATACGTGAAGCACACCCGCTTGTTCATTACTGCGAGAATAACGGCATTAACCTTTTCAAGATTGGCAGTACTTACAGGGCAAATAGTCCCTTCACAAACGCTACAAACGCTTTCAGTATTAACTTACACATTCCCGATTTGTGGCATGATTATTCCGTTGTCGATACGCCTAATCACGGCGATGTTTTAGAGTTATGCGCGTGGCTTTACCACAATGGTGACAAGAAAAAGGCCATGTACGAACTTGCGCCAGAAAGTTACAGAGCGGGCATTGACAGGAACATTCGCAACAGGCAAGAGGTGAAAGACAAAATACAACGCGCTTGCGAGGCTTTGAAAGATTACCCGCGATATGTTGAATATCTGCATTCACGCGGTGTTGACGATGAGCAAATAGAACGCCTGAAAATTGGCGTGGAAGTTGTAAGCAGTATGCTAACTCGTTTGCTTATTCCACGTTTCAACTATGACGGCGCAGAAATCCTATACTACAAAACACGCAGAGACCCTGAACGCAAAGAAGATGACTACGAACCGAAATACAGCGGGGCGCGTTTAGACTTTAATCCGTCATTACGCAATGTTCCTTTAGGTTTGCAGACTTTGAACAAAAAAGGCGGCTTTCTCGTTCTCACTGAGGGCGATTTTGATTACATGTCCTTTGAACGTGAAGGCTTTGCAGTTTTAGCCAGCGGGGGCGGGGCTTTTTCACGCGATATGTGGCGTGATGTCATTGCACATGCAGGAAATTTTGATGAATTTGTGTTGGCTCTTGATAATGACGATGACGGCAAAAGGTTTACACGTAGCATTGCTGAAAAACTATTTGAGCGCAATATTCATTTCCACGTTGTCTCACTTCCTGAACACTGCAAGGACATTAACGACTTCTACAGCGCGGGCGGTAATCTTCAATCCCTCATTGATGACGCAACGCCGGGACTTGAATACCTTGCTTTGCAGTTCGTACCCTCTCAGAGTTTCGACACTCTTACGCGGGGCAAAAGAAAAGCATTGCAGGAAAATCTGAAATCATTTCTCATGAAGGCAAAAAGGAGCGGGGCGGATAACGCTGATTTAGTCTCGTTATGCAACACCCTTGCTATGTCCATTCCTGAAAAATGGCTTGATGAGGTTTTGAAACTCGCTCACAAGGGACAATCTGAGGCCGAAATCGTAGACGCTCTTTGCAGTCAGCATACTTTGTTATTCAACGAACGCACAGGCTTTTACGAGTACGATACTTACGCGGGCATTTGGACGCGCATTGATGATACTGCTATCGGGGCTTATGTTCGTAATTATCTCGGTGCTACTGCAAGCGCAAAGAAAATAGCCTCCATCACTCAGCACTTGAAAAGCGCGGTTGTCAGCAATGCTCCTATCAACGATTTTAACCGCTTGCCTTTATTCCCTTTCAGGAACGGAACTGCACACTACACAGGCGAGGGAAAAAACTTATGGGATTTGCTCAAACCAGCAAGCCCTTCTGACTACGTTACAAACAGGCGCGATTTTGATTACAATCCTGAAGCTGATTGCCCAGAATGGAAAAAAGCATTGCAGGTAATCTTTGCGGGTGATGAAAAGAGGATTGCTTGTTTTCAGGAATTTTGCGGGTATGCCCTATTGCCGGATTGCAGGTTTCATAAAGCATTATACCTGTTTGGCACGGGGCGCAACGGCAAAAGCACTTTACTCGATGTCATTCGCGCTATTTTTGGTGATGATAATTCTACTACACTTGAACCCGCCGAATTTGCCGATAAATTTTCCCTCATTGAGCTTAAAGACAGCTTAGTCAACATTTGCACAGACGCTAAAAACTACGACATTGCCGGGGCTGAAGCTAACCTAAAAAAAGCTATTGCGGGTGAACCTGTACGCGCTTGCTACAAGCAAAGAGACTTCATTACATTCAAGCCACGCGCTAAAATCCTTTTCGCCTGTAATCACGAACTCGCCACAAACGACAAAACAAACAGCATGACAGAGCGATTTTTAATCATTGATTGCCCCGTTCACTTTGTCGATAACCCGCAGGAAGGCACTAACGAGGCCCAAAAGATTTTGGACTTTGAAAAAATACTCATGGCCGAATTGAGCGGGATTTTTAATTGGTGCGTGGAAGGGGCTAAACGCTTAATCAAGCAAAAGCACTTCACTATCACTGATGAGCAATCGCGCATTGCAAACGCATTCCAGACTACAACAGACAGCGTTTTTGATTTCGTTGCACAGTTCCTTACTGAGATTTACGATGTGGACGGCAAGGGCAGAAAAGTTAAACGCAATGAAGTTTACGCTCGCTATCTCGATTTCTGCGAGGGTGCAAATTACGACAAGCCCGTTGATGTCAGAATTTTTCATAACGTGTTCAGGAAGGCACTTACTGACAATCACGTTCAGTACACCGAGAAAAAAACACACGAAGGAACGCGCTATTACGTTTTCTAATTCGTAGTACAGAAGCGCGGCAGCTAAAAACGAAAGAACCACAACGCAACGAACAACTGCGAAAAACGCATAAACCCCCGCGCCCCCTAACATTAGGCTAATAACCTCTAACAGTGCAAGAAAGTTAGGGAGTTTTCTTTCCTCTCTCTCAAAACGCATAAAGCTAGTATTCATCAATGTGCGACAGACGGCGGCAATCACGCGGCAATCACGCGGCAATCAAAAGCTAGTATTCATGCCTGTGCGGCAGATGCGGCAATCATTTTTAACTTTTTAACACGATAAAAAAATAATGGGGTGAGAGTAATGGAGTGTTAAAAAAATATATAGGAGTAAAGTGAGATTTTTGCTGCCGCATTGCCGCGCCCTTGTGATTACTGCATTTACGGTAAAAGTTGTCTGCCGCGCTTATCTGCCGCATTGCCGCGCCCTTGTGATTACTGCGTTTATGAGACTTCAAAGAGGGCTAAATTTCCTGCATTGTCCGTGTTTTTCCGACATTTTTCGCGGGGATCGGGGGCGTAAAGCTAGTATTCATGCCTGTGCGACAGCAAAATTTGAGAGAAATAGAAAAGTAGATTTGACTAATGCAAACTAATTCCGGCCATGTGTGAAAGTGTTGCGGGTGTTTCGTGGTAGTTCGTGATTTTGTGATGGCGAGGCAGTGAACGAACGAGGCAAGGAACGATGCGAAGAACATTAGCGTGAATGTGGCGACAAGTGCAGAGTGGTTTAGCAGTACAAGAGGCAAAAACTTTCTTGCAATGCCTTCTGTGTTTTCAGCCTCACACAAGGGGCGCGGGGAAAATCGGCCATGATTGCGGGGCGCGTTTGAAAATTAGTGTTGTGGGGAATGTAGCGGGAATATTCGCGGGTATTCTATGAGTTGTGCGTGTGTTTGTGCATGTAGTGAAAAAGTGTGCGATTTTATGAGAGTGAAGAATGACCGTATAAAGGGGAAAATATCCGGCGCATGAAAGCAGTAATAACGGATAATTACGGCTGTAGTTCGAAGGAGCGTATAAATCCTCCTAACTGAAAATGAGCTGTAAATAGTGTGAAACATGGCCGGAAATGGGTGGGTATGTAGGAATGAAACGGACTGAAAGAGAGCGTAATTATGCTCTGAACATGGTCGTGTACGTATTATGATTGCGTGGCATTATCTCCGTTGTACGTGTGCTTTTTTCGTTTCTTGACGGTTGCGGGTAATCAATGCGGTATGCTGTGTAGTGCATAATAATTCAGAGTGTATCTATGATGACATATGAACATAATACACGGCTGAGAATATGAACGGCTGAAATCATGAGTAAACAACGTAAAAAGGATAAAGAAGTGACTTGCATATATGGTGAAAAGTAGTACAATATACACATGAGAATGATACGGCTTGCAACATGGCCGGAAAAACAAAGGAGCGTGGGAAATGGTAGAGGCGGAAAAAAGGTTAGAGGAATATTTGTCGCAGTTGGAAATGACTTCCGACAGCAATCGGAAATACAAGAAGGCAATAACCGAATTTCTTGCACTGTTAAGGGAGCGCGGAAAAACTACACCTGATGAGAGCGATTACTCAGACTTTCAGGAACGATTGACGGAAAATAATTCACAGGCAACGGCAAAAGACCGAGTAAACAAAGTGCGGAAATATTTTGCGTGGTTGAAAGCGTCAAGCGTTGTGGTTGTGAAGGAAGAAAAGCGCAAAGAGAGCAAAGAGAGATTTAGCCTCATGTTATCGCCCGTACTGCGAGAAAATCTAGAGTTATTAGCACAATTTCGGCGGTGCAGTGTAACGGAGATATTAATCGGACTTGCAGAAAAATGCGTAACAGAAAATGCAAGCGACATAGAAAACATGAGAGAATTTTATCGAATGCACAGCAAAACGCAATGACACAAGGATGGGAGCGTGTTTAGATTAATGACTTGTCCCGTTTTTTGTGTTAATTCGTGAAGTCTTAATGAATGCTAGATTTCTTTGCATTGTTGAAGTTTTGTTTGTGTGGTGGCGAGGGGAGGAATTTTATGGAGTGAAGAAAAGCACAAGCTGAATTATGCAACCAATCATAAGTCCCGTACAGCGTCATGTAATGGATACCATAACCTTCGTAATCGCGTATTGTTTGTGCGCGTGGTGCAGTATTTTCGACATTTTGAACCTTGATGTGCGTGGATGTGCGTGATGTAGTATATATAGACAGGCACGGGCGGTTGTGTATTCGTAAACGTTTAATTCTTTATGAAGGCAAAATTATGTATAATTCTATATTATTAGTTATTTTTGTTTTTAGGAGAGAGAGCAAAATGTTTTTGAATAAAGTTTCAGTTAATGTGGTAGATATTCCTCAATCTGATTTAAATATTGATATAAAAATTAGGAAGAACTTATTTTCGTGGAATGGGCAATTTTCTCCTCAGTTTGTTGAGGCTGAAATATCTCGTTATTCTGATAAAGGTTTTCGTGTTTTAGATACTTTTGCTGGTTCTGGAACAACACTTTATGAATGTGCTCGAAAGGGATTGGAGGCTTATGGAGTTGAACTGAATCCGTCTGCTTATTATATGGCGAAGATTTATGAGTTAGTAGTACTCGACTTGAGAGAACGAAATACTTTGTTGTGTGCGATCGAAACTGATTTAGATAATGAAGTTTCAGATGTAGAATTATTACAGTACATATTATATTGTATAAATTCGTCAGATAATCTAAAGAAAAAGAATGTTTTGTCTGTTTTGGTTATTTTAATGGATATATTTAAAAATAAGGTAACATGTGAACTTATGTGGAAAAAATGGGATAATTTAAAAGAGATTATTATGAGACTTCCTTATAGTTTAAAAATGATCAATGCTGTTCAGGGAGATGCTCGTAATATTAGGTTAACTAATAATTTTATCGATTTATTGTTTACATCTCCACCGTATATAAATGTCTTTAATTATCATCAGAATTATAGAAGATCTGCGGAGTCTCTTGGTTATGATATTCTTAAGATTGCAAAGAGCGAGTTTGGGGCTAACAGAAAGAATCGTGGGAATAGGTTTTTGACTGTTATCCAATACTGTATGGACATGGCACAAGCATTGTTAGAAGCATCTCGCGTTTGTAAGCCAAATTCGCGGATGGTTTACGTTGTGGGTAGAGAATCTGCTGTATTAGGGTATTCTTTCTGTAATAGTGAGCTTATATATTCTATTGGTACTGAGATTATTGGATTATCTCTTGATATACGTCAGGAGCGTGTATTTAAAAACCGATATGGGCAATTGATCTATGAAGATATACTTCATTTTTTGAATACTTCTGTGGGGGAAAAATCACAAGAACAGATTACTTGTCAAGCAAGGGATGTGGCTATTAAAATGTTGAAAAATTGTCTTGAAGTAAATTCATACAATGAAAATGCTTCATTAATAGTTGAAGCAATAAGGAAAGCAGGTAATGTTCAACCATCGGAGGTATTTTCTGTATGAGAGGAATACATGGAGAAAAAATAGTTGCGGCTATTCAAAGTGAGAAAATGCCTTGTACAGATGTAGATCGCTTACGAGAAGCTCTGCATGTATATGACTCATGGGTTCGAGAAATGGAGTCTTTTTCAGCTAAAACATTGATGGAGTTAATTTCATTGTTAGTTTCAAGTCTTAATCGGTATAAATTCTACATCGATGTAAATCTTATTTTTGATAGTAGAGAGGATTTTCTTTATAGGCAAAAGGGACAATTGAAACTTGATAATACCGTTATTGAAGAGTTTCTACCTTTATTTGTTCGAAAGTGTTTGGAGTTTCAATTTGGAGAATACGACATTAATATTGGTTCTCAGATTCCTTGTTTTTCTTCTGTATTTTTTGCTTCAAGTCTTAGTAATCCTGGAATTGGAGGAGGAATTAGTTTAAAAACCAAAGATCAAGATTTCTCGATAAGTCGAACGTTATATTTAATGAGTTCATATGATTCGCATTTTTCAGAAGGAACGACCTCTAAACTTGTAACATACTTAGGGTATGTGTTAGCTGAATTAAAAACAAATCTAGATAAAACTATGTTTCAAGAAGCATCTGCTACGGCACATGATATTAAGCAGGCTATTACAGGAGCAAAATACTATTTATTGTGCGATTTTTTAGATATGATACCAATAAGCACAGTTACTACAGATATTGATGAAATATTAATTACTAGAAAAGCTAAGCGTATTAGCTCTAATATTAGAAAGGATTACGCAACATTTTCAGGAAGACAAAAAAGAAGAGAAGAGTATGTAGAGTTTCTTGAAGCTCATCCATACTCTCCAGAAATTTTCGGTAGATTTATTGAACATATTTTTTCACAAATACAAAATAAAGACCTTATTGAAGAGACTGTACTCGATGTTGGATATTTTTAAAAAGTGTTCAGCTCGACCTTGCACATACGTGAGACTCCATGGTAAAACTACTCTTAATAGAAATTATATATCCAACACTATCATCACAAATATAGTTTTCAGTGATAAATAGGTTTTTGTCCCCTAAGCCACTCTCTTAAGATTACATACTTATTTCTATTGTCTTGGTCGTACACCCAAAATTCCTGTTTTTTTTTTCCTTGAACCTTTGCATATTCCAGATAAGGATATAGCCCCAAATATTCTTGCCCCTTGAAACTGTTATTCATTACTGGCAAAATACAAACTTTACCTTTCATTCCATCTGCAACACCTAATTCCCATGGACACCATTTTGATGATGTACTATTAGAGGTGGATACATATGCAGTTCCTTCACTGGCATTAATTCTACTTTTTATCAATGCTGCAGTATCTGATGTGACTCGCGACCTATTCAATTTCTTATCATCTTCGATCCAGTCGATGTAAACCTTATAGCCTGCTCTATTGAATAGATGATAAAAGCCAGCTACTAATTCTTTATCGCTGAAGCTATGAGAAATAAATAGATTATACCTACCGGCTGTCTCAAAGTGTGTCACGCTCTCATTAATGACAATCCTTTGTTCTTTTGCTTCTCTAGCCGCTTGCCTTATAATGCTTTCTGTTAAAATCATTTCTTAATCTCAGTTTCTAACGAATATCATTGATTATTTACAGAGCGTAATTCCTGACAGCATCAATAATCGATGAAGAATTCCAGCCCACCATCACATCGGCATTGTTCTGAACTTTCGCTGGAATACGCTCCTGTCCCCAAGGTTTGACCCCGATAATTGACTTCCCTAAAGCAATAGCTGTGTCGATCTCATAATCTATCCATTCACTATATGCTACGTACATTCCTGAAAGGATAATCACACAGCTACACAATGAAATTCTATCCTTAATCTTTTCTTTCAACTCAGTTTTACTTTTAGCATCAATAGGCTCTGTCAGCGGAACTGAATAATTTGTCCAAGTAAAATGTTTGCTGTCATCCAACCACGTTTTGATGGTTTCATAATGCTCGTTATAATCCCAAGAATGACTAATAAGGATATGATAATTACGCAATGCTGGCATACTAAAATCTCTTATCCTTTGACAATTTCCAATAGTGAAGTCCCAATGCAGTTAATTTACACGATTTGCTCTCCATAGCTGCAAAATACATATGCTCCGCTCCAACCGGTTCAACAAGCCCTACACTCTCAAACAATTGCAATTCTTTGAAAGAAGCAACATTTTTAGAATCAGCGTAGGGCTCTTTTGGCTCAATCTTATATTCAGGATCGTTTGTAAACTCATATGAAGGATCAAGCTTGTATTCATCGCTCGGGTTGGTAAAATATAAGCTGATCTTACGTAATATTGCTCTTGGAACCTTCGCATTAATTGTTCTTATCGGCAAGAATTGTGATATGTTTGTCTTAAATACCGGCCTTTGTTGCCATGCTCCCAATGATTGATCTACGAAAGAATATAAAGAGGCTGGAGTGATATTACCGCTAATGTCAGCTGCTCCTCCCTTCAGTCCCTGAAGCAATAGATCAGTAAATACACCATGTCCCTTTTTCTTATCCTCTTCAGATGCTTGCCATGTCTGACTTGCTGCCATAATAGTTACACCTTCACCCAGTACAGAGTTGTTATTTCCAAGAAGAGATTCACCCATTTTTGCAGCGAAACAGCAGTCAAGAATGATGACCTTGTTTTTGCAACGCGACCTATTAGCAAGTTCAAGCACGTAAGTCATCTTTACACCTAGATTACCTTTATAACAGTCTGTTGTAACGAGATAACCTCCATCTGCATCTGCCCCATGACCTGAAAAATACAGAAGAGCCACATCTGCATCATCTGCAAACAGCTTTTCAATCGCAGCACACAGACTTTCCTTTGTGCATATATCAATAATCTGCTTTACCTCAAAGTTTGGTGAGCCATCACCGTTGCTTTCTATAAGTCCACAGAATGATATTGCATCATTATCACACCATTCAAGCTCACTACCTGGATATTTATTCAATCCAACAATAAGTGCTTTTTTCATTACCACTTACTCCTCATTACTTGTTCTATGATATGATTTAACTATCATTTTTATAAGCGAGAATTAAAAACAAAATCACAATACCCATTAAATGGATTGGAGAATAATACACGCTAATAGAAAATTCTTTACTAAATATTTCACCTCTGCTAAAATTCTATCATAAAAAGAAAATTCTCACAGATCGACATAAATCTAATTAATGAATTTTCAATTCTAAACACTCCACCCTGAACATTTATCTGTTGCGCGTAGCATAGAAACAAATAGCATTAGCATTCACACAGTCTGAAAAAGAGGTTGAAGACTTACGACAGCGCACACGCGAAGGCATTGAAACCGCTCGCAGAGCAGGAAAGCAAATCGGCGGGCATAAAGCGGGCGTTAAACTCGTCATTAAGAAAGAAGTTCCCGTAAAAGCGTTAATCCGCAAACACAGCAAGGATTTTGACGGCATATTGAGAGATTATAAAGTCATTGCGATTATACGCGCCACATTAGGCGGAAAATTTGCCCGCAACACTTATTACAAGTACAAAAAGAGATTGGCTGAAGAAATCACAGCTCAATAGCCCCGCACATCAAGCACCAAATCCCCCAGCCATGTTCACGAACTGCACAGCGCAAATTATCACCTTGCCTTGATTGAAATTCCCTCTGTGTATATCCATCTGTTTTGATACCGCGTAATAGTCTCATAGATTGCTACACTCTTGCGGGTGTTATGTGTCTGATATTCTCTTACTGATTATGTGCCTAATATGTATAATACTCATATGTTTACTATGTGCATATGTAGCAGATATGCAGATTGCTCTAACATGGCCGTAAATCTACAAATCCGCAATGCAAAGAAATCTAGCGAGCTATTTGTTCATGGCGTTATCTCTTGTTATCCTTCATATACTCCAATCATCACGGCCATGTTCACAACGTCAACCGACATTCTATAGCTCAAATTATCCCCTCTGACTGATTGACACTTCCACACATGCAACGTTGATTTTAATACTCCGCATTTTACCAGGGCTTGGAACATTTGCAGGGAAATTCTCAGAGATTGCGCTAATGTCTTTGCGGCTTTTCGGAGCGCGTTTTTCTACATGTCATTCAGTGCAGGAAATTTCATTTGCTCCCTTTGCAGGAATTTTTACTTTCGGAGCTTTGCACTTCCTTTACTCGCCATCACGATACACGCGCAGGATTTTCGGCCATGTTCACAATCTCACAACTTTTCTCTTTGCTCTGATTGGCTATTTTCCTCTGCGTGTCTTGGTACGTAATTTACGGTAGGTCATACATGACATCCCCCTTTGCAAGCCCCTCTTATTGGCTACAACTTTGCGCCATTCTCTGAAAATCTTTGCTGAACACTCACCATCATTCCCGCGTTCCTTTTGCAGGGGATTTTCGCGGACTTGTTTTCATACCGCAAACGAGGCATTAACTTTTTGCGGGCTTTTCATGCTCTCTTTCACTCACTCTTTCACCGCTTCGTCTGAACGTACATAACTCGCCTATTTTCCCTCACTCTGTTTTGCCGTGAAACTTTTTCAAGTAATATTCTCACACCGCTTTTTCGCATTCTCTCTTTTGCTCTGGGACTGCATTCACTCTCAAAAATCTTTGCAAATTATTCTCACGCGCTTTTGCTCACGAACTGTACAACAACAGCAAAGCCATACAAAAATTTTGGGACAAGCAGGCACTTGTGTTACACACCAAGTGCAGGACATTTACGTCATTATACTCCCATTACAACGAAGCTATAACCTGTAATAGGTACATATTGCAATCAAAACACATTCGGCCATGTCAAAAGCTATAAAAAAATTATGATACAATTAATACAAACTTGAATGTAGGGAGGGTTTTTGTTTCATGAGTGAAATACAAACTAAATCACTAAATGAAAATATATCCATAACAATACAAGAAACACGACAAATTAGCGAAAAAGCAAAACAGCAAGTAGAAACATTACGTCAAGAAATAGAACAAACACTGACAGAAATAAACAATGAATTATCAGCCTCATCAGAAGATGAAGCAGAAGAGGCATTAAAAAAATTAGTACAGGAAGCATTACAAAGCACTTCACAAGAAACAGAAACATATAAAAAAGCATTGAAAATATCAAGGAAATTATTTGATTTATTGCTCAAAACTCGTAGAACTCTAAGTATAACTCTACATGAGACACATCAACATAAATTGATAAGCAGAAAAGAAGCTGCGTGTAAATATTTTATCCGCAAATACAGCAAAAACTTCAAC
>ERZ842401.7126-NODE-7126-length-11593-cov-3.568123_pt1 | contig 11593 bp, 6 predicted proteins | sample MGYA00521270_ERZ842401 | MGnify/ENA primary metagenome ERZ842401 (study PRJEB31892, sample SAMEA3878208) | bioreactor metagenome | biome: Moose rumen | place: Sweden | collected 2011-10 | study: EMG produced TPA metagenomics assembly of the PRJEB12797 data set... | reverse complement strand
GATCATCCCAAATTGTCGATCAAAAATTTTACAAAATACCTCGAGAAGAATCCCGAAGACGACAACGCATATTTTCATCGCGGCATTGCTTACAACAATCTGCATTATTATAAACGTGCGGCGGCGGATTTTACGCGTTCCATCGAGCTTAATCCGAACGAGCCTTCGTCATTTTTCAATCGGGGATTGGCGAATTGCTTTTTAAACAAACAACAAAATGCGGTTGACGATTTTACCGTGTTTCTTAAATCCGTACCGGATGATCCGACGGCACTTTCTTGGCGCGCACAAGCCTTTGCGGAGCTCAATGACTTCCAAAATGCGGTGGCTGACTGTACCAGATTGATTAAAATTGATCCGCAGAGTGTCACGGCTTATAAATGCAGGGCTTGCGGATATGATGCGCTTGAAGAATTTGAGCTTGCCGCCGAAGATTACACGAAGGCGATTGAACTCGCGCCGCATGAAGCGTTTTCGTATTATCGTCGCGGGATCGATCTGCTTATTATTGCAGAAGACAACGGCGAGAGTGCGCTGGCGGATTTTGACAAGGCGATCGAACTCAACCCGAATTTGGCGGATGCGTATCGCGAGCGCGGAGTTGTGTATCTCCATCGGAACAATTTCGAGCGCGCAGTCGTCGAATACACGAAAGCAATCGGGTTGATGCCGTATAAGATCGATTATTACACCGATCGCGGGATTGCATATTGGCGGTTGAAAAATTACGCAAAGGCGATCGAAGATGTTTCGCGCGTGCTCGAATTAAAGCCGAATGATTATTTCGCGCTGGAAATGCGCGGGGAATGTTACAGCCTGTTGAAGGAATATCAGAAAGCAATCGACGATTTCACGGCGATTTTGAAGATATATCCGACAGACTTCAGAACGTTGACGAAGCGGGCGCAGGCTTACATGATGTTGCAAGAATATCAACTCGCGCTTTCGGATTTGGACGAATCGTTGCGGCTCGAGCCGAATTACAAAGACACGAAGGAAGCTCATGCCGAATGCCTTCGATTGATGGAGAAGTGATCGATGCTGTTGACGGTTGAAGGATTGACAAAAAAATTCGGCGGCAGGACGGTGCTCGACGGCGTGAGTTTTTCGCTCGATGCGGGCGGACGCCTCGGCATTGTGGGAAGATCCGGGTGCGGCAAATCGACGCTCGTCAAACTGATCACTCGAATGCTCGATTCCGACGGCGGCGAGATCGTTTTTGACGGCGAAGACATTACGCATTCGACAAATCTCCGCGCGGTGTATCGAAAAATGCAGATGATCTTTCAATCGCCGGAGGATTCCTTCAACCCGCGTCGGACGCTCGGTTGGAGCATCGGCGAGCCGCTTCGCAATCTCGGAATTTCTGACGTTGACTCGCGCGTCGTGCAATTGCTGTCGGAAGTGGAATTGCCGGGCGAAATTGCGGGGCGATATCCGCATGAAGTGAGCGGCGGGCAATGTCAACGCGCGGCGATAGCGCGAGCGATTGCAATCGAGCCGAAGTTGCTGATATGCGACGAGGCGACTTCGGCATTGGACGTTGACGTTCAGGCGCAAGTGATCGAGTTGCTTCGTCGATTGAACTCCGAAAAGTCGATTGCGTTGCTGTTCATCACGCATGATCTCGCGCTGTTGCCGACGATTGCCGAGCGCGTACTCGTAATGCATGACGGCAGAATTGTCGAGAGCGGGCGCGTCGATGAAGTGATTGCCGTGCCGCAATCGGAATTTACGCGCGAATTATTGGCGGCGAATTTGTTTTTGACGGAGGCGAATTGATGAATATCGAAAATCGGATTGAAAAATATTGGAATGCTCGGAGCGAAAATTTCAGCGATGCCCGACGGCGTGAACTTGAAAGCATTTCAGCCGAAGCGTGGCTCGATTACATTAACAAAAAAATTTCCGCGCGGCGTCCGTTGAAGATTTTGGACGTGGGAACCGGCGCGGGTTTTTTTGCGATATTGCTGTCGAAACTCGGCAATGAAGTTACGGGCATCGACATGTCCGAAGAAATGCTCGGGCAGGCGCGGCGCAATGCGAAGTATTTCAAAGTCCGCGCGGAGTTTCTGTCGATGAATGCGCAACGACTGAATTTCATCGATGAATCATTCGACGTCGTGATCAGTCGGAATTTGACTTGGACATTGCCGGACGTTGAAACGGCGTATCGCGAATGGCATCGTGTGCTGAAGTCGGACGGGATATTGTTGAATTTTGATTCCGATTACGGCGACAAGAATTTTTTTGACGTATCGACCTGCTCGAATTCGGGTGTGAATGAAACGCAACTCGACGAATGCGGCGCGATCAAAGACGCATTGTCGATCAGCAAAAAACGGCGTCCGCAATGGGATGCCGCCTTCTTACATTCAATTGGTTTTGACGTGTCGATTGACGAAGACATTTCGCCGCTCGTGCACGTCGACAAAAATCTCGACTTCGATCGGATTGCACTGTTTGCGATCACCGCCGTCAAAGTTTAATCGAGCGACTTCAACAAATTCGCCATTTCCATTGCACTGACGGCAGCATCGGAACCTTTATTTCCGGCTTTGGTACCGGCGCGTTCGATCGCCTGCTCGATGTTCTCGGTCGTGACGACGCCGAAGATTGTCGGCACGCCTGTCGACAGCCCCACTGCCGCAATGCCTTTCGACACTTCATTGCAGACGTAGTCGTAATGCGTGGTTGAGCCGCGAATGACCGCGCCGAGGCAAATGACGGCGTTGTATTTTCCGCCGGATGCGAGTTTTTTTGCAAGCAACGGAATTTCAAACGCGCCCGGCACCCACACAACGTCGATGTCATTATCGGCAGTTTCATGGCGTTTGAGAACATCGAGCGCGCCGCCGAGCAGTTTCGACGTGATGAATTCGTTAAATCTCGAAACGACGATTGCGAATTTCAATCCGCGTCCGGTAATTTTTCCTTCAAAAACGTTCGGCATGTCGCGCCTCCGATCAAATGTCAGCTTTCCAAAGCCCGTGCAAGTTACAGTGCTCGTAAACGGCGATCGGCTCGTCGTCCTCGGCAACGATGAACTCTGCTTCCGGTTTGTCGGACGGCGTCAAATGGCGGTATTGCCCGCCTTTTTTCGTCTGCAGATAAATCCACTCGATCAGATGCGCTTCCGTCATTGGATGCGCGACGCTCCCGACCTTCACGCTGATTTTTTTGCCGTTGACTTCGACGGCGGGAACGTGCTTCTCCTTCGCCGCATCGACGGTATTTGCCGGCAACGGCGTCATTTTCGAGCCGTTATTGATTGACTCCGCATTGCCTTTCAGCAACATGACCATCGACTGTTTGTCTTCGCTGATGAAAATTCTGCCCATAAACTCTCCTCCTCCAATTACGCATTATGCATTACGCATTTCGCATTATAATTCATGCCCCATTTTTTCTTTCTTGACGTCGAGATAATGTCGATCGAATTGCGTCGGCTCGGCGACGATCGGTACGCGCTCGACGATCTTCAAACCGTGCCCCTCAAGCCCCGCGCGTTTTGCCGGATTGTTTGTCATCAATCGGATTGTCGACAGCCCGAGATCGGCGAGAATTTGCGCTCCGATGCCGTAATCGCGCAAGTCCGGCGCGAAGCCGAGCAGTATGTTCGCCTCGACCGTGTCTTTGCCCTGATCCTGCAACGCGTACGCCTTCATCTTGTTCGCAAGCCCGATCCCGCGCCCTTCCTGCCGCATGTACAGCACGACGCCTTCGCCTTCCTGCTCGATCCGACGCAATGCCGTGCCGAGTTGATCGCCGCAATCGCATCGAAGCGAGCCGAGCGCGTCACCCGTCAAGCACTCGGAATGCACTCGGACGAGAACGTTCTGCTTGCCTTTGACGTCACCTTTGACGACCGCAAGATGACATTTGCCGTCGAGCGTACTCTCGTACGCCTTCAATCGAAAACAGCCGAAGCGACTCGGGAAATTCACATCGGCAATCCGGTTGACGAACTTCTCCGTGCGTTTGCGATATTCGATCAGCGATTGCACGGTGATGATGTGCAATCCATGTTGCTCGGCGAATTGTTTCAACTTTTCGGTGCGCATCATATGCCCGTCGTCGTCCATGATCTCGCAACAAAGTCCGGCGGGATAAAAACCGGCGAGGCGCGCGAGATCGGTCGTCGTCTCGGTATGCCCGGCGCGGCGGAGGACTCCTCCGATGACGCTTCGGAGTGGAAAGACATGTCCGGGCTTGCGGAAGCTCGACGCCTTTGCGTTCGGATCGAGCAGAAGTTTAATCGTGCGGCATCGTTCGTAAGCGGAAATGCCGGTGGCGGTATCGAATGCGTCAATCGAAACCGTAAAGGCCGTTTCGTGATTGTCGGTATTGTTGACGACCATCTGTCCGATGTCGAGTTCATCGAGCCGTTTGCCGTCGATCGGAGTGCAGATCAATCCTTTTGCGTAAGTTGCCATGAAATTTATATCGGCAGGCGTGACGGTTTCGGCGGCGCAGATCAGATCGCCTTCGTTCTCGCGATCTTCATCGTCGACAACGACGACCATCTTGCCGTTTCTGATATCGTCAATCGCCTGTTCGACCGTTGCAAATTCGCTCATCGTATCACCTCTTCGATTGCAGTATACAATTTCGATTCAGCAAAGTCAATTGTCGAAAAAAAAATCGGCTCCCGCGCGGAAGCCGCTGATTTAAATTTCCGAACTTCAGAATGCTTTTTTGATTTTCGCCATGCCGGTGACGCCTAAATGTCCGAGCATCGCCGAGGCACTCGTGTTGTAACTCATGTGCGGGGGACAGGTGAGCGGAAAATCGTCAGTGACGTATTCTGAGTGCGAACGTCCCGCGCGAGCACTGCACTCGTAATAAAAACCGCTGTTGTTGAAATTGCGAATGATCACGCCGCCCGCACCGTACTGTTGATTGCCGCCGCCTCGCGCTCCCGACGGCAGATATGCGTTGTAATTGCCATAGCTGTAGGTAAATGTCGGCGCGAAAGTGAAAACGCCGTGCTCGCGTTTGAAATGCCGGGCAATGCCGAAGTCATGCGTGGCGGAATTGTTTTTGATATACGAGCCGTTGCCCATCTTGGTTTTGAGATGACCGTAGCCGTTGTTCATGAACGGTTCGTAACCGGCTTGCCCGCGAAGTTGCTCGACATCGTCAATCGTGACGTTATCAAACTCGCCCTTATCGGGGAGAACAATCGGAATCGGCGGCGGGATCAATTTCGGCGGATAAATCGGATCACCGACCTTAACACTGAATGTCGTGCCGTCGTTTTCGAGTTCAAGACCGTATCCGACTGCTCCTCGTTGCAACACGCTGTCGTAAGTCATGCCCTCAAATGTCGCGACGCCGGAATTCTCATCGACATCCGCCAATGACGACATCGCGCCGCCGGTGTTAATGCCTTTGTTATTGACGATCAGATTGAGATAATTGTCGGTAGAGATCGGAGCCGCGCCGTCGATGTAGATGCTCATATGCATGCCGGTGAGATCGGTCGTGCCGTCCGTCAATCGCAAAACCGTATCGCCATCGCGAGTGCTCTCGGGCAGATCGAAGTTGAGATTCTGAAAATCGGAAATGTTTCGCGCGATGATGCCCGTCGTTCTGATGCGAAGAGTGTTTCCTTCCGACGCGCCGTTCGTGCTCAAGCCGCCGTAGAGATATGCATCAAGCAGATCGGGCGCGCCGCTGATGACGATCGTGTTATCAATTGCGTCGCCGTTCAATGCGGATCCGCCGATGATTGAGCCGCTGATCGTACCGCCGTCGATCTCGACCGTATTGTCAGACACGACCGAACGCGCGAGCGACTCATCATAAAAGCCGCCGATTCCGGAATAAGTGTAAGCAACTTCGCCGCCGCTGACGAATGTGATGTTGCCGCCATGAATTATGACGCGATTGCCCGTGACATTGCCTGCGGCATTTTCGAGTTCGTGATTGATAACGGCGAGTCCGCCAATTGCGCCGTAAACATTGCCGCCGTTGATTTCGAGTGTGTTATCGGATACGTTGCCGGAGGCAGAAATGCCGCCGATTGCCGCATCGATATTGCCGCCGTTGATCAAGACTTGATTGTAAGCGACATCGCTCGCACTCCACTCGTTGCCGCCACCGTAAACGTCATTGAGCTCGCCGTCATACTCGTCTGTTTTGCCATCGACGGTGTAAGTATTTTCATCGACCGTCACGCGATTTGCAATGTTCGATTCCGAAGGTTTGACATCTTCGGCAAATGCCGGTGTTTGATATCCGATTAAGCCCGCGCATGCAATCATCAGCGACAAATTTTTGATCAGTCGACGATTTTTGTTTTTGAGTTTACGCATGATTCCACCTCATTTCGTCATCCATTGCCTGTCATTGTTGTCGCGATTGATCGCGTGCCAAGTCGAGCCGTCGGTGAACGTAATCGTCACGTCTTCGCTCGAATTGATCTTGAGCGAGCCGCCGTTTTTGAACTTCAACGTGAGCGAGTCGACCGAAATGCCGTCGATGTAGGCAGTGTCGAATTCAGAGATCGGAATATTGACAAGGATCATGTCATCAATGCCTACATTGTCGATCACGTCATTGCCGTTGCCTCTCGAGTAAACCAGCGTGTCAATGCCGGTGCCTCCGATCAAGGTGTCATCTTCGTTGCCGTCTCCGCCCCATAATGCCGAGTTGTCACCGGACGCCTTGATCACGTTTTCGAGTTCGTTGCCGACCATAATCGATTTGCCGCCGAATCGGGATGCATCGATATTCCGCGCGGAAGCGTAATACGAATCGACATTCGCTCCGACTGAAATGACATTCTCGCTGTTTATTGGCGTCAAAATCGTATCGCTCGCCGAGTCATTCGAGAGCACGATGGAATTTGCAGAGAGTGCATTGAAGTTCTCCACGTCGCTCGAGACATTTTCCTGCGCCCAGAACAGGAATGTCTCGGCATTATCGAAATCTTGTCCGACAACGCGTCGAGTCGTACCGTCGGAGAAGTTGAAGTTGATATCGGCGGTGTTGACTTGAAGCGAGCCGCCTTCCTTGAAATTGACTGTAATCGATCTGCCGTCGGTATTGACGTTGGCAATATCATCGACTGCGGAATTGAGGAGATACACGCCGTCATTCGTATCGGCATTTTCGATCACGTCATTGCCGTTGCCCTTGAGATAAACGAATGCGTCCGCTCCGTTGCCGCCGATCATCGTGTCGTTGTCATTGCCTGCGCCGCCCCACATAGCCGAGCCGCCTTTGGAAGCAACAATGCTGTTTTCGAGAGCATTGCCGACCAAGATCGCTTGCTCGTTAAAGTGAGATGCGTCGATTTTCCGCGCGGAAGGACGAGGATTGCCGTCGGAACCGTTCGCCCAGATCGCAACATTCGAGCTGTCGGGTGTGATGATTTCATTGCCGCCGTCGTCATTAATGAGTACGATGGTATTGTCGAGATGCACATCTTCTGTATTCGACTCGGTTTGAGTGTATTCGTAATTCCAGAACCGGAGCTTGACTCGAGTGTCGCCGCCTTTATTTGCGATCAATTCCAAAATGCCGGTTGCAGTGCCGTTATTGTCGACGGTGTAAGCGAGCAACTCATCGTCAAGCGTCTTTTCTCTGAAGACGAGAGTGATCTGCTCGGACGAGAGAGTGACGCCGTCGTCATCTTCTGTTGGAGTCAACGATCCTTCCGCAATGGTCTGCAGGAACGAGATCGAGTCAAGCGAAGTGTTGAGATCGGCGAAGGTGATGTTCGAGACTGTTTCATTTATGATGATCGAGTCGTTGCCGTCACCGCTCACGATGATATTGTCATTGCCTCCGACGATGATCAGATCGTCGCCGCCGCCTGCCGCAATCGTCGCGTCCGCGCCGTCGCTGTAGATCGTATCGTTGCCGTCCGTGCCGTCCTCGACATCGGCATTGAATGCGAGATCACCGAGCGCATGGAGTTGCGGAAGATTTGCTGTCAACTCGTCTGCATTGATCAGCGCGTTTGCACTTTGATTGCTGATGAAATCATTGCCCTTGCCCGCATTAACCGTGACGCCGTCGCCGGTTGCAGTGATCGTGTCGTCGTAATCGGTGCCGGTGACATTCCAATAACTGTCGACAGTAATCTCTTGCGCACCGAGCTCGCCATCCGCGATATAAATGCCGCCGTCGATCGTACCGACAATGAAATCGTCGTTTTCAATCGCGTCCGCACCTCGGAACATTGCATTTCGCTCGATCGACTTGCCGGGCAATACGCAGAATCCATCGGCATTTCGAGCCATGCTCGACAGGTCGATGCCGAACGGATTGGCAAGCAACTGCTTAAGGTACATATTTCTGCCGTTGTTGTTGATGATGTAATCGTCATAGAGCGTGCCGAGATTTCTGAACGTGATCGAGATGTCGTCGTTCGCGAGAGTGACTCGATTGCTTCGACTCGTTATCGTCATAGAGCGCGGACGTACGGTCGAAGTGAACATCATCGTATCGGAATCGAGCGCGAGATCGGTAAGAGTGAGGCGACTGACGTTGCCTGCGATTGCAATCGTGTCACTGCCTTCGCCGCCGACTACGGTCGCGTCGTTGCCGGTTATGCTGATCAGATCGTCGTTTGCGGTTGCGATCGCATTCCAAGCATCATTGACGATGATCGCCTGCCGAGCGAGTTGATTCCGCGCGGAGTAGTGATGATCGGAAGTAACAGAGCCGACGACGATATCGGTGGCGAGAGTCGATGTTTTGAAGCTCGCGGGGTAGAATGTATCGGAATCGGTGATCTCGGAGCCGTCGACGACGAAGACTCCGGTCGGTGATGCGGTTGAGAGATCGACGATCGCGTTCGGATTTTCGATCACAGTTGAGATCAATTCGGCGATCGTTTTTTGAGTGCCGCCGTTGTCGACGGTCTGTGCGGAAATTTCATCGAGAGATTTGTTCTCGAAGATCAACGTGATTTGATCTGAAGCGAGAGTCGTGCCGGAAGCATTTTCGCGCGGCGTCAATGACATATCCGGTATTGTCCGTCGGAATGAAACTGCATCGAGTGAGGTATCAAGATCGGCAAAAGTGATCGTCGAGACATCCGAAGCGACGATGAGCGAGTCGTTGCCGTCGCCGCTCGCAATGCTTGCATTGTTGCCTGCCGCGTAAAGGTTGTCGTCCTTCGAGGAGGCGACAACATTCCACGCGCCGTTGACGGTGATGTTCTGGCGGAAAATTCCCTCGACCGCACTGTAATTGTCGTTCGAAACTCTGCCGACGAGCGTATCGCCGGAAGTTGCCGCGCTTTTGAACTGCGCATTTGAATCGAAAATTACTTCGCCGCCGACGAATGCATTGCCGGTGACGACGAACACTCCCGTACTGCTGTCGGCGAGATTGAGATCGACATTGACTTCCACGCCGTTGACGATGTCGACATACAGTCCGGACGCTCCGACGAGAGTGATGTGTCCTTCGTTGGTGCCGCGCCCGACGGTTATGATCAGATCGGTGCCGTTATCGACAATGGAATGCCCATACTCGGAATTGATCTGAATCGTGTCGTTATCGGCGAAGTTGTAGACAAGATCATCACCGTCGCCTTCATTGTAGAAGAACACATTTCTGCCACTGCTGCCGTAGAGAGTATCGTTGCCGGTGCCGCCCTGCAGAGTGTTCGTATCCCAATCGCCCCACACGCTGACGATATCATTTCCGGCTCCGCCGTTGAGAGACGTCTCATGATCGTTGACGATGAGAGTATCATTGCCCGCGCCGCCGAACACTGTTACGTTTTGGAAGTCGTCACCATAAATATCGGTAAAAACGTAATCGTCGCCGTCGCCCGCGTCAATCGTCGAAAAACGCGCGTTGTTGAGAATGCTGTCATTGCCCGCGCCGCCGATTATATAGGAATATTTGCCGTCATTGTAATTATAAACAGTATCGTTCCCTGCGGCGGCGTCGATCGTGACGTACGGTTGATAGTTGCCGACAGAGTCATCGTCGTTGGTGGCGGTGACATTCCATTTGTCGTTTATGATAATTCTCTGCCGACTGCCGTCATTCCGCGCGGAGTATACATGATCGGCGGTGACGGAGCCGACGACGATATCGTTTGCGGAAGCCGCGCTCTTGAGGCTCGCATCATAGAAGACTTCGGCGTCGTTGGCTTGGCGTTTATCGACGACGACAACTCCGGTTGAAGAGTCACTCGACAAATCGACGAACGCACTCGGATTGTCGAGCGGCGGCAGAACGATCAAATCTTCGACGGAATTCGTATTGCCGTTGTTGTCGACAGAGTAGCTCAACAGGTTTGCAACAGAAGTATTTTTGAAAATCACATCGATTTGATCGCTGTCGAGAGTTACGTTGCCGTTCGCCGCGAGCGTATCCATCGAGTGTTCGGCGATCGAACGATCAAAGTGAATTGTATCGAGCGAAGTGTTGAGATCAGCGATGGCGACAGTTGAAACATTTTCGGCGATGAAGATCGAGTCGTTGCCGTTACCGCCGGTGACGGTAGCATTATTGCCGGTGATGCTGATCACGTCGTCTTTTGCGGTTGCAATGGCATTCCAATTGTCGTTGACGATGATCCCCTGCCGTCCGCCTTCGGTTCGCGCGGAGTAGTGATGATCGGAAGTGACGGAGCCGACGACGATATCGGTGGCGAGCGTCTCGGTTTTGAATGTTGCAGAATAGAAAGTATCGGAATCGTTGGCGGAAATGCCGTCGACGACGAAGACGCCGGTATCGGACGCGGTCGAAAGATCGACGATCGCGTTCGGATTTTCAAGCGGTCTGAAGATCAGTTCGGCAATTGTATTGACGGTGTCGCCGTTGCCGACGGTTTGCTTAGAAACTTCGGAGAGAGATTTATTCTCGAAGATCAGAGTGATTCGCTCGGAAGTAAGAGTCGTGCCGTTGCTGTCGGCGAGCGAGATGAGTGAGTTTTTGTCGATTGCCTGTTCAAAAGTGATGTCGTCGACAGTGGCGAGATCGGCAAAAGTGATTGTCGATACATCGTTACCGATCATGATCGTATCGATGCCGTCGCCGGAGTTGAGAGTAGAATTGTCGCCGGTGACGCTGATGAAGTCATTACCAATGCCTGCATTGATCGACAAATTGTCGCCTTCGCCGACGAGAGAGTCATTGCCGGTGCCGCCGTTCAAAACGACATTGTCACTGATGCTGTAGATTGTATCATTGCCTTTGCCGCCGCTCAGTGTACTATTCGAGCCTTCATTGAAGATAATGTCGTTGCCGTCGCCTGCACGGACGCTTGCATTGTCGCCGATAATATGAATCGAGTCTTCCTCGGCGGAGGCGATCACCTTCCAATTGCCGTCGACAGTGATCTGTTGCTTGCCGGTGCCGCTCGACGCTTCATATCTGTGATCGGCGGTGACGGAGCCGACTTCAACGTCATTAATTCCGATTGAATTGCTGAATGTTGCGGAGTAAAATGTATCGCTGTCATCAATTGAATTGACATCGACGACAAAAACTCCGATCGAAGATGTCGCATCGGACAAGTTGATCGAGGCATTGACATTCTCGACGGTTATCGGCTCGACGACATCTTTCAGCGTCACGGTGCCGATATTTGTTCCGATAGCGGTAATGACAA